>WNFR01002295.1_pt1 | contig 19941 bp, 19 predicted proteins | sample 5400221 | NCBI WGS metagenome assembly WNFR01 (sample SAMN13153357, study PRJNA577476) | soil metagenome | isolation source: 40 cm soil under Madrone tree | place: USA:California | collected 2016-06-14 | reverse complement strand
ATGATTGCGGAGCGCACCGTCGGCACCATCGCGCCGGCGAGAGCGGTGTAAAACACCACGGCGACGAATGACCCAAAAGTCGCGAGCTTGAGCAAATTGCAGCGCAACAGCAAAGTCGTGCTGAACGATCCGCCGTAACGAATCAGCGCGAATACCACCAAGCCGAGCATGGCGACGTGCAGGCCGGAAATGGACAACACGTGATTGACGCCCGCGGCGGTAAAAGCAGCGCGCGCCTCTTTCGTGATGCCGCCCATTTCGCCGACCACCAGCGCTTTGATCAACGCGCCGTTAGCTGGAGAAAAATTGCCATCGATGAAATGGCGAATCTCGCGCCGAAGCCGCTCAATATACTCCCGCGCCGCGCCGGGTTGGCGCACCAGTAATTCAACTTCTTCGTCGTTCTCCAGAAACCCCGTCGCGTAAATTCCCCGCTGCGCCAAATAAGTGGCATAGTTGAAGCCTCCAGGGTTGCCGCTGTCCTGCGGGATCGCCGGGCGAATCCAAAACCGCAACCGATCGCCGTACCGCCAGTCGCGGCGCACGGCCCGCACGCTTATCAGGATGTCACCGCTGATTTCTTGCGCGCCGGTGGGATGCCAGATGCGCTCCGAGCGCAGCTGCCAGCGGCTGCGGTTCGTCAGCTTCTCCGGCTCGTGGCGCAGCGTGCCCTCCACATAAAGCCGCGATTCTCCATCCATTAGCGAACGCAAATGCTTTTCGGAAAACTCCGGATGGAGTAGTGCACGATGGCGCAGGTAACCCAAAGAAAAAGTCAGCGCGGAGAGAAGCACGAGCAGCGCCGGGCGCCGCCGGCGCGGCGAAACGATAAAGGCAAGCGGCAACAGCAAGCCGGCGCCGGCTGCCGAGGGGATGGCCCAGGGTGCAGCGGCGACCGCTTGACCGCCGAGGAGCGCTAGCGTCGGAACGATCAACCAGGACGATGGATGGAGGCCGCTAGCGCGTATTTCAGGCGGTACAGGTTCCTCGGCCATATCCAGGCTCACTGCGCTGCGCCGTGCAGAGCTTGCAGGAGCTCCTGCGCCACCCGTTCGTTCATGGACGGCACTTTGAGCAACTCTTCGAGGGTCGCTTCCTCGATGCGCTTGACGCTGCCGAAGGCGCGCAGCAGTGCGCGCTTGCGCGCGCCGCCGACGCCGGGAACCTTATCGAGGGCGGAAATAAGCGTCTGCCGCGAACGCAGCTTGCGATGGTGCGTGATCGCAAAGCGATGCGCCTCGTCGCGCACGCGTTGCAGCAGGAAAAGCGCATTGGAGTTGCGCCTGAGAATCACCGGGTTGCTTTGCCCCGGCAAAAAAACCCGCTCCTCGGTTCTCTCGATCTCGGCGCTGCGCGCCGCCGCTTGCACGCGCATCTTGGCGAGACCCACCGCTTCTACCCCTTCAATGCCGATCTCCGCCATCGCGGTGAGCGCCATCGCCAACTGCCCCTTGCCGCCGTCGACGACGATCAAGTCCGGCAGATCGGCCTCTTCCTTGCCGCGCGCGAAGCGCCGCTTGAGCATTTCGAGCATCATACCGAAATCGTCGCCGCCCGACGACTCGTCGATGGTTTTGATGCGAAAGTGGCGGTAAAGGTTTTTGTCCGGCTCACCATTGACAAACGTCACCATGGAGCCGACCGCATGGGAGCCGTGAATCGTCGAGATATCGAAACACTCGATCCGCTGCGGATAACGCTTCAGGCGCAGTTGTTCTTGCAACTCGCGCAGCATTTTCTCTCGCGCCTTTTCCTGGTCATGCCGCTCGGCAAAACTCTGCGCGGCGTTTTCTTGCGCCATTTGCACCAAATGGCGCCTATCGCCCCGCTGCGGGCAAAGGATCTCGATCCGCTTGTCCTTGCGCTCGCTCAGATACTCTGCGCGCGCGTCGCGATCTTCCAGCTCAACGGGCAGCAGGATTTCGTCGGGGATAAAACGGTGGCCCTGATAGAATTGGGTGAGAACCGAGGCGATGATTTCCTCGTCGGGAAATTCGAGATCTTCGAGGGAATAGGAGTGATTGTCCGTCAACTTGCCCTGGCGCACCAGCAACACTTGCACCTCAATGAAGCCACCTTCGCGATAGAGACCGAAGATATCCTGATCCGAGCCCCAGTGAGCCACCATGCGCTGTTTCTCCAGTGTCTTTTCGACCGCCTGGATCTGATCGCGAATCCGCGCCGCGGCTTCGAACTCTAGAGCATCCGACTTCTCCTGCATCCGTTGTTTCAACTCGCCCAATAATTCCTGGCGCTTGCCGTCGATGAACAGCATCGCCTGACGCACCTGCTCGCGATACATCTCCGCGGAAACGGGGAGCACGCAGGGAGCCATGCAGCGTTTAATCTGATATTGCAGGCAGGGCCGGCTGCGGTTGCGGAAATTGTGGTCGGTGCAGTTACGCAGCAGAAAGTGTTTTTCGATGATATCGATGGTTTCCCGCGCCGCGACTGCCGATGAGAAGGGTCCGAAATAACGGCTGCCGTCTTTGACGATCTTACGGGTGGCGAGAATGCGCGGCCAAGGATGCGCCGTGGTCACTTTGATGCTGAGGTAACTCTTGTCGTCCTTGAGACGAATGTTATAGCGCGGTTTGTATTGCTTGATCAGATTGTTTTCGAGGATCAGCGCTTCCTTATCGTTGGCGGTCACCAGCGTTTCGATGTCCTCCACCCGGCGCACCAAAAATTGAATCTGCGATCGTTCGTCGCCGCTGCTGAAATAGGCGCGCACGCGGGCGCGAAGGTCTTTGGCCTTGCCGACATAAATGACTTTGCCGCCTTTATCCCGCATCAAATAGACGCCTGGGCGCGACGGCATGTTGGCCAATTTTTCCGCAACGACACTCATCGAGATCCGACTTTGACTGAAGTGCACACCCAGGTGGTTTTCTCTCCCGACTTTGTCACGATTACGTCACGATTTCACCGGTTCTTGCCGCTACCGGCTTGACCTGGCGTGCATATTTTTCGCTATTTAGGCCAAATATTCCGTAAATCTTTCCTCGAAATTCCCGGCCATAGCCCGTTCAGTCATGGCATAAAACTTGTTTGTTATTGGTCCAAGGCACTGCGTTATTTTACGAAACTTCAGACAAATTTAATCTTGGAGTAAGCCATGTTTGATATCGAAAATCTGATGAGGCTCGGGGTATTCAACCAACTCATCCCCATTTGGCAGGTCTTCTTTTTCATCGCCAGCCTATTGCCGTTTCTGCTTTGGAATCGGGTTAAAATCTGCCTCCTGATCACGTACCTGTTCACTTACTATCTCGGTTTTATGGTGCAGTGGGGCGACTATATTGCTTCGACCGGCTCGATGCAGCCTTTCGTGCTTTACTCGTTGAGCGGCGTCGCGATCGCGGTTTTCTTCGTCGCCACGATCTTCACCGAAAAGCCGGACAATGCCAAAGTGCGCTGGGTTCGTTACGGGTCGCCTGACGCTGACGACGATCCAGCCAACTCCCGGCGCCGCGATCCCGTCGAGCTTGCGGTCAACGTGACCCATGCGTCCGATAGCGAGTCGCGTTGACGCGCCGCGCAACTCACGTCACGCTGTAGGGTTCCGAAGCGCCTTCGCGCAGCGCCAGTTCCTGATTTTGCAGCTCGTGAATTCGATCGCGTAATCCCGCAGCGGCTTCGAACTCCAGCCTATCCGCCGCCTGTTTCATTTCCTTTTGCAGCTTGCGGATCATCCGGGGCAGCTGCGCCAGACCGTACTTCGCCGGCTTCTCTGCCGCGATCGGGATATCGACATAATCCGCATCGTAGATCTTGATAAACGGCGACCCCAGAGCCTTTATGATCGATTGCGGCGTGATGCCGTGTTTTTTGTTGAATGCCGCCTGCAGCCGGCGCCGCCGCTCGGTTACATCTATCGCCCGGCGCATCGAGTCCGTCATCGAATCGGCGTACAAGATCACCGTCCCGTAAACGTTGCGCGCCGCCCGGCCGATCGTCTGGATCAGCGATCGGTCGGAGCGCAGAAAGCCTTCCTTGTCCGCGTCGAGAATCGCGACGAGTGAAACTTCCGGCAGATCGAGACCCTCGCGCAGCAGGTTGATCCCGACTAACACGTCGAACTGCCCCATGCGCAGCTGGCGGATGATCTCCACCCGTTCGAGAGTCTCGATGTCGGAATGCAGATAGCGCACTTTGACATTTAAATCTTGATAGTACTCAGTCAGATCCTCCGCCATGCGCTTGGTCAGAGTCGTCACCAACACCCGTTCCTTACGCTCTACTCGTTTGCGGATCTCGTCCAGCAGATCGTCGACTTGGCTGCGCGCCGGCCGCACGAGGATCGCCGGGTCCATCAGACCAGTGGGGCGAATCACCTGCTCGACCACCGCGCCCTCGCTGTTGCCAACTCGTAGTCCGCCGGCGTCGCCGAGACGTAAATGGTTTGATTCAGCATGGCTTCGAACTCAGTGAAATTGAGCGGCCGGTTGTCGAGCGCCGAAGGCAAGCGAAAACCGTATTCGACCAAAGTCTCTTTGCGCGAGCGGTCGCCGCGATACATGCCGCCGACCTGCGGCACCGTGACGTGGCTTTCATCGATGAACAGTAAAAAGTCGGCGGGAAAATAGCTGAGCAGCGTCGGCGGCGGTTCGCCCGGTTGGCGCCCGGTCAAGTGGCGTGAATAGTTCTCAATACCGGGACAAAAACCCATCTCTTCCAATAATTCCAAATCGTAGAGCGTTCTCTGCTCCAAACGCTGGGCTTCGAGCAGCTTGTGTTGATTGCGCAGTTCCGGCAAACGCTCTTTGAGCTCTTGGCGGATCCCGAGGATCGCCTGCTTCATGCGCTCTTGACCGGTGACGTAGTGACTCGCAGGATAAATCGTCGCCTTGTCGACGCGGCGCAAAAGCTTGCCGCGGATCGGATCGATCTCGCCGATGGAGTCGATGGTTTCATCGAAAAACTCGATGCGCAGCGCCGAGCGATCCTCGTAAGCTGGAAAAATCTCCACGATGTCGCCGCGCACCCGAAAGGTGCCGCGATGAAAATCGTAATCGCTGCGCTGGTATTGAATGTCGACCAGCTTGCGCAGCATGTGATCGCGGTTGATGGTCATTCCCTCTTCGAGATAGACCATCATCTCGAAGTAAGCCTCGGGCGACCCGAGACCGTAGATGCACGACACGCTGGCGACGATCAGCGTATCGCGCCGTTCGAGCAAGGCTTTGGTCGCCGAATGGCGCAGCTTGTCGATCTCGTCATTGATCGACGCGTCTTTTTCGATATAGGTGTCGGTCGACGGCACGTAGGCTTCCGGCTGATAGTAGTCGTAGTAGCTGACGAAATAGCGCACGGCGTTTTCCGGAAACAACTCGCGAAACTCGTTGTACAGTTGTGCCGCCAGCGTTTTGTTGGGCGCGATCACGAGCGTGGGCTTGTTGACCCTCGCAACAACGTTAGCCATCGTGAAAGTTTTCCCCGAGCCGGTCACGCCGAGCAGCACCTGGTTGCGACGCTTTTGCTCGAGCCCTGTGACGAGTTTTTCGATAGCCTGGGGTTGATCCCCCTGGGGTTTGAACTCGGACACTAAGCGAAACTGTCCGTGATCTCGATCGCGCAGTTTTTCCATGGGCAATGCTCTACGAATTATCTCGCCTGGCCGCCGTAAAGACGATCGATGTAGCCGCTCTTATCGATCTCAGTGAGCAAACGCGCGTCGACGAATTCGGCTGGTCGATACTGCGCGAAGCGCGGCTGGCTCTCGCTCAAGTGATCCAAGACGGCTTGCACCGCGCTCTCCACGGCATACGGCTTCGCCGGCATCTTGGCGGCATAGTCCCACGACTCCTCCAGCGCCTCGCGGTCTTTTGTGCCCAAAAATTTGCCGAGAATGCGCATCGTCTCTTCCTTGCGAGATTTGAAAAGATGCACGCCGCGCACGATCGCGCGCAAAGCACGCGTCGCCAGTTGCGGATTTCTTTGCACGAACGATCGGCGGGTCGTGATTGTCGAGCCTTGGTACTCTAATTTTAGGTCCGTGAGGTCAACCATGAAATTCATCCCGGCCTTGCGCGCGAAAAGAGTTCCCGGCGGCGACAGAATCGTCGCCGCTACTCGCCCGGTCTGGAGTGCGCTCCACATGACGTCATTGGTGCCGAGTGCCAGCATCTTTACGTCTTTGTCCGCGTCTAAACCCAAGTGGCGCAAGGCAAAGCGCGCGCTTTTTTCATAAGCGTCACCGGGGCGTTGAATGCCGACGATCTTGCCTTTTAAATCCTGCGCGCCTTTCACATCCGGCCGCGCCACGAACACCATCGAAGCGTAACGCGAGAAACCGCCGAGCATGACGACGTCTTTGTTTTGCACCGCAACAGGGATCATCAAATACGCCGACATGATGGCGAGATCGACTTCGTTGGCGACTAGCGCCATCGGCGCGATCGAACCGGCGGTCCGGACGATTTCCGCGTCGATTCCCTCTTCGGCAAAGAACCCTGCCTCTTTGGAGACGTAAGGGACTGAATGAGCAACCGCGCGCGCCGCGTAGCCGATGCGGATCTTGTCCTTTTCCGCCTTCCCCTGCGCTACGACTTCGGCGCCATGCTGAAGCAGAAGATAAAAACACAATGTCGCAATAGTCGCGATCCCGAACTTCACGTCGCTCCCTGCCCTAGCACTCTAACCCTCGAGGATTTATGTTAGTGTAAAAAAGCATAACAAGACAACCGGATAGGGGCAACGTCGAACGAAGAACGCGACATAAAGGCCGACATTGCGTTGCTGAAAAAAATAAAAACTAAAGCGGCAAGACTCAAACTAGAGGTCGTCGCGCTCTATTTCGCTGCCCGGGACCCGCGCACGCCTTGGTATGCCAAGGTCCTGATTGCAGGTGTCGTCGCTTACGCCCTTAGCCCTATCGACTTGATCCCCGATCCAATTCCGATCCTCGGCTACCTTGACGACCTAGTGCTGTTGCCCTTGGGGATTTGGTTAGCGACTCGAATGATACCCGCGTCGACTCTTCAAGACTGCCGCGCCAGGGCTGCGTCGGCTAATCTGCAATTACCGGGCAATTGGTGGGCGGCGATCGTGATAATTTTATTGTGGCTCGCCGCTCTGATGATGATTGCTAGGTTTGTAATCGAGAAACTATCGATCAACGCGCCACCGGACGCGCGCATGGGCTACTAACACGAATCAAAATTGCGGTCCGTGCCGACTAGCGGCCGTTGCCCCGCCAGATCCGCGCCAGGCCCTCCGCGCTCACGGTCACCAGTCGACCCGGTTGGCTGAACATCACTTTCGCGATCGCGGGTGAGATTTCTTTACCGAAAAGACAAAGATGCTTGCCATTGCGCACCCGCCCGTTCGCCCAGGTGGCGAATTCTGCCGGCGACGGCGTATGACCGATATCGGCAGCGCACCGGCGCACGATGAAGCCGAGCATCATTTTCGATTCGCCATTAGTGAGATTGCGTGCTTCGGCCATCAATTGACTCTATAAAAGATATCCATTTCCGTTGCAACAAATAATTCACCAAGGGCGCATCGGGTCTGCTCCGACCTGGATATAAAATTTATCCGTCGAAGCACAGGGTTCGCGCAACCCACAAAAAAGCGAGCCAACTTTCTAGCGGGCTCGCTTTTTTGCCGATCGCTTTGGGCGAATTTTCAATCGATCATGTGCGTCGTCGCCTTCAAGTGCTTATCGATGGTGACGTATCCCTTCCACTGGTCGACGAACCAATAGCGCACGCCGAATTCAAAACGCAGTTCTTTCATGTCTCGATCGAATGGATTGAAGTGCTGGTGATGCAGCATGCCCGGCGGCACATGGATGGCGTCGCCCTGATTCCAATCGTAGCGTTTGCCGCCGATCTCGGAATAGCCGTCGCCCTCGAGAGCATAAAGATACGCCTCCGGATGGGCGTGGCTATGGCTCTTGGTGTGCGGTAGATCGACAAAGATCGAGCTGATCGCCACGCCCGTGGCTTTGAAGCCGTTGTCCTTGCCGCTCCGACCCATTAGAAAATAAGTCGCGCCGTGTTTCGATTCGTCCGACTTGACGTGTTGGCTCTGGTGCATGGAGATGCGCCGACCGTCCTCGGGCCAATACTGAGACTCTTCTTTCGGCATCGCCGCCATTGCCTTGGGATCGTTCTCGCCGCACAATTCAAGCTGTTCCAGCTTGCCCATGTAAACCGCGGCTTCCAGGTGCCAGGCCAATCCGGAAATATAACCCACCGGGACATTGCCGGCGTTGAACAGTTGGTGCGTCGATCGGTAGGGCACATGAATGATCGTGCCCGGATGAAAATCGTAGCGCTTGTCGTCGAGGATCATGAAACCATCGCCGCTCTCGACATAGATCGCCTCTTCGCCGTGCAGATGTTTGCCGGTGTGCCAGCCCACCGGAATTTCCGACCGCATCATGCAGCTGCCGCCGGTGGTAAAGCCAAGCTCGGGCGCAATCATCAGCGCCGCCTTGAAATCCTGTGGCGTACGCACCCATTTGAGGTCTTTCGACCGTGTGAATCGTGGGGATTCGCCCACGGCCTTTTCATTGGCTTTGGACTGTTCCAGCCAATCCGTGTAAAAATCGCTCATCGTTCCTCCTGTTTTTATTGACTTGTAACTTGCTAAAAAATTATCCGACCCTCTCTTGCTTGTCAAATTGACAGCCGTGCCACTCGTCGATTTGCAGTCAATAGACGAACTTGTTACCTGTTTCGAACGAATCTAATCCGCCCAGCGGCAATGAAAAATCTTTCGCTAATCCTTCTCGGCATTTTAGCCATTCTCAGCGCAGTTATCGTCATCCGCTCGGCCCGTTTCAGTTCCCGCCAAATTCACGCGGAGCCGATCCAATCGATCACCCTCGACCGCGAAGCCGTAGCGAGAAGGCTGTCCAAGGCAATTCAGTTTAAGACAATCTCATTTCAAGAACCGGCGGATCCAGGGTCGAGAGAATTTATCGGCCTCCGTGTCTTTATCGAAAAATCCTTTCCCTTGGTGCACCGCCGATTAACGAAAGAAATCGTCGGCGGCTACAGTCTTGTCTATGCTTGGGCAGGACAAGACACCCGACTGAAACCGATCCTGCTGATGGCGCACATGGACGTTGTGCCGGTCGATCCGACAACCGAATCCGCCTGGCATCACCCGCCATTTTCCGGAGACGTCGCCGACGGTTACATCTGGGGGCGTGGCGCAATCGACGACAAGGCCAGTGTCATGGGCGTTCTCGAAGCCGTTGAGAATTTATTGGCGAAGGGCTTTCAACCACAGCGAACCGTTTATCTGGCCTTTGGCCACGATGAAGAAATCGGCGGCGCCCGCGGCGCGGCGAAAATTGCCGAGCTATTGCGTTCGCGCGGCGTCGAGCTGGAGTACGTGCTCGACGAAGGCCTGAATATCTTCACCGGCATTATTCCCGGAGTCACTGCATCGGTCGCCCTGATCGGTGTCGCCGAGAAAGGTTATCTAAGCTTGCAACTGACCGTGGAAACCGCCGGTGGGCATAGCTCCGCGCCGCCTCGGCGCACAGCAATCGGCATCATCAGCCGCGCGATCCAAAGACTCGAAGCCCGGCCGTTTCCATCGCGCCTCAGCGGGCCAACGCGCCAGATGTTGGAATTTCTCGGACCGGAAATGGCCTGGTACAACAAGCTGGCGCTGGCCAATCTCTGGCTCTTCGGTCCGCTGGTGAGAAAACAGTTAGCGGCTTCGCCTCTGACAAACGCGGCGATTCGAACAACCGTCGCGCCGACCCTTTTTAATGCCGGAGTGAAAGACAACGTTTTGCCGGCCAAAGCTACCGCGGTAATCAATTTGCGGCTGGCGCCCGGGGAAACGATTGACGGCGCGACCGCGCACGTACAGGCAACCATCGGCGATCCGAATGTAAAAATCACTCCCCTACCCGTGCAAATCGAACCGTCCAACGTATCGGATATCGAATCGCCGAGCTTTGCCTTGCTTCATCGAACCATCCGCGAAACGGCGCCGCAATCTCTCGTCGCGCCGGCGCTATTGGTTGCCGCAACCGATTCGCGGCATTACCGAGCTCTGTCTGGAAACATCTTTCGTTTTCTCCCTATCATCCTCGGCGCCGAGGATGCCAAGCGGATTCATGGCGTTGACGAAAGGATTTCGATTGAGGACTACGAACGCTGCATTCGCTTCTACGCGCAGCTGATTCGCAACAGCCAATCTTCATAAGCTGCTGCAACGGGTGCGGAGACTTCATTTCGCTTTGTCGACTCACGACCTCGTGTTCGTGGTTTGTGCTCGTGTTCGGTTAAGTCGCCTTGACGTTTCATGCTCACGGTCAAGGCTCTACTTCGCATACAGCGACTTGATAAAGCCGCTCTCATCGAGTTCTTTGATGAACCGGTTATCCATGAAATCCTGCGCTTTGACGTTCGCTATCTGCGGGTTGCGCTGGCGGATAAAATCGATCACGGCCTGCAAGCCTTTCTCGCTAACATAAGGTGTACGCGGAATCACCCGGCCAACGTAATAGTCATAACTGGCATTGAGGATATCCGCGTCGGAGGTGCGCATATATTTGGTCAAAATCTTCAATGTCGCCTCACGGTGTGTTTGCGCGTATTGAATCGCCGCGACGAAACCCTTCGTGAACCTCAAGACCATATCCGGATTCTCTTTGATGAGCGCGCGCGTGGTAATCAGCGACGCCGCCTCATAGGGAACGTTGGCTTGGGAAAGGTCGATGAGAGAGTGAAACCCCAGTTTTTGTGCGGCGACATAGCCGCCGATGGTCACCACGGTGGCTTCGACAACACCTTGGCTCATGGCCGACATCCGCTCCGTGTCGGTGCCCATACTGAGAATATTGACGTCCTTCTCAGAAAGTCCAAGCTTCTGCACGGCGACGCGCGCGGCCAGATCCGAATCCGTGCCGGGGCGGCTGGCGGCGATCTTTTTTCCCTTCAGGTCGCTCGCGTTTCGGATTTCTTTCCTGGTAACGAGATAGAACAGCAAACCCGGGGTCGCGGTCGCGATCAGCACCGTATCGACGCCACCGAGCTTCGCCAGCACCGAAGAGCTAGCGCCAAACGCGCCGAAGTGGGCATCCCGGGTCGCCAGCGCGTTGATCGCGATGGTGCTGCCGCGGAAAAACACCACGTCGACGTCGAGACCATACTGGCGATACAACCCGGCGTCTCGGGCGACCCAGAATGGCGTGAGATTCGGACCCGTGGAGCCGAAGGCGAGCACAGCACGATCGATCGTTTGCGCGTGAACAGGCATCGCAACGGAACAAAACCCTAGGAACGCGCCGATCTGCAAAAATATCCACTTCATGTTTGTTACCTCAGTAAGAAATTTGACAATCCCTCTATTCCGCCAAATTCCTAAGTCTAGAACCGAGAAACATGTAACCGACGATCGCCAGCACAACCGCACCCGCACTAATGGCGATGGGGGCGCTCGTCCACTCGGCGACGAAGCCGGCTTGCATACCGCCGAACTCACGCAAACCGCCACCGGTCAGTCCGTAGAAGCCGGACACCCGACCGCGAAACGCTTCTTCAACGCGCAGTTGAATCGAAGTGTTCATCAGCGTCTCGAAAACCGTGCTCAAGGTGCCGACCGCGACTAGAAAGCCGAACGCCAAGCCCGCATCGCCACTCAATGCGAAAGCGAATAAACACGCCGAGAAAGCGATCAGGATCGTCACCATGCGGCTGCGTTTGGCTTCGACTCGGCCCAAAGTCGCCAGGGTCAAAGAGCCGATGATCGTGCCGAGTCCCGGCCCGGCGGAGATGAAACCAAATCCCGACGCGCCGAGGCGCAAAACATCTTTGGCAAACACCGGCAGGAGCGTAATGTAGGAGCGGCCGAATATGTTGAAGATCGCCGACACCGACAGAAAGGTCATGATGATTCTTTCACCCCGGACGTAGCCGAAGGCGTCGCGCAGGCTTTGAAGCACGCTTGATCGGCCCTCCGCATGGTTTAGAGCGGGAACGTTCATGCGCAGCAGCGCGCCGATCACCGCCAGATAACTGACGACGTTGACATAGAAGCAACCGTCGATACCGATGTACGGAACCGACATACCGACGAGGCTTGGACCCAGCAGCCCGGCGCCGTTCCAGGTCAGCGCGTTCAGCGCTAGCGCATTCACCAGATCTTCGCGCTTGACCAATTGCGGCAGCAGCGCCTGCCGCACCGGCTGTTCGAATGCCCAGGTCGTCGACGTGATCGCGCCGAGCACGAAAATATGCCAGACGCGGATCGCATGAGTCGAAACCAACACCGCCAGACCGAGCGCGGTCAGCGCCGAGATCCACTGAATGGCGAGCATGACTTTTCGTCGATCGATACGATCGGACATGATACCGCCGAGTATAAAAAAACTGAGCAGCATCACCATCCGCAGCGAGCTGAAAAGTCCGAGATAAAACGGCGAAGAGGTCAATTCGAACAGCAACCACCCTTGGGCGATGCCCTGCATCCACGAGCCCACGTTCGACACGAAATAGCTCGACCAAAACCAAAAGTAGTCAGGGTAGCTGAGGGCGCGAAATGCGCCGCTCTTCTGAAATAATTTCAAGTCGAATCTAATCGATCGCGCCGGTGGTATTGGACAAGCCGGTATTCAACGCGCGATGCCTTTCAGCCGCAAAAACTCCTGCGCCACATCCCGTGGCTGGCGCTTTTCGCCGTCGACAGCATAATTGAGCTTCCTCATCTCATCGACCGTCAGGATGCCGCCGAGCTGTTTTAACGCCGTGCCGATCTCGGGATGCGCTTCCAGCGTCACTTGCCGAACCACCGGTACGGCATCGTACGGCGGAAAATAGTGACGGTCGTCCTCCAGTTGGACCAATCCGTAGCGCGAGATCAAACCGTCCGTCGAGTTACCGGCGATCAGATCGACCTGTTTATCCACCAGCGCGCGATACGTGAGCGAGAGATCCATTTCGCGAGTTTCTTCGAAGTGAAAACCATAGGTGCGCGCGAACCCCGGATAACCGTCCGCCCGCGACATGAAGTCCTGGCCGAAGCCGGCGCGCCATTGGGCCGAGACTTTCGCGGCATCGCTGATCGTTTTCAAATTGAATTTCTTCGCGTCTTCACCGCGCACCAAAATGGCGAATGTATTGTTGAAACCGAGCGGTTCGGTCCATTCAAGATTAAATCGACGTGCGTATTCAGATTTGACCCGGCGCAAGACTTCCGACGGGTCGGTGAGCGGCGGACTCTTCAAGATCGCCAGCAGCGCCGTGCCGGTGTATTCGACGTAGAGATCGATCTCGCCGGCAACCAGCGCTTCGTGCGCCAGATTTCCACCTAAATCAAAGCGGCGAACCACCGGCAGGCCGGTTTCCCCTTCGATCGCTTGGGCAAGAATCTCGCCGAGAATCACTTGCTCCGTAAAATCCTTCGAGCCGACTGCGATCCGTCCAGCGCTTTTACCGGCGAAGAAATAAGCGACACCGAGAAACGCCAGTAGCCCGACGACGCTCGACCACAGCAGCCTTCGCGATTTCGCTTTGACCGCGCTGCTGAATTGAATCGTGCGCTCGACGTAGCCAAGCGCGAGATCCGCACCCATGGCGATCAACGCCGCGGGCACCGCGCCGGCCAGGATCAACACATTATCGTTGGCTCTCAGGCCGCGAAAAATGTAGCGTCCCAATCCACCGGCATCGATCGCCGCCGCGATCGTCGCCGTGCCCACGCAGATGACCGTCGCCACGCGCACGCCGGCGATGATCACGCCGAGGGCAAGCGGCAGCTCGACTTGGAAAAGCAGCTGGCGGTCGGTCATTCCCATGCCGCGTCCCGCGTCCCGAATCGCCGGATCCACCGAGCTGATGCCGGTAAAAGTATTGCGGATGATCGGCAGCAGTGCATACAACACCAACGCGACGATCGCCGTGCGCGCGCCGATGCCGCCGACAATCTTTACGTGAAACAAATAAATATTGAGCGGAATGAGAAAACCAAAAAGCGCGAGGCTCGGCACCGTCTGCATGATATTTGCGAAACCGAGCACCGGTTTGCTCAGGCTCGGTTTGCGCGTCAGAAGAATGCCGAGCGGAACGCCGATGAGAATCGCGATGCCCGTAGAGACCACCACGAGAAATAAGTGTTCGAAGGTCAGCGTCAGCAGTTCGCGCGCGTTGCGCGAAAAGAACTCGAACAAAGTCACACCGAACTCCCGCTACTCTGCGCGTCATAAAAGCATTCGGCAAAGGCGCGCGCTTCGGGATGCTCGGATTGAAGCAGGGCTCGGGGAACGTCCAGCAGAATCAATTCACCGTCTTTGAGAAGAGCGATCCGATTTCCGAGCACAAAGGCCTCGGCAATGTCATGGGTGACAAAAACCATCGTCTTTTTTAATTCCTGCTGCAACGTTTTGAACTCGCGTTGAATCTCGCGGCGGGTGATCGGGTCCAACGCGCCAAAAGGCTCATCGAGCAGGATCACCGGCGGATCGGCAGCAAGTGCTCGCGCTACGCCGATGCGCTGGCGCTGCCCGCCGGAAAGTTCGCGCGGAAATCGCGCCGCGAAACGATCGGCGTCTAAACCGACCATCGCCAGCAGTACCCGCGCCCGTTCGCGGATTCGCTCGGGCTCCCAACCCTCCAAACGCGGTACGACGCCGATATTCTCCTCCACCGTCAAATGAGGAAACAGACCGACCTCTTGAATCACATAGCCGATGCGACGGCGCAGCCGGATCGGGTCCCATTCAACGGTCGGCTTGCGCTCCACGCGCACTTCCCCGGCCGTCGGATCGATCAGCCGGTTAATCAGCTTCATCGTCGTCGTTTTGCCGGAGCCGCTGCGCCCGAGCAGCACCAATGTCTCGCCTGCTTGTACGCGCAGATTCAAATTCGACAGCAGCGTTTTGCCGTCCGGCAGCGTAAAGCTGACATCGCGAAACTCAATGGCGGTTTGATCGTCAGTCATAGCCACTTTTTTATGTACCCAGGTCGCATCATGAATCGTTTTCTTTTATAGTCTCTCAACGCATGAAACAAGAAACGCCCGCGAACATCTTTGCCGCTGCCGAGCGCCATCGCTGGCACGCAAGCGAACCGGGGATATGGTCGGTCCATGGCGCCGACTTGGACTCTATTCCGGCGCAGTCTATTTTAGTCACCCTGTGGGACCAGCCGCGCTGGCTGGAGGCGTATCACCTCTACGATCAGCGCGGCTCTGAGCTCTTCGAGCGGATTTGCGATTTACCGGAGTACTACCTCACGCGCACGGAAAACGCGATACTTGAAAAACACGCCGGTGATATCATCGCCAACGCGCCGGTTCGTTGTATCGCCGAACTTGGCGCCGGTTACAGTAAAAAAACCGTTCACTTATTAACCGAACAGTTGCGTCAACGCGGCTCGAGCATCTTCGCGCCCATCGACGTGAGCGCGGCGGGCTTGCGCGCTTCGCACGACGCCGTGCGCGCGGCTTTCCCGGCAATGACTTTTCATGGGTTGCATGCGCGCTATGAAGATGGCTTCAGCGCGATCGATAAAAACTTGCCGACCTTATTTGTATTTTTGGGCAGCACCATCGGTAACTTCAACCACACCGACTTTCCCCGTTTCTTCCGCGCTCTTTCAGCCGCGATGGGACCGAACGACTACCTCTTGCTGGGCGCCGACAGGATCAAATCTGTCAAGGTACTCGAAGACGCGTACAACGATAGCCGCGGCGTCACGGCAGAATTCATTCTAAACGTGTTCGGCAACATCAACCACTTGCTCGGCAGCAACTTCGATCGCGGCAAGATGCGCTACCATTCCTGGTTCAATCCGGAATGGCGGCAGATCGAAATGTACGCCGTCGCCACCGAACCGCAAGAGGTTCGCTTCCCAACCGTGCCCACCGCGTTCCAGTGGCAAAAGGATGAAAAGATTCTCGTCGAGATCAGCCGTAAATTCGATCCGGTCCGCTTGCAAGAGCAGCTGCGCTTTTTTGATTTGCGCGCGGTCGAGCACTACACCGACGCGAACCAGTGGTTCTCCGTCATGCTATTAAAAAAGGTCGCTAAAGCGGACGGATCCTGACTTCGGGCGTGCCCTGGGGCAAATCCTGAAGCGCGATAGGACCGTGCAGTTGGCGCAACGTCGCCGCAAAGTAGCCGCCGGCAAATCGACCGCCTTGTGCCTCGAACGCCCGTGGCAATTGAATCCACGGAATCGCCGGGTTCACGTGATGGATGCCATGAAAATTAAAATTCAAAAGTATTTTGGCCAGCGGCCCCGCTAGCTGTAAATTCTTCGCGTAGAAGACGTCGCCCACCGGCGTTTCGTAGTGATAGATATTGTCGAGAAATGAAATCAGGAAGCCACGCCCCAGCAACGTCATCAAGAGTAACGGCCAGTTGTGGCCGTAGCAATAAAACCCCAGTGTAAGCCACGACATCGTCAATAGCCCATCAACGCGGATCTCCCGCAGAGCCTCGGGACGCAACCAGTTGTCCATCAGCAAGGCGCTGACGGAATTTGGCCGAAGGTATCGCCGTTTAAATCCCGCGAGCCAAAGCTTTGGCAGAAAAAAATAAAGCGGGCTCAAAATCTCGACGAGATACAGCCCGATAAAAATCTGGAAATAGTATCCCGGCGCGGCCGCGGCTTTACTTCCCTTCTCACTATCATAGTATTCCGTACCCTCGACGGGCAAACGATTCAACTTGTGATGCACTAAGTGACTCATGCGCAGGATGCGAAACGGCGAGCCAAAAAGAATCGCTAAAAAGCGCCCGAAACAAGCATTCACTCTCCGGTTGGGATGAAACAAATCGTGAATCGCTTCGTGGATCAAACTCCAAAAGGGATTGGTCAAAAGTCCCAGCGCCACTAACATCCACGCCCACATCAAATTCACCGGCAGCAGCCATAACGGCAAGAGAATGAATTGAAATAGATTCAGGGCGGCATAAAAACACGCGAGGCCGAAATTGATTTCAGTCGCGATGCCCCGGTTGCGGTTGACGTAGGCGATTGATTCCGGAATAGCCGTCAAAACGGTATCCCCCAACTTTGCGTTAACGGCGCTAAGCTCAAGAGCACGACGACACCAGAACCGGCGATGACGGCGCCTGAAACTCGATGAACCCAGAATAGAAACCGGAGACTAAATCGATCGTGAAATGCTGTAAGTCCGATAAATAGTCCCACCCACCACAGGGCGGAGCCGGTGAAGACGCCGACCGTCAACGTTGCCGCCGCGATGTAACGGCCATGCAGGCTCGGCACGTGCCAACCGGCATAAATCGCGACGAACGAGAGCACGGTCACCGGATTGGAAAGGGTCAGAAACAAAGTCGTCGCATAGGCGCTCAGAAGCCCGTTAATATTATTGATCGGCGCCTGGGACACGGGCTCGGTTTTATAGATCTTGTAGCCCAAGTAGCAAAGAAATAATCCGCCGACGAAGCGCAGCGCCAGCTGGTGCTCGATAAGGAATCCGGAGATCAAGGAAATCCCGAGCGCCGCGATGCCCGCGGCAAGAGCATCCGCCGTGGCCACTCCCAATCCGGAGAAAAACCCGCACACCGGGCCCATCATCAATGCGCGATTGATGCACAACAAGCCGAGCGGTCCAACGGGGACGGCAACGACAAGACCGATCACTATTCCTTCTATTAAGAGATAGATCGACATTGAAGGCGGCGATTTGAAAATTCTCAACGGGCGCAACGAAAACCGATGTTATGATGCCCCGAGCGAAAATTACGTGAAACGGATCGACCTCGATGGGTCGTGGTCAATTCATCCGCTCCCGAGTCATGGCCGCCTCCTCTTGTGCCGCGCACTTGCTCTTGAGTCAAGTGTTCACGCCCGTCGGCAGCGCTATACGGATAGGGCCGATAGGCGCTGCTGACCCACTCCCAGCCGTTGCCCGCCATATCTAGAACACCGTAAGGACTCACGCCCTTTGTCAAACTACCGACATCGCGGAAATCGTTCCAAGGCGCGTTGAAATGAGCGCGGGTCGGGTCTGGCTCCTCGTTCCCCCAAGGATATTTGCGCGCGTCCGTGCCGCGCGCGGCTTTCTCCCACTCCGCTTCTGTCGGCAAGCGTTTTCCCGCCCACGCGCAATACGCAGTTGCGCCGTACCAGGAAACCTCGACGACGGGACGATTTTCATGACCGGCGTCGGCCAGCCATTTGCCGTCGCGTCGATGAACGCGCGCATCGTTGTCGTCGACGTCGTAATATTTTTCGCCGCGCGGACTTTGCGGTCCGATGCCGTTGAGAAACTGAGCGAATTGACTGTTAGTCACTTGGTTACGATCAATCGAAAATTCCCCAAGCTTGACTTTATGCTGCGGCCGCTCGTCCTCCGGCCCTTCGTTGTTTCCCATGAGAAATTCCCCGCCTGGAATACGCGCCATTCCGGCCTCACCCTTAGATTCCGCGCCCCGCGCGCTCACGCAACTCAAGACAAGGATCGTGATGAACGACACTAGACAACAGAGGGGCGCCAAATTCGAAGTCATCTCTGGAGAATCGTTATTTAACGGTGATCCTACGCGACCGAAACGGCCTTGGCAACAATAACTTGTTCGCTTGGAAAGACTATGACAAGTTTTATGGTGATGAAAAAAGCGAAACTTTTCCACGGTGCGGCCTCGTCGAAGGCTTTTTCGGTCCGCCGTGGGTCGATGGCGCCACGCAAAGCCATGTTCAAATTCGCCGCGGCGCGGGGGATGAACACTTACCTTTACGCGCCCGTGCTGAGTTGCGAGGAAATTCACGAAGAAAAACGTCAGTATGGATACAAAAGTCTGCCCCCTGCTCTTGCCCCAAGAAATTCAGCGCTACATCTAACTGCTAATCCCGAGGGTAGACCGAATCCCTACCTAACAGAAGCAAAACCCGATCTTCACTAAACCCTCTCGCGATTGACACCTCGCCGGTTCGGCGATATAGCTCCGTCAGAAAAACAATTTGTCTGAATTTCCGTTAAAGATTTCCACAAACTTGAATGCCGCGGCCATGCAGCAGGGACGCTCGCCCCATGGCAACGCGCCAGCGAATTAGAATCTTATTCTGGCTTCATAGGAGACAATGTCATGAGTACCGCGGAAAAAATTAAATCGGAAGACAAATTCGTTAATGCCGATGGACTGAAGCTTCGCTATATCGAAGAAGGCTCAGGACCGTCGGTGCTGTTTCTCCATGGCGCGTCGCTCGGCAGCTCGGCGGACGTGTTTCTGCGCAATCTCGGGCCTTTTGCCAAGGCCGGATTTCGCGCGGTCGCCTTTGACCTTCCCGGTTTTGGCCTCTCCGACATACCCGAAAAGCAAAGTGTGCCGCAGCAACGCAATTCCATCCCGAAATTCATCGATGCGGCGGGCCTGGGCAAGACCGCGCTGATCGCGCATTCACGCTCGGGCGGCTTTGCGGTTCAGCTGGCATTGGAAGACCCCAGCCGGTATTCGCACGTGATCATTCTTGGCACCGGCTCGCTGCTGCCGCTGCAGACCGAGGCACAGGTCGGCAGGTACGAAGCGGTACAGGCTCGCGTCGACAAGGAAATGGCGCAAAAGGAACCGACGCTGGAGGATGCCCGCAAACTTCTGCAGGCGGACACCTTCAACCATGCCTTGATCTCGGACGAAGACGTCGCCATCCGCCATAGCCGCATGATCGGCCGCAATTTCATCGCGCACCAGGAACGCCAGAATCACGACGCCCCCGCGGGCGCCGCCAAGCCGTCCAAGCCGTTATGGGAGAGGCTCGCCGACCTGAAGCTGCCGCTATTGATGATATTTGGCCGCGAAGACCGTGCACACGCAGGTGAACGCGCCGAATTGCTGAAAAAGCAGCAACCCCAGATCAACCTCCACATTGTGAATGGCTGCAAGCACATGGTGCATTGGGATGCCTTCGACGACCTGATGCGCCTGGGCGTGCCGTTTTTGAAGAGCTAGCGAGCCACGTGGGAAGAAATTTTTCCCGCAAAGGCGCAGAGGCG
>WNFR01005497.1_pt1 | contig 19942 bp, 23 predicted proteins | sample 5400221 | NCBI WGS metagenome assembly WNFR01 (sample SAMN13153357, study PRJNA577476) | soil metagenome | isolation source: 40 cm soil under Madrone tree | place: USA:California | collected 2016-06-14 | reverse complement strand
ATTCCCGGAATTGGCTTCTCTCCAGACAAGATGCTCCAAGGCCGCCTGTTCTCTTATGGAGATACCCAGCGATACCGCCTCGGCGTTAATTTCAATCACATCCCCGTGAATGCGCCGAAGTGTCCATTCCACTCCTATCACCGCGATGGCCAGATGCGCACAGATGGAAACCTGGGAGCGACGACGACTTATAACCCGAATAGCCAGGGATTGTGGGACAACCAGCCGGAATACGCTGAGCCGCCGCTCGCGCTCGAAGGTGACGCGAGTCACTTTGACCATCGCTTAGAGGATGATCATTGGGAGCAACCGGGCAATCTCTTCCGGAAAATGACCCCTGCGCAAAAGCAGTTGCTCTTCGACAACACGGCTCGCGCGATCCATGGCGCCTCTCCGGAGGTCCTGGAGCGGCATGTTGCGAACTGCAGAAGAGCCGATCCAGCCTATGGCGATGGTGTGGCACGAGCATTGAAGCTGAATGTTCTTCAGTCCGCCTAACAAAATAACGCCACCAAAAATAACGCCGCGAAAAAATGACGCTTACGGCTGTGCTACGCAGCTAACGAGGATTGTGGGGAAGGCGGCGCAGGATGGCGGTGGCAAGAGATTTGGACTTGGCGACGCGAATAGGTTCTGTGGCGATGCCGCCTACGCTGATGCGAAGGAAAAGCTCGCCCTGAAGGACGTATAGTGCGCCGGAGATAGGACTGCCTACCCAGTAGGCTTCTTCGCCGAGAGCCGGAATTGGCTGTGCCTTGCGGCCGGCTTCGTCCGCTTCGCCATCGGGCTCGCCACGTGATTCGCTATCGGATTCGCCATTCGGAGCGGCTTCGGATTCACGGCCTTCGCGCGATGGAGCGAACGCAGATTTCGCTGGGCTTTTGCGCGAAGCTGGCCGCTTTTCCTCCTCTGGCTTGCGCGGCGAATGGAATTGATTGCGCCAGAAGGCGCGCAGACTGTGCCCGCCTGTGTCAGTCGCAGCCGGAGTGGCCACGGCCAAACTAGCCGATTTCGCAAAGTCCCGCGTGACGAAGACGCATTGCGACATCCTCATGTTGCCCGTCGCTTGCACGCTGGGCTTGCGCTCCTGCAGCGGCTCGCCTAGAACCGACGCAATCTCACTGTCAGTGAGAAGCGAGCAGGGATCAAGTGTCGCGTTCGTCTTTGTTTTGGTCTGAGGTTGCTCGTTCGTCTGCGTTCGGTCTTGGCTGCTGCTGATTATTTTCTTCGCGGGCAAACTCATGGCGGGGCCGCAAAGCCCGGACCCGGAGCATAGCAGCAGCGCGCAATGCAAAGTACGAATCACAAGGCGCTGGCTCGTGGCGTTTTTCCTCGGACGCAGAGATATCGAGTCGCTGGTCATTTGTTCGTTCCGGCGCTACATCAATCGTCGACATCGTGGTCGTTGCAGTCGGGATCGCCGCTCACGCCAGTGGCGGCATCGCCGTGGCATTGCTTGCCTCCACCAACGTTGTCGCCGGTGCTGGTGCCGAATTGCGTGCCGTCGAAGGCTTTGAAGAGACCACGGCCCCCGACTTGGCGCGCAATGGTAGCGAGAGCATCCTGTGCTGTGGCGGGACCGGAGGTGGCGTTCTGCGTGGGGTCGGTGACGCAGGAACCGGTGCAGCCATCCGCATAGCCAACCAGAACGCGGCCTGTATTATCGACCGTGATGTCGTTGAAATCGAGAAGATTGCGGCACGGATTGCTGCCGCCGCCATTCCAGATGCAGCCGCGCTGCACCGGATCCGACGGCGTTGCATCGACCGTCGTCCAGGTTCGACCGGTGTCATAAGTGAAGGCGACATAGAGGTGCCATACGCCGAGAAAGTCGGCTGACTGCGTGTCGCCGGAAGTCTGGGTGCCAAGGAACGCGAAAGCGGCGCGATTGTCGTCGCCGGCGATCACTTCCGCAAATTCCGCGTTCTGTATGCCGAATGGCGTGCCAGTGTCTTTGGATTTCGACCAGTGCAACCCACGGTCGGACGACGCGGCGATTTTCGCGTGTCCGTCGGTATTCACATAGCCAAGATAGATCGTGTTGTTGGCGCCGGCTGCGACGGAAGGATCACTGCCGGGGCTGATGCTCTTCGAATCGGGAACAGTGCGCACAGACCAACTGAGTCCGTTGTCAGTCGACACAGCAACGCCGATACGGCTGACGCCATTGGCATCCATGCAGCTCTTGTTCGGGACGTAGGTGGTGCCGTCGGGTGAAGTTCGAACGTGGCCGTGCAATCCGCCGCAGGTGCCGGGCGCGACGGGCAGGTCTACGCCGTTGACGGTGGTGAAAGTGTAGATCGGAATGCCCGGACCAAAGGTGAGGCCGCCGTCATCGCTGCGCGAGCAGAACGCTGTGGCGATGTCCTGCGAGCAGTAGTAGATGGCATGAGGATACGTGGTATGCGTCGCGGGCAGCGGAGCCGCGTAGGGACCTCCGCCGACCGTTTGGTGATCGACACCGGCGGGCTGGCCGGAACCTTGCGTCGGGAACCACGCGTTACCGTCATCGTCGGTGAAGGAGAGTTCGCTGGTGACGCCGTTAAGCTGGGACGAGAAAGTGCGATTGGTCCCGCCGAAATGGCCGTCGTCGGTGAAGAGGATGGGATCGAGGCTGACACGAGAGAAGGGCGAGCGCTTGTCGTCCCAGAAGGCCGACGCAGGTGTGACGGAATCGTTGAACGTGACGCGCAGAGTGTGATTGCCAGCCTCAATGAAGACCTTGCCGGTTTTCCAGTCGACCCCGATAGAGGGCTCGCCAGCACTGTGTGCGCCGGAAGTAGAAGATCCCACCGACGGCGTGATGCAGCTTGGAGGCTGCTGGGAGCCTGTGCAATCAGGCGGGGCAGGATAGTTCACGAAGGTGGCAAAGCCGGGAGCGGGAGGAGGCGGTGGCGGAGTGGTGGGGCGCGGAGCCACAGTCATCGTGACAACCACGTGAGCGGCCGTAGGAATTGGGACGAGAGCGGCAACGGAGCGAATGTGCCAGAGACCGGGTATGGGATCCGTGAGCGTCAAGTCTTCTTCGCCGGGGCCGGTGGAGGTGTCATCGGGAGAACCGGGGCCGTGGTCAGCGGCATTGGGACTGATGGCGAAGACATCGAGATCGGTGGGCACGGTGGAGGTCCAGGTGTATTTGAATGTGACCTGGGCGGTCATCGTTTGGTAGAACGTGGCGGCCGCGGAGGGCAGGACGATGTTCAAGTCGTGGTCGTCGCACATTCCGGGAGGGCAGACGTCCTGAATGCCGACGTTGGCGACCGTGCCTCCGCCGACCGGAGCAAAATCCCAAGCCAGCGGACCGGAGCTGCTGTTAATCGTGCTGACGGGTGGTGTGGTTGTCTGCGCAAAGGCCGTTGCCGCTCTGCGGGACAGGAACAGGACCGTCGATGTGAGGAGGAGAAAGGCGAGGGACAGGAGGATTAGAACACGAGCGATTCGCATGGAGCCTCCGCAAAATGTGCCCTAGAAGCGGCAAAGACGCTTTGTGTGGTCGATGCTGGGCTGGTTGATATGTGCTGGTAATTTGCGGCACACGCGGATGGCTTGCGCGTGCTCGGACAACTTCTACTGGTAGCAAGGTTAGGGCACAATCAGGGAATTGACGGAATTCAGAATCAGGTAAAAACCTGAGTGACCGCAGCTGAGCGGCGCAGCTGAGTTGTCCACGTGAGTAAGCAAGTAAGGTAAGCGCAGAGTGGGAAGATTACGCGGCTTCGGGGATTTCGTCGGGTTCGGCGGCTTGATGCTCGAAAAAGCTGAGGGCGGCATCGCCTTGGCGCAGGATGCGGGTCTGCTGGAGACGGCCGATGCGTCGAGGAAGCTCGAAGGTGCGACGGTGCTCGGCGATGACCAGGCTGCCGGTGCCGAGGAATGGGGCGGAGCCGAGGAAGCCGAGAACGCGATCGTATTGATCCTTTTCGGCGTAGGGCGGGTCGACGAAGACGAAATCGAATGCGGCGTCGGTGGGCTTGTGGCCGGAGGCTAGTTTTTGGAGCGCGCGGAGGGCGTCGAGCGGGAGAACTTTCGCTCCGTTTTGGATGTCGAGGGATGCGAGGTTGCGACGGATGAGGGTGGCAGCGGGGATATGGTTCTCGATAAAGACGACTTCGATGGCGCCGCGGCTTACAGCTTCGATGCCGACAGCGCCCGTGCCGGCAAAAATGTCGAGGAAGCGCGAGCCGCTCACGTTCGGGCCGAGTACGTTGAAGAGGGTTTCGCGCAGGCGGTCGCTAGTCGGGCGGAGCGCATTGCCTTTGAGACTTTTCAGGATGCGGCTGCGATATTTTCCGGCAACAATGCGCATTTTCTTCTAGCCGACCTTCGCAAGATGATAACGCCGCTGCCATTCTCCGGGGAGCATCCGCAATACGCGCTGCAACCCTGAAGAGCGCGCCGGATCGTCCGCTAGGGCAAAGGCTTCGTGACGGGCTTGCTCCAGGAGTTCGCGGTCGCGGAGGGGGTTGGCGATGTGGAAGCCGAGAGCGCCGGATTGGCGGGTGCCGAAGAATTCGCCGGGGCCTCGGAGTTCCAGATCGGTTTCCGCGATCTCGAAGCCGTTGGAGGTGCGCACCATGGTTTCGAGGCGGGCGCGGGCTTCGTCGGTCATCCGCCCGGGGCCTACAAGGACGCAGTGGGATTTCTGCGCGCCGCGGCCAATGCGTCCACGGAGCTGGTGCAGCTGGGAGAGGCCGAAGCGCTCGGCGTGCTCAATGACCATGACAGTGGCGTTGGGGACGTCGACGCCGACTTCAACAACGGTAGTGGCGACGAGGATTTGCACTTCGTTCTTGCGGAAGCGCTGCATGACTTCGTCTTTTTCTTCGCTAGAGAGGCGGCCATGCAGAAGGCCGAGCTTCATTTTCGGAAAGACTTCCCTCGAGAGGCGCTCGTACTCTTCCACGGCAGCTTTCAATTCAATCTTCGATTCTTCGATGACGGGATAAACGATGTAAGCCTGGCGGCCGGCATCGACTTCGCGGCGGATGCTGCCCCAGACACCGGGAAGATGCGGCTCCGAGGTGAGGTGCGTTTCGATAGGTGTTCGGCCGGGCGGGAGTTCGTCGAGGATCGAGACGTCAAGATCACCGTAGAGCGTGAGAGAGAGGGTGCGCGGAATGGGTGTGGCGGTGAGGACGAGAACGTGGGGCGCGTGCCCGTGCGCGGCGGCTTTGTCCATCAAACGCTTGCGTTGGAGAACGCCGAAGCGATGCTGTTCGTCGATGGCAACGAAACCGAGCTGAGCGAACTGGACGTTGTCTTCGATGAGGGCGTGTGTGCCGATCACCAGCTGCGCTTCGCCGGAGCGGATGCGTCCGAGGGCGGCGGATTTTTCCGCGGATTTCAAGCCGCTGATGAGTAGCTCGACGCGGTAGCCGCCACGTTCGAGAATGCGGCGCGCGGAAAGAAAATGCTGCACGGCGAGGATTTCGGTGGGCGCCATCAGCGCGGCCTGGCAGCCGTTTTCGATGGCGACCACAGCCGCTTGCAGGGCGACGATGGTTTTGCCGCTGCCGACATCGCCTTGCAGGAGGCGATTCATGGGCGCAGGCTTTTCGAGGTCGGCGGCGATTTCCGCGAGGACGCGCTTTTGCGCGGCCGTCGGCTTGAAGGGAAGGATTCGCTTTAGCGCTTCGCGAATGTTTTCTTCGCGAAGGCGAAAGGCGATGGCATCTTCTTTGCGAGCGGCGCGGCGGTCGAGCGCGAGGCTGAGTTGGTACAGGAAAAATTCCTCGAAGATCAGTCGCCGCTGCGCGGGAGAGCGAAATTCGTTGAGGGCTTCAATGGACTCTTCGCCAGCGGGAAAATGCGCTTGCGCTAGAGCTTGAAAGCGCGCGGGATACCCGAGACGCGTGCGCAACTCTTCCGGCAAAAGGTCGGGCATGCGTGGGTCTAGCGCTTGGAGCGCGGTGTAGATCGTGCGACGAATGGAGCGCGAGCCGAAGGTGCCAATGGCTTCGTAGATGGGAACGATGCGACCGACTTCCGTGGAGTCGATTTCTTCCTGAGCCGCGGACTTGTCGGCTTCGTGGGCAGCGGCGGAATGGTCGACGCTGCTGAGAAGCTCGATTTGCGGATTGACCATCTCGATGCGCGCGGGGCGCATTTTGTCGACTTCGGCTTTGCCGTGAAGGACGAGGAGTTGGCCTTGCTTGAGGCGGCCTTCGAGGTAACCACCGTGAAAAAATTTGCAAGGGAGTTGGCCGGTGGGATCCTGCACGAGGAGATGATAGATGGCGTCGCGTCCGCGCATGGTGCGCACGGCTTGGCCGCTCATGACGCGCGCGCGAATCGTGTAGACGCCTTCGGGCTTGATGTCCTTGATGTTTGAGAAGTGGATGCGGTCTTCGTAGCGGAACGGTAGGTAGTGAAGGAGATCGTCGACCGTGTAGATGCCGCGCTTGGCGAGGAGTTCGGCGCGATTAGGGCCAACGCCTTTGATCATGCGGACTTCGGTGGTTAGGGACAGGGACATCGATGTGTCATTTATACCATTGAGGGAAAGGTGGCCGTGAAAATCGGAACTTGGGGATCGTCGAGGGGGTATGCCCCCTCCCCCGGTTTTTGCATAAGTGTTGATTCTGGAGATAGTTAAAGTTGTTTGTTTTGTTGCACTTTTGCAAGTGTTGATTCTAAAAGCGGATCGGCGTTGAAAGCACGTAAGTTATTGATTCCACATCCTATAAATTCCGCTGAATCCTATAGAGACGGCTGTTTTTACATCAGAAGTACATCAAAGCAATCCGCCGCCGAGCGCCCGCCGCTTTCCACGCGGCTTTATCGTGAACATTCTTCCCACACGAGTTGACCTAGCTCTGGATGCTCGCTTGGAGGCGGGTTGAGCCACACGCAATCAGTAACGTCATTGGATTTCCCATAAGAATCAACCCATCGGGCATAGCTCACAACATACAGCACCATATCTCCCCGCATGATTCCTTCAACCAATTGTTGGGTGAGCGGTAAGGGAACTTTTCTGTTTGTGCTCGTGCTCGTGCCTGTGGCTCGAAACTCTCCAACACTGCCGAGTCCATTTTGCGTTGAGGAGGATTTGTGGCCCGCGATGCGAGTGATAGTGCGGCGGTCATATACGCATCGCGTACTGGAGCCTGCCCTTTGTTAATGTAATAGACATTCAATTGGAGCGGCTTTCCGACCGTAAAGAATTCATCGCCGGATACGTATTGAATCTTTGCGAATTGGAGAAATCCGGTCGGTAATGACGGTTTGGAAGAACCTGTCTTTGGGACCGACGCTGGAGGTGCGCTGTTCCCCGGAGGCAATGAACTCACTGGCGCTTGAACGGAGGTGACTTTTCCCAAGATTTGATCGACTGCGCCTTGGAGTTTCGTCTGTGCCTCGGTGCCTCTTCCCGCGATATAAACACCCACAATCAAGGCGAGCACACAAATCGTAAAGCTAACCGCCAAGGTGCGCTTTTTGCGCTTTTCTTGCTCTACAGGCCGAACCGCCACATACAAACCCAAGAACGTAAGCACGAGATTCAGTAGTGCGGCGAAACCGATTAGCAAGGTGTCGTACATCGAGGCGCTATCCCGCTCCCGACCTCAGTGCAAATCGTACCATACGAGCGCGGGCGGGCCATTTCCACAGCCATTTCTGAATTGTGCATCTTGACGTGGAACGTCTAACGTGGTGTTCTGAAAAAACGAGGTGTGGGTCGCACCGAATATCCTTATGCCCACGAACTCGAAAAAGCATAAACGGAAATCGCGTTGATAAACTCCCACATCATTCCCGCCTTCTATCTGGAGCAGTTTGCGCGACCGTCAACACGCGGGCCGCAAAATCCGGGGCGGATTTGGGTCTACGAAAAGGGCAACGAACCGGATGAACGCGCCACTTCGGTGCAAGGCCGGGAGAACGGTTATTTCGCTTACGTTAAGCCGGATGGGACCCTAGAGGAATCATTTGAAACCGTTCTTGCAAATCGGGAGAAGGAATGCAATGACGTTCTCGAACTCGCAAAAAGCGAGCTTTACCACTGGCCAAGCGGCTCCGAGGAAAAACTCGCGTTCTACGCCGCACTCCTTTTCAGGCGGGCAACTCAACAACGTTCATTCTCTGACAGCAATTGGCAAAAGATTGTCGATGACATACGCCAAGCGGCCAACGATCCCGAGTACATGGAGGCATTGGCGCTAGACATCACATGCAAGCGCGGAGTTCCCGTTACTGTGGAAACTCTGCGAGAGAGCATCACGGATTTCATTGAGGAAGCCACACTACCCAAGTCCGCTCGCAACAGTTTTATATCGGACCTTTTGGAGCATGTGGAGCGGGGTGCTTGGCAACTGCTAAACAAGCGACCTTGGCGCGTGCTCCGTCCACCCGAGGGAATGGAATTTGTGACATCGGACAATCCGCTCGTGACTTTTGTACCGCTCGGACATGGGGTGCTACACCCCGGCTACGGCTTTCGGCGCGAGGATGCAGATGCCGCATTTCCGCTTGCACCGAACGCTTGCCTGTTGATGGGGCATGCTTGGAACGTTCCTACGTCGTTGAATAAAGTGGCTGTGGACCAATTGAACGATGCGCTCATCAGCGTTTCTGACCGCTATGTTTATTCCAAGACGCTCTCACGCGAAATCCAAGATCGCGTTGACCAGTACGGAGGGAGCAGCCGATACGGTGTAAACGCATTCATGCCGCTCGGCCTGAAACTACCTACGGCCCAACAGTTCTTGAGGGCGCATTTCGGTCTTGATGACTGAGGCGGGACGATATGGCAAAAACGTTCTCCCGATTGGAAAAGGCAACGGACGCAGAAACAATTCTGTACGAGATAGACATGCTCCGGTTCGCCGCAAGCGAGTTGATCGGCGGGAAACTGGAGCGCGGCGATAGAGAGTGGGTTTACTTGGAGTGTTTTCTGTTGCATTACCGAAATTTGGTTGAGTTCGTAGGAAAGGAACAGCGTGAGATTCGGAAAACCGACCTGCACGTGTCTAATAGCTGGAAGAAAATTCACACGAAACCGCCAACCGAGCTTGCACAAATCTATGCGGCGGGCCGTAAGTTGTGGGACAAATACGAACGGGTGGATGACCGCATCTCACGCTTCTTACAACATTGCACAACACTACGGACGGAGTTCAAGGAGTGGGAAGTTGGAACCATGTACAACGAATTGGAGCCACTACTTTATGAGATTGAAAAGGCGATCCGGCCCGCTCGGGCGCAACAACAACGGCTGACCATTTTGGATAGGGAGGCCAACAGCACAGCGACGTCGGTGAGGTATGGACCGTTGATTGACGGCGCGGACCTAGATGCGTTGACCGCAAAAGTGAAACCCACAAAATGAAGGTGTTTTGTGCATTTAGCATTTCTCGATGAAACAGGAACAGATGGGCATAGCCCTATTGTGATGTTCGGCGCGGTTGTGATTACTCCGGGCGCATTCGGTTGGGTGGAGCGCCTACATAGCACCGCCATCCAGCAAGTTTTCCCCCTAGAAGAAATAGAAAACAAATTCAAAGAGTTCCACGCATCAGAGTTGTATCGCGGGAGCGGTCCATTTGAGGGCATCGAAGAGAAAAAGCGTTTCGATGCTATACGTTTGCTCTTAATGGCAATGGAGCGCCAAAAACTGCCCTACATTTATGCGGCTGTGGACAGAAAAGAATTCGCAAGGAATCCAGCGGGAGCAGCGCGAGCCTTGGATTTCGCGTTCCGCATTTGTGCGTTGGGTGTAGAGGAGTGGGCGCGGAATCAACATCCTCAACGTCCCGGCGCAATTCAAATCGATTACAACGACCAATATTTGCTTGTCCTCGATGACACAACAAATGCAGAGGTTAAAAAGCAGCTACGCACAAGCTATCGTCTGTTGCGTGCATCCCGTCCTTACACTTCACCAAAGGATAATCGTTTATGGCACGCGCATGATGAAATGTATTTTGGTGACTCCCGAGACTCAATTGGGATTCAGATGGCTGACGTTTGCAATTATTTTATGCTCCAGCATTTGCTCAAGAGAGAGGGTTGCAGAGAATTCTACGAAATGTTCGAACAGCAGGCGATATGTGCGAGACCTGAACCTGAATGGACAAACTTTGGCGGTGTGCTGGTAGCTCACAACGCGCTTGTTGGCGATCCGAAGTAAACAAAGTGTTGCAATACAGCATGCTATCGATGGGTGTCTTGTGCGCGGTGAACGGCCACACCAACAATATCGTCTGTTGCGCTGCGCTCGGTTATTTGGGGTCCGATTGCAGAAATCGTCCCAAATAATGAATTCGGTTCGGATATTGGGACTTTGTCGGATATCGTCCCCAATATTGGCGGTGGCTGGCGCAACGCCTCCAGCACTGGATTCGTCTTGCTGAATTCCTCGAACGCGGGGGTTGGCTGTGGCTGGCGTAACCCCTCCTGCACTGGATTCTGCTTGCTCAATTCCTCGGACGTGGGGTGGGTAACAGTTGCCGTTGTTGGGGGATCGGTATGCCGAAGTGTTAAGACGGAATTGCCCCTTATCCCCAAAAAAGTAAGAACCGCCAAAGCGAGACGCGCCACATTCATCCAAAACGTTAGCATCTGACTACGTACGATTCTCTGCCAAAACGAAGGTTGCTTTACGCCGCGATGTTGGTAGCACGGGCTACGCCTCCGCTTGCAACGGGACCCGTCTTGGTTTTTACAGCCGCAGGTACGCATTGATGCCGTCCATTTTGCTACGCTTGCAATTCCAGAATCAGGTTACTCGGAACATCATACCCGATGGCGAACTGAAAGCGAATATGCTATTTTGCGTTTATGGCCGCTCGCTCATGCCGCGTCACGATTCAAGATTTAGAGGGCATCGCGCACACGGTTGAAAGTGACGGCGGAAAGTCTGTACGAGGCGGTGGCACAGGGCTTAGCCGCATTGCGAGGCCGCGATTGGATCGCGGGACTGCAACGGCAAGGCATGGTGAAAGTCTCAGTATCCGATGTTCGCGTTGAGCATCAAGTGAGGCTTGCGGACTTTACGAACTGGCTGGAGAAACCCGGTGCAAAGTCACCGAGGGAATTGGTTCAGCGTAAACGAGCGCGATCCATACTAGGAATGCCTGAACGGTGTAGTTGATTTCATTTGTCCTTCGATGGCGGCGGAGGCCAATTATCAACTCGTTCTATTTTTTCTACGTGATCTGTTGTCCTTTTTTCTGGAGTTGGACGAGGCTGTGGCGGTGGTTGTTTCTTTTCGTCTGACATTTTTCTTGTCCTCTCTATCCGGCTAATCCACGAGCGCGGCAAACTTCTTGCTGGCACCGTTGAACTAGCTTTCGGTCATTAGGGAGCCGTGTTTCTGTCACACTAAGTTGGATCGTTCGTTCCCGTAGCAAACGAAACTCGTTCTCGAACTCATCCTTGGAGCATGCCTCTGTGTTCTCGGCTCTTTGCCACAGACGATCATATTCTATTCTCAATTGAGACCAACTTCCCCGGAGATTAGCCATCGTTTCGATGCTCTCCGAATAGTTCAGGATCGGCAAACTCAATGCGAGCGCGGCATTGACTACCGCCAAATAAACGGGGCCGGACGGGAAACGCTGCCATAGGGGGAGGCTAAGGAGAACACTCGATGTTGTTATGGCAAGAGCGGCCTTCAACCATTTTTCCCTGACAACGAAACGCCGCGCCATGTATCCCCAATACTTGACGTTCATCTCTGCATCGAGGAGCGATTCCCAAATGAGTGTTCTTGTGCTCATCGGAAGTAACCGTGCTCACGGGCTTGTGTCACGAGGTCTCCAAATTGTGGATCGTCCATGAACGGTGCCCATTGCCCGTACTTTTTTTGGATTGCTCCGTTGAAACAAATGCGGCGAAAACGAACCACATAGGATTAGTCTGACGCGGGCGCTTCTTGCTTCGTCCCGTCCTTGTAAATGATCGTGGATATCTCAAACGCGGTTTTTAGCTTGTCTGAATCCGTGTTCCACAACTTCATGTCTCTATCGCTGAATTTGTTTATTTCTATTTGGCCGTGGTACGTGGATGTTTTTCCGGCTGGAACTCCTTGGTCATAAGAAAAATGCACGTTGCTGATGGTGTCGCCAAATATGTCCGCAAGTTTCAGGACGCCCTTTACTCCCTGCATATCCTTGTCAGTTTTGTTTTCAAATGCCATTTCCACCGTGACGAACATCTGTCCGTAATCCCCATCCACGTTCTTTTTCCTCACAAGCACAGCGGACAAAAGTTTTGCAAACTCTTCTTGCTTGGCTTTTCGCTCGGCCTCAACCTTCTTTTTCAACTCCTCGGCTTTAGCTTCTTCCTGCTTTTGCTTTTCCAGAAACTCGCGTTGTGCATTTATCGCTTGCCGCACTGTGATGCCATCCGGCGCTCCCTTTCCGCCGAATGCTTGGCCCATTCCTTCGCGCATCATGTAGCCCATCAGCAGCCGGGTTTCCTCTCCGTTGAGCTTTTTGTCTAGCGACGTTCTTTGCTCCTCCGTGATTTTGGCGAGTTCCACGTCGCGGACATCTCGGCACCCCGCAAGCAAACAACTCACCGTTATCAAAATCACGCTCACAGTGCGCGTCGTTCGGAGGAACATTGGTGACTCCCGCTGATTAGGAGATGAAAGACCCATTCTCAAATTTAAGCGTAGGTAGTTTTCTAGGAAAGACCTTTTCGGGTCACTGTTTCGTATACCTAATCCATCTTTTCGGCGCTGATGACTTGGAATTTCCAGCCCTCGTGTTCTCCCTTTTTCGTTGTGACGAGCACTTCAATTTGGTCCGCAGAGATTTGGCGAGCTTTAGCTCACACATCGAGCCGCCCGATGCACTCGGCTTTGCGCTTTGGGAGGGAGTTCAGTTGGATGGGACGATCTCGGAGCATGAAACGGGCCTAACGAGGCTGAGAAGAAACTGTTAGCCCGAACGTGGGGTTCGATAGAAATTGGAAAAAGTGTTCTTCTTGGCCCGTCCGAAGATGCTCAAGTAAGTGCTTCATGCTGTCAGCGTCCACGATAGGAACCGAATTGAAATGGTCCTCGGATTTATCGTACTGCGGACCTCCCATCGAGGATGTAAATGAGATGGGGATGATGGTAACTGCGGTTCCAGCGAAAACGTCTCGGGCTAGAATTTCACGAGCATAGCGGAGATTGCTGAAATCCTCGGGCTTTCCCGGATTGAGAGTACAGCCGACGATGAGGAGCAACCTCCTCTCTTGGCTGGCCGCGAGAATGTCCACAGACGCTCGCTGCACTTCCGTATCTGGCGCAAGAATATGTTCGTACTCCCCCAAAACAACAGGTGAAAGACCAAACATACTAAGCAACCAAGAAACGTGAAGCTCAAATGCCGCGCTCGGTTTAAGTTTCTTGGGTTGCTCGTTATACGCACGAATCAATAAATCATCCAGCTTTGTGCCTCGACAAAAATACTGAACCGCCTCCAGCACAATATTGCGTTCGCTTGGCGAAATGAGCATGCGAACTTGGTTGGAATCCGTCTTAACCACGCCTATGCGCGGGTGGACAAGCCTCACTTCAAGCCAATCGTCATCAGGCTGTAAGTCCCGAACTTTTATCGCGCCTCGTGCTGAGATAATCTCACCATGCTGGTCATTCGCAGTGAAAGCTGAAACAGGTATCTGTTCGCGGAATGGCGCGTCTGAAAGAACAGTTTGTCCGCGCACGCAAAATACAGCTTTGAGGTCTGAAAAACTTCGATGGTGCTGAACATCGACATCGATCCGCTTTTCCGGTGTCTTAACCTGAACCTTTAAGATGTTAGCGAACACGGGTAAGGACACAGAGAGATCGCATCCGTAATCGCGTTGGGATACGTTCAGTTCACACAACGCATTGGCAGCATCCAAGACGTCACTATAACCAATTAGATGTGCTTCCCTATTGAGGTGCCCGTCCACCAAGACACTTTGACCGCCGAGGTCGAACTCCTTAGTTAACGTGGGCCAAGATTGGTCATCGAAGGAACGAATGCGAGAATGTCCCCATTGAATGTATCCGTTGGCCTCCCGTAAGTCCGGCTTTTGCCGTAGCTGAAACTCAAGCTGATCGCCCATTTTCAGAATTCCGTTTTTCAATTCCGAACAGAGGTCAGACCACTCCGAGAAAGGGCGCACAAAAGCATCGATACGCAGCAAATCTGTCTTAACAGGTGAAAATCGTTGTGCGATTTTGGCGAACCGGGTTCGGGCCGTATCCACATCCTCGTACGTAAGGCGAACTACAGCCATGACGTTTATCCACGAATCTTCCTTGCGCATTGCTACGGAGCGAATATCAATTGCTTGATATGTTGTCCCGATGGCTTCAATCAGTTGGTTGATGGTATGTAGGACGGTAGTCATTTGTGTGCATCGCGATCCCGTGACGCCTGCACTTCTCCGAGACGTTCCCGCTCTTGATGCCTTCCTGCACGATCTGCCACTTCTCTTCCGGGGATCGATCTACGCGTGGTTTTCTGCCCATGTTGCCTCCTGTTTGGAGGCCCTGATCTTAACTAACTAAGGTGTCCAGTTTTAGTGGGGAGCACTGCACCCTTGTGCTCAGGAATGATGAGAGAATCGCCCAAAATCCGCCAGACTGATGCACAATTAGCTTTACTGTTTCCTCTTCGCCTTCGCTGCTCTAAACTTTGCCCAACGCTCCTTTTGCGCCTGCGCCATCTTCGCTCTCGCAGCGGCAGACATCACTCGTTTCTTCCCGCCAGTCGTTTTACCACTACTACTGCCAGTCGCTTTACCACTGCTACCCATCCCGCCTAATAGCTTGATCGCGGCTCGCACGTTGTCCAACTGTTGCTGCGCCGCACTTACCTGCTTCTCCCACTTCGCTTCTTCCTGCCTCAATGCCACCAAGATATCCATGAATCCTCCGGGCAAATATCGTCTCACGTAAGCGAACCCTGTCCACAGGGCCAGGTAACTTTCAAAGGCCAGTCTCCGCGACTTCGTTCCGGCCCTCCATGCTTCATTCCGTAGAGCAGAAGTGAGCCAGCAATATGCTCGCTCTAACAGGAGAGACAAAATGAGACTGGACATTCTCGTTCGGAATAGCTTGCTCGGTATTGCTCTCGCGGGCCTTGTGGTCACGGGTGCAGCGGCACAGAGTCCGGCTGCAGCAAAGGATCGCTCCAATAAGGGCGGTCAAGACGCCGGAAATGTTGGTGATGAGCGTGCCGCTCAGGTTCATGCCGCGAATCAGAGCAAGAAGAAGAAGGATAAAGACCGCAATCCAGCCGCAAGCACCAACAAGACCAAAGGCATGCACAAGGCCAAGGGTCATAGCCACTAAAGAACGGCCTTAGCAGAACAGCCCACTGCCGATTTTCTCGGTGGTGGGCTATTTCTGTTTCGTGCATCTGAATCGCAGAGAAGCTTCCGGCTTCACGATAATCTCGCACTCACTTCCATAGACAGCCCCGCCAGATGATCTAGGAACTGGCTCATCGTGTTAATGCGCTTCTTGCAGGTCGGACATCCAGGGACAACTACACCCTTACCGCCCTGCGCTACGGAAGGCGGCTGATCAACGAAACAACTGAAGTCGTGTTTTCGGCTACTTGATTCAAAGGTGTAAGCGCCTGTGGATCATGCCGCATAGAGCTACCGATGTTAGCTTTTAAATGGAATAGGCATATAAAAGGTATATGTCGTTGACTGCATCGGTTGTATATTAATCGTTACAGTAAATCTCGTTCTTGGGAGCCTCTCATGAGAGGGTTCGTTTTCGCGGCGGTCATCCTAGCAATCTTCACGCCAGGAATCACCCTTGCCCAGGCAAATATTAATGGCGTGTTGTATGTCGGCGGCGGAATCACAAATTGGGGAAGTGGAGACATCGGGTCCCAGATCAACAGTGCGTACGCGTCGCTGCCGCCTACAGGGGGAACTATCTCTGTTTTGCCGCAAGCAAACGGCTCCTGCTACAACTTCAGCACCCAAATAAATTTCAGTACGGTCGGAAAATATGTAATCCTTCAGGGTCTCGCACCCAGCACGTCAGCGAACAGCAACCCAGGAGGCGTCTGCCTTAACTTCACTCCAACGTCTGTTGCGTCCGCGATCGTGATCGATTGGACGCCATCATATGGCGGTGGAAATGCGACTGGTGCTGGTCTCCGAGATATAACGCTGGTCAACAGCCAGCCGAACCAGCCCGGCGTAGCCTGCTCTACGAACGGGGGCTGCGGAAGTCAGGCACAAGGGATTCAGATTGGTGGCGGCAATGGAGGCATGCACGAAGGCCTGTTTTCCAACGTAAAGGTCCAAGGATTTCAGAGCGGCTACAAGATCGTAGATGCCGTGGGATGGGGAATCACCTGGTTTCACTGCACCACTGTTTGGAATACTATCGGCATTAACTACGTAACTGTACATGAACTTGACCAGTATATAGCGGGAAACCTGAATACCAACTGGGTCGGTGTTGCACTCTCAGCCTGGGGTGCGGAATTGGCCATCATCGGGGTCTCGATAGACGCGAATTGGGCCACCAGTTCCGGTTCCGGTTGTGGGGTGTCGATGGCGGACGGCGCCGTTCTGCACTTAACGAATGTGCATTTCGAAAACACGAGCAACGGCCTTCCGACCTACGTCTGTGGCGGTTCGACGCTTAGCAGTACCGTAGATATTACAGGGGGTATCGCCTACGACAACCTGAGCAGCGGAACAAACTCGACTGCGCACTGGTTCAGTGCAGGTTTCATTAGCGCTAAGGGCTTGACCCTTTTATCCAACGGACGAACAACGACCCTCAGCGTCTTTTTCGCGAACACGCGCGGAAGCTACGATGTTATGAACAGAACCCCCGGCAGTTTCCCGATTATCGGAAACTAAAACGGATCAGTATTGGCCGTCGCTCGCGAATCGGAACATTACTCATGATACCGATCCCTGAGGACGACGAGGTGCGCGAAGCAGTCAAGTTCTCCAGGCGAATGGGCAACTACCTCCTTCTGCCTTTCTTCATCGTGTTTGGCTTCTGCACGGTTTTTCTGCTCCCAATTTCACTCAGCGGCTGGGACGCTGCCCTTAGATCGCCAATTTTCCTTGTTTATACCGGATTGATGATGTTCGGTCTTGTGTTTTGGCGTGTCTCCAGGAAACCCCGCGCAAGCCTCTTTTTAGCTGAGGCATTGATGCTTGTTCTTCTTGACCTCGCTTGGGCTGCGTGGATCATCTGCGCGATCTCTCGTAACCCGTTGCCTCCGATTCCAGGGCTAGACAATATTCCAGGGGTTCGATGGTTGAGGACCGCACTGGGAATCCTGTGGGCGATGGTCGTGTTCGTCGGTATGGGTGGAGCGTCAATAAAGTGTTTCCAGTGTTGGAATCTGCTGCGCCGGAATGTCAGCGCGAGTCATCTTCGCTAGCACCCGTTGCGACAAGCGCTTCACACTTTGTTGACATACAAAAATAACGGTTGTAGGGACGAGGGCGTCTAATTGATTAGAAGGAGCCCGGTCCCATGAAATCTAATTCGGGTCACGCAGGGCGAGCCATAGAACGAATAATTGAGTTGTCCGCGGATGCCCAAATAACCAGACGCATGGTGGCTAAAGACTCTCCGGCATTCCACCATTTGAGCGGAGCGATAGCAGCCTACGGCAAAGCACTCGCGCTTCTCACAGCACTCCAACAGCGGGAAGAGTTCTACACAATAGTCGCCGCAGCCGCCTGACGTGTCAGCCTGGACCCTCGAGTGCCTTGTACAGCCTCTTCGCCCGTCTCGTGTCTCGCAGCATCACCTCCTCTCCGAGCGCGTTTGCATTCCGCGAGCAAATCAGTATCGATAAAGAGAACAATGGGGCTTTGCTGAAAAGCTTAGTGATTGGACATAAAGCACAACGCCAGTTAGACTTCGCTGAATGCGCCCAGGCGACGAACTATTCGCCATAATCGAACGGCACGGCGTCATCGGTCCGCCGGGCTTACTCAGGATTTCTAGCCTGCCTGCAAGGCAATTGGAGAAGTTCTACCACGAGATATTCGAGGCCATTTACGTTACTCAGCTCAACAGGGTAAGTAGCACCGAATCACTCAAGCCGCCCGATCCTTTTTCCTTTCATGCGAGTGCGTCCATCAGAGGAGATTCCGGTTGCAGCGCGGTTGATTGCCGTGGGGATAAGATAAGTTTCCTGGCACGCTATGCCGCTTTGTACGCGAACGAACTCATATTCCCGCTCTCGCTGCTTCCACCTGTACGGGTGAAGCGCATTTCTGATATGCGCTATTTGTTAGGGCAGAACCTGTTCGCGTTGTTTCTGCTACGACCGCTCATAACCGGAGGGATTGTATTTCCGGTCGTAATGAGGACTCGGCACTGCGTTCACCACGCTAAGTTAATGGACGAGACGACAGCGATTGTTCACGACTTCTCACAATTCACCGCGAGGAATCTGCAATCTGAATTTCGGGTCATGTATCAGATTCCCGAGAAATCGCCATCGGGTCAACCGACCGTATATTTGGAGGGACCGGAGGAGTATATCGAGCACGGAGGACTCGTCCAGCGATTAGATAGTCCGCCTGAATGGCTCCCGAGAACGGCCCGGTTCGATAAGAACGGCCAAGTTGAAGTGCGCGGCGTGTACAAACGAATTATGGTGGCTCGCATCTTCTCGGACATCGCCAACAATGTCACCTTCTATCTCGCCTACGGGACTCGAAGGAACACTCGTTTCCTATCGGACTTGCCGGGTGAGACAGACTTTCTCGACTGGTTAACAGATGATGACCGAATGACCGCCAAAAGTTTGGCTCTCCATGAACTTGAGCACAGCGTTCCGGTGCTGGCAGACTTACCGCTGGCGACGATTTTGAGAATCCGCAGAGAGGAGAGGGACTCGTTTGAGGCGTACCGGGATGCGGTCACGAGAATTTCGGCCAACATCATGTCCGCAAAGAACCGTGTCTCCAAAAAGGAGGCGCGGGAAATGCTCCGCACAGCTATTGAGCCGGAGCTTCGGAAGTTGAACCGAGAAATGGTTGCATTCCGAAAGACCCAACGAAGGCGTGTCCTTGGCGGTATCGCCTCTGCCGTAGCTGGCGTCGTTCTTGGGGCCTATGCCGGACTGCCGCCACTCGTCTCTGTCCCCTTGGCGGGCGCTGGCACTCTTGTGGGAGGGCGTTTGCTCTCGAAGGCCGCCGAACTGGTTTGCGAACATGGTCCCGAGACCGAACAAAAGAACGATCTCTACTTTCTACTGAAACTCACAAAAGAAGCGGAGTCGTAAAAGTCGAATTCCGGTCTTCATTTCTTTTTGCCTCGCTTCACCAATCTCAACTCGTCCAGATTCCAAAGCCGGAAGCCATCGATCTGCGTCTTAAGCAAGGCTCCGTGCACGTCGGTGAGGATCGCCCGGACTTTCGCCGTGGACGCGAGCCGACGACTCGAACGGTGTCACCGGGTTTCAGATTTGTTTTCATGCTTCCTCTAGGCGGATTAGCGATGTACTTGTCTCGGATGGTCCCTGCCAGGCACGAGCCATGCCAAGCATTATCTTGAGAGGGCTATTGACAGCGCTATACCGATTGCGATAAAAACCCCAACCATCCTGCCAGTTTAACCGGTCGGATCGGCCCTGCTTCAAGAATTCGCTTTACGACTCACAGTCTGTGGATTTCTAGCCGCAAGGAGATGCCATGCGCTTTGCTCGCCTTCTTTTTTCTTTCATCCTCGCCGCGTCATTGTTAATCCCGACTGCTGCCCCGCAGACAGCGGCCAACCCGCAGGCGGTGCAGTATCTCCAACGAGCACTCGTAGCCCTCAGCGCGAACACACCTCTTACCGATGTCGCCCTAACCGGAAGCGCCCACTACATCGCTGGCTCCGACGATGAGACAGGAACCGCAACGCTCAAGGCGATTGCAGGCGCGAGCCGGATCGATCTCAACCTCTCATCTGGCCCGCGCAGTGAAATTTACAACAGCTCGGGAGGCTCTCCGG
>WNFR01004826.1_pt1 | contig 19944 bp, 19 predicted proteins | sample 5400221 | NCBI WGS metagenome assembly WNFR01 (sample SAMN13153357, study PRJNA577476) | soil metagenome | isolation source: 40 cm soil under Madrone tree | place: USA:California | collected 2016-06-14 | reverse complement strand
ATATAACTGACAGCAAACAAGGAAACCGCCCCGCCATGTCGGCGGGGCGGTTTTGTTTTGCGAACGGTATTTAAAATGCTGCGCATGGATCAGGCCGCTGGCGAGCCAGCCGCGTCACTGTCAACAAACTGGCTTCGGCAATTCGCCTTCGGCAGATGGGCTTTGGACCGTCGCCGGCGATGCCTGGTGACTTGCCCGCTGAAGTTCAACTTCCTTGGTCACGGCCGCGACGGAGTTACCCACCTTGGCGACAACGGCCTTCAATGCATCAGCGGACATGCCGAGCCGGCGGGTCCAGGCACGAAGCTGAGTTGGCTCTGCCAGGTTGATCTTGTTGCGAAGGGGCGGATGTTTGATGCGTTGCATGGCGGCTTTCCTGGCTGCGGATCAACGGCATCCGAAGACCTTCGTTCCATTTCGCTCCTCTTACGATCAAGACCTCAAGGGCCGCGTGAAGGCGGCCCTGTGGTTTGATGATTCAAGCCAATTGTGGTTCGCGAAGCTCAGTCTTGATCGATTAAGTGACCTTGAGACGATCGCTACGAGGCCGTGACGTGCCCGGCGTGCGGCCGCGCGCGAGAGCTTGGCGAAATTCGGCAACGTTCATCGAGGCGACGTTCGAGGCAAGCCGCTGCTAAATTTTCAAATTAGGTCACCGAGGGTCGAAACTGGCCAGCACCGGGTTACGTCGCGGATGGCTCAGCTTTTGGGCATGGGACTTGTCGAAGCCTCGTTCCAATTGTGTCGGGAATCAGACATAGTGCAGGGTGGGCCCTTGGTCCGAGTGGGTAGCGTTGCGTTCCTCTTTGGAATTCGAGGATACGATGCTGCGAATACCCCGGCCTACGCCGACCTGCACGCGTTTTCAAACCACCATTGAAATGCCCTGCATCAAATGCGGTGAGCGGATGAGGCTTGCCTCGATTGAGCCGCAAGGTCAGAACTTCGACTTGGTGACCTACCGGTGCATCCCGTGCGTCTGCGATGAGAGTTTTTTGCAGCCGGTGTAGATCGACATATGCAAATCCCTGCCGGTTATGGCCGACAGGGATAAGCAGAAAAGATGACGGACGGCCGCGAGTGGTATCACCCGGTGGCCCGTCAAGGATCTGCTCTGCAGTTGAAATCCACGACGTAAATCCGTGCAAGACCATTTTTTACGGGCAAGAATTATTCATCCCCGAATATCTAACGACCAGGGCATGCGTATCAAGATTTGCCTTTCGACGCATCACTCGTGGCAGGCATGACCCCGCCGGTGATCTGTCTCATATGTTCGCCGGCATTCGTAAACTGACTCTTCAAAAACTCCGATTGAATTTGCATTGCCTGCTGGAGATCGGTTGCGTGAACCAATTTTCGCGCATGATCGAACGCAGCCTTGATGTTCTGTTCGGTGAACGATAGGGCCTGCTTGGAAATCTCCGTGCCCGGGCTCGGAATCGACCCCATCGATTTGCTAGCAGCATCAAAAAACAACCCGAACGCCTTTTCCGCCTGATCAATGGTCTTTTCGGCCAAATCGCGCAATTCGGCCGGGACTTCCAGTTTCGGTTCAATCATGGTCGCTATCCTCCAATTCGAATTGAGAGTTACCACATTTCCGGAACGGCGTCTGTGCGGTGTTTGCCTTGGCCGGCGGCGGTGGACCCGCTCAGCGTCTAACATTTTCTACGAGCGGCAAGCTGCTGCGCTTTTTTTTGCCGCATCGTGTGCCAGCCGACGGCTGCGATGCCGTGAGGCGATTGCCATTCAACGCGCAAAGCAGCTCTTGGATTCCGAAGGAGATATCCAGAGGTACCGCAAGGAAGGCGTGCCGCAGGCGTTCCTCGTCGCCGAACCCTGCCCGCTGCGCCACCTCGAGTGCGGGACTGAGCTTCACCGGCACCAAACCTTGGCACTTCCGTCAGCAAGATCGGGTAACAGGCACGTTCCGAACCACCGGATGCACGGTTCGCGACAATTCATCGTTGGATCGTATCTGTTCGGCTGACTGCTGAGCGCGCTCTTTGTCGCGCGGCTGCTCCTGGCCCCGCTCGTCACGCACGATGCCTTGATCGGGAGCCTGGCCGGGCCTCGGTTCAGATCTTGCAGATCTGGGCTCAGGCTTTGGCATGTGCTTCTGGCCGCCATGTTTGCCCCCTTGATCTTGCACACCTTCCAGATCGTTTTCTCTGGGCATCGCGATCAGACCTTGTTGCCTAGCCGAACGGCTTGAATTTTCTCGCGCTCTTCTCATGCCCGTTAATTGCCCGGTAATGCGATCCTCGGCCGCCGTGTTCCATCGTAGGCCCGCGGGGTCCCGCCAAAAGTGAGTTCTCGGTTCGGAACCCAAATCCGCGTCGTAAGTTCTGTCCCCCGCATCATCTATTCAGCAGGAGATTCCCATGCGATCCAAGCTTGCTATCTCGACCCTCGTGGTTGCCGCGCTGTTCGGGGCGACCACTATCGCATCGGCACAGATGCAGCCGGCTCCCGGCGCGTCGAGCGAAGGCAATGTCGGACCGGGCGCCACCGGTAACAAAATGAAATCGGGCAAGACGGAGCACAGCAAGATGAAGTCCGGCACGACGACCGGAACGAGTTCTGGCTCCAAAAAGGGCGAGTTGCGCAATCCGTCCGGCAACGTTGGTTCCGGCTCCGACATTAATGCCGGCAAGAGCAGCGGCAGCAAATAGTACACGTTTTCCGTTGAAGGGCGGATGTACCCCTTCGACACCTGGCGCGCGTTCAGCAAAGGCATGCCCTCGGACTTGATCTGAGGGGAGATAGCGGTTTGCGATCAGAACAGGCGCAAGCTATCAGCCGAAGGCGGTAACCGCCCGGCACCCAAATCAGCGTCGCAGGTTCTCACTGGCGCATCACCTGAAATGAAGGAAGAAGATTGCCGTGTGATCCCGAAGGCAACGTCGGACCCGACGCCACCAAGTCCAACATGAAGCCTGGCACTGCAACCGGTTCCGCAACGAAGGCCCGCACCAACAAGGGCGTCGCACCCAACCCGTCTATCCAAAGCGGCAATGGCGCCGGCAACGGCCGCCGGAAATAGTATCTTCTTGCGTTGAAGTGCAGATGTGTACCCTTCGACGGCAAAGGGCCCCGGCGCGATGCGGGGCCCTTTACTTTTGTCGCATCACGAGCGGGGACGATCAATGGTCATGGCGATCACGGTGCGTTCGATGCAACCGCCGATGCCCCATATTCATGGATGCGTAATGGTTTCCCAAGGTCCGCGCCTGGTAGTCGCCGGTATAGGGATTGCCGGGTCCCAAGTTCTGGCAATTGGCGTTCGGGTAGAACTGCGCGCAATAGCCGGGGTCCTCGATCACTTGCTGTGCCTTCGAAGGGCCCACCAGCGCGGCTGCCGCGAGAGCCGCAGCGCCAAATACTGCGAATTTCATTTTGGTTCTCCTAACGTTTTCGATTTAGAAGATGTGGTTCCGGAACTTACATTCCGCCAATTATGCTTTTGTAATGTTAGCCGGACGAGACTCGGCTAAAGCTCGACCGATTTCTTCATGTGAACCGCCTCGCCACCTGCTGCATGCGGCTCACGCAAGAATGCTTCAAATCCGTGTTGCGCAATGACGATAATAGAGGGGTCACGGTCTCTGAGCGGTCTCGCAGCCGAACCAAAGCGCTGAAGCGCCCGTTGGCTTTCGGCCAAGGCTGCGGCTGCATCGCCATCACATTTTCACGACGATGGCAAAGAAAAACCAAGTTCCTGACGATGCTAGCGCCCTTCTTCACAGCAACGCGTGGAGGCCAATCATGGCAGTGAAACCCGTCCCGGACGGTTACCACACCGTCACGCCCTATCTCACCGTGCGCGGCGCGGCGAAAGTCATCGAGTTCCTCAAACAGGCTTTCGGGGCTGAATTATCGCATGAGCCGGTCAAGCGACCGGACGGAACTATCATGCACGTGCAGGTCCAGATCGGCGACTCCCGCGTAATGATTGCCGATGAAAGCGAAATGGCAAAGGCGACACCGTCCTCGCTTTACCTCTACGTTCCGAACGTGGACAGCGTGTACCAGCGGGCGGTCAAGGCCGGCGGCAGCTCGGTCATGGAGCCGATGGACATGTTCTACGGCGACCGCAGCGGCAGCGTGAAAGATCCGTCCGGCAATAGCTGGTTTATCGCCACGCACAAGGAAGACGTCGCGCCTCAGGAATTGGCGAAGCGCGCCGACGCCTTTATCAAGCAGCAGAAGGGCGAGGCGGCTTGAGTGGCATCGTTCAGTTCCCCTCTCCCGGTGCCGAAGAGGGGAACTGAGTTCGCGGAGCGCGCGCGCGTACTACTGATATTGGCGTCGAGGCGCGCAAAGTCCGAGGGCAGACTCCGGCGCATCTAAGGCTCGACTGATTTCTTCATGTGAACCACCTCGCCACCCGCTGCATCCGGCTCACACAAGAATTCTTCAAATCCGCGATGCGCATAGAATGCTATGTTTGCGGGAAACGTCGCATTCGTAAATCGCTCCTTGCGAGGAGCAAGGCGGCGACGCGATCCAGTAACGACCAAACCCATTCTCTGGATTACTTTGCGGAGCCTGTCATCGGGCGCGCATTCGTGCGACCGCTGGCGCCGACTCGTTGGTTCGTAATGACGATCTCAAACCACTTGTTTTGTTACGGCGGGACCCAAGGCTATTTTAACGCCGAACCCTTTGACAGCAGTGCGACCGCCTCCTGGACCGTCGTCATGAACTGTGCCGGGAAGATGATGGTGGAGTTTTTCTCAATCGAAATTTCCGCCATTGTTTGCAGGGTGCGAAGCTGAAGCGCCACGGGATGTTGCGTGATAATATCTGCCGCCTGGCCGAGCTTGACCGCCGCCTGATATTCCCCCTCGGCGGCGACGATTTTGGCGCGACGCTCGCGCTCGGCCTCAGCTTCCTTGGCCATCGCCCGCTGCATGTTCTCAGGCAGCGTGATGTCCTTGATCTCGACCGCCGTTACCTGGGTGCCCCAGGGCTCGGTGTGCTGGTCGATGACGTTCTTGATCTGATCATTGATGCTCGAGGTATCCGACAGCAGTTGATCGAGACTGAACCGTCCGACCACATTGCGTACGGTGGTCTGGCTGATCTGGTTGATCGCGTTGTAGACGTTCTCGATCGCGATAACAGCTTTTTCCGGGTCGGTAATGTGATAATAAGCGACCGCCGCGATATCGATCGAAACATTGTCCCTTGTGATGATCTTTTGCGAAGGGATTTGCATGGTGACGGTGCGCAAGGACACGCGCACCATCTGTTGGATTGGAACGAAGATCAGCGTCAGCCCCGGTCCGCGGACACCTGCAAATCTGCCGAGAAGAAACACCACCCCGCGCTCATACTGCTTCAACACGCGAAGTGAAACGATTACATAGAGAGCTACCGGTATGAAAAGAAGGGAGATCCAGCCCATGGCGTCCTCATCATTTGTCTCGCTACCTTAGCCGAACCGGTGCGAACTGATAAGTGCATTACAACGTCAGGTGTTGGTCTGTCGTCCCAAAAGCCCCCGCCTCGGCAAGCGCTGCGGTGCGGCCCTCGTCATAGCCAAGCGTCTTGCACAAAACTTCGTTTGTATGCTCGCCCAGCAGCGGCGCTGCGACCGGGTCGGCGACCGGCGTCAGTTCGAGACGGGCGCGGTTGGCACGCCCTTCGCTCGCGGCGGGCGATCCGGTAATAACGGTCTGGCAGTCATGATCGGTCTATCCCCCCTGAAATCGTTCGGCGATCACCGACACGTTAGCGTCGCATGACGCGACTTTAAGGTCTATTTCTGCGAGCCCACAAGGCCTGCTCCCGCAACTCCGTCGGCGCTGGCGGCGAAGCTCGCGATAGCCCGATAAAATCCGGCGAATAGGCCGGCAGTTGATGTTCGCTTTGGCACGCAATGCGGACATACCTGCCATCCGCTTTTCGGTAGATTTCAGCCGTCAGCCGGCTGTTCAAGATTCGTGTGCTCATCAAATCCTGTCAGCACTGCCCGATGCCGGCCTCTTTGAATGATGATCATACTTCAATACGGTCGTGTGCCGTGGTGGTTTTCAGTCTTCTCTCGAACGCGGGAGAGAATGCCATTGCTATTTTTTCGGCTCGATGGCGCGGGCGTAACCGCCATCCCATGTGTCGATTTCGGGGCTAAAGCCAACACAGAGAGAGCAAGATGAAACAGCTTTTGAAAATGACCGCCGCGCCTGCCACGGCGTTTTTCGCACTTGCGTTTGTCGCGATGGCAACGCCTGCGGCGGCGCGCCCGGGTGAGTATTGCCGCCAAGACGCCACTTCCGGAATGCGCTCCTGCAGCTTTGAGACCATGGAGCAATGCCAGGCGATGTCCTCCGGCCGTGGCGGCGCTTGTTACCGCGATCCCTTCCTGACCGACACTAGCAGCGCCTACGCCTATCAACCGAAGCATCCGCTTCCAAAAAGCGTGATACTTCGCGCGAAGAAGCCAGTTGGGAATCAATAAGGCCGCATCCTCGCTCGCGTGGAATATAAGAGTTTGAGACCGCCACTGCGAGCCAACGGGTCGGTGCAACGGGCCGCGCGCGCGCCGATAACAGGCTTGGCGAAGCAATCCAGAGGATAGACACAGCAGTCACTGGATTGCTTCGTTGCCTTGCTCCTCGCAATGACGGGTGAGGACTCCGATCACTGCTGCTTTTCCCAGAATGACAACAGTCCCTGCGATGCCGAGCCGCCGATCACGCAGGGGATGCCGACCGCGACCTGGCCAAGCGCCGCCGCCGAGACGCAGCCCAGCGCGACCGCTCCGACGCCGACCTGGCCCCAGAAGTCGAGATTGCGCCTGCTATCCGAGCCCTTGGTCTTGAGCTCTTCCACGGCGGCGAGCGCATCCTTGCGGACCGCGCCGAGCTGCACGGTGTCGGCGGCCTGGATCACCTCGCCGAGCGGAGCCTTGATTGCCGCGGGCTGCCCCGCCAGCTCGCTGCGGAGATACTCGCGCAATCCTGCATCGCGGACCGCGTAGCTTGCCAGGGTGTAGCGCGCCATGCTGCCGACGGTCAGCTTGTCGATGGTGTCACGGCTTTTGGTCCAGGGCAGCATCTGCATGATGCGTTGGATCGGAGTGTGAGAGCCGGTAGCGAAATAATATCCCCACAATATATCCAGCAGATCCTGATTGCTGGCGAAGGTGGGCGTCATGTTCAGCTTCTTGTCGTCTTTCGCAAAGGGATTCTTGGTGAATACGCCGCGCAACTTGTCGAGCATGCCGGGCTTTGCTTCTTCCAACGGGATGTCGGTCAGTATGGGCAGCGTGCCTGCGAGGTAGCTGTCGATCATCACTCTCCGCCCCGGCATCTTTGGCGCGATCCGGCGCAGCAAATTCCTCCAGTCGGGCAACCCGGAATAGGCGATCGCGCGGACGATTACCCATTCGTCTTCCGGCGGCACCGGAAAGAAACTGGTGACGAGCTGCTCGGCGTTGGCAGGGTTCGACCCGATCGCGCCGGCGATGAAGCCGAGATAGATGCCGGAATTCTCCGGCTCCTTGAAGCTTTGCGCATGGAACAGCACGCGCACCGCGGCGGGGACATGGGCGTAGTCGGGCTTGGCCCGGTAATTGTAGATCCACTGCTGGACCACGTTGAGCGAAGCACGCGGATCGATCTCCGGCGCGACGGCTGCATCTGCGGGCTGGACCAGCAAAAGCATAGTGATGACGAGTGTTGCGTAGCGCATGTGATGCTCCTAGGAAGCGCTCTCGCGTGCGACGGTCGCAGCGCGAACGCTTTCCACCCTCACAGCTAGCCAGCATTTTGAGCAGCTATGCGACGATTCTGGGAACGCGCGGTTCGGCGCGACGTCGAAATTATGGCAGACGAAACGGCCCTCGGCCCGCAACTGACCTTATCCCCGACATTCTTTCGCCCCCGCGGGCAATTTGATTGCAACCCGTCAAGTGGGAGACAGGCGGGACGTGATGAGGCAATGCACGGTGCCGGGCCGGCGGTGCGCCCGGTCGAGAGCCGCAGGTGCGCTCTTGGTCGCCGCGCTCGGGCTGATTTCCGCTCCGGCCGTTGCGGTTGAAGCCGACGCGCAAGCGCGCGGCGCCATCGCCGTGCAGGGCAATCGCCGCATCGACGCCGACACCGTGCGTTCATATTTCCATGCGGCCCCCGACGGCCGGTTCGACGACGCCGCGCGCGATGCGGCGCTCAAGGAACTGCTGGCAACCGGCCTGTTCGACAATGTTACAATTGACCGCGCCGGCGAGCGGCTTGTCGTGCATCTGACTGAGGCACCAGTGCTCGACCGTGTCGCGTTCGAAGGCAACAAGAAAATACAAGACAAAGAGCTTACAGCCGTCATCGAGTCCAAGCCGCGCGGCACGCTGCAGCGCGCCGTGGTGCAGGCCGACGTCGGCCGCATCATCGAAGCCTACCGGCATGCCGGGCGCGATGATGTCGGTGTGGTGCCGCAGATCATCAGCCGCGGCAACGACCGGGTCGACCTCGTCTATGTGGTGACAGAGGGCGGCAAGACCACGGTGCGGCAGATCAACTTCGTCGGCAATCGGGTTTTCGGCAAGCGGCAGCTCGCAGCCGTAATCAAGACTTCCGCGACCAACGTGCTGAGCTTTCTGATCGGCGGCGACGTCTACGATCCCGACCGCGTCGCGCAGGACCGGGAGCAGCTGCGGCTATACTATCGCAGCAAGGGCTATGCCGACGCCAGTGTTACTTCCGCCAAGGCCGAATACGATCCCGCGATACACGGATTTACGCTGACGTTTTCGATCGATGAAGGGCCGCTTTATCATTTCGGCGACACCAATATCATTTGCAATGTGCCGGGACTGGATCCTGAAAAGCTTCGCCGACTGCTCGTAGCGCGACCTGGCGCCGTATTCGACGGCAACGCGCTGGACAAGACCACAGAGGTTATCGCGATCGAGCTGGCAAAACTCGGCTATCCCTTCGCACAGGTCGTCCCCCGCATTACCCGCGATGCAGCCGCGCAGCGCATCGACGTCGCCTTCACGATCGGTCAGGGACCGCGGACCTATGTCGAGCGCATTGAGATCCACGGTAACACCCGCACCCGCGGATATGTAATTCGGCGCGAATTCGATATTGCCGAAGGTGACGCTTACAACAAGATGCTGATCGACCGCGCCGAACGTCGGTTGAAGAATTTGAACTATTTCAAGACAGTCAAGATTACCACCAAGCCGGGTTCGGTGGCGGATCGTGTCGTGCTCGATGTCGAAGTTGCGGAGCAGTCGACCGGCGATTTCTCTATTTCTGGGGGTTACTCGACGACCGATGGCCTTCTCGCCGAGGTCAAGGTGAGCGATCGCAATTTCCTGGGTACCGGTAAAGCAGTAAGCGCCTCCGCGAGTTACGGCCAGTACGCGCGTGGGATCGATCTGTCGGCCTCCGAGCCCTATTTCCTCGGCACCCGCGTCTCGGCAGGCATCGAGCTTTACGGCAGGCAGAACGATGCGAGCCCCTATCAGTCCTACGGCAGCGACGTCTATGGCGCGACGATGCAGTTCGGCACGCCGCTGACCGAGCAGATCGGCGTGCAGTACCGTTACTCCCTATATAACCAGAACGTGACGCTCGATCCGGCGTCATTGACCGCGGCGCCGTCGCTGCCGATCCAGCAGGCCGCGCTTGCCGGTCCGCAATGGGTCTCCTCCGTCGGTGACACCGTCACGTACAATACGCTGGACAACAACAAAAGCCCGACCGACGGAATCAAATCGCAACTCACGCAGGATCTGGCAGGCCTCGGCGGCGACGTGAAATTCCTGCGCACCACCGAGGACCTCCGCTACTACCACGCGATCAACGATGACGTGGTCAGCCTGGTGCGCGCCCAGGGCGGGTACATCACCGGCTGGGGCGGCCAGCAGGTGCCGCTGATCAATAGCTTCTTCGGCGGCCCGACGATGGTGCGGGGCTTTGCGCCGAACGGGTTCGGCCCGCGCGATCTCACGCCCGGCACGACCATGGATAATGTCGGCGGCACCATGTACTGGGCGAGCACCCTGGAATTGCAGAGTGCGATCCCCGGCGTGCCGCAGGAATACGGACTGAAGGCGACTGCCTTTGTTGACGCCGGCAGCGTTTTTAACTACGGCGGGCCGACGACATTTCCAGGCTCCACGCAATCGCTGCAGATCGCCAATTCCAACATCGTGCGCTCGTCGGTCGGCGTGGGCCTGGTCTGGGACTCGCCGTTCGGCGCGCTTACCGTCAACTACGCCGTGCCGCTGACGAAGGCGGCCTATGACGTGGTGCAGCCGCTTAACTTCAGCGCCGGAGGGTTTTAGTTAGGGGACCTGGCGGCTTGCGCCCGAAAAATGCGCAAGCGATACGGAGTTTCTCATCGGGCGCGCATTCGCGCGCGACCCGTTGGGTAATCCGCTTTACGGGCTGTTTGCGCTTGAAGCTTGCGACCGACGAAAACCCCGCCGAATGGAATTCGGCGGGGTCAGGCCTCACGGAAATTTCAGGTGCTCGCCTGAGCAGAAGACAAAGCTTACTTCAGCGAGGTGTTTATCGAGCCGAACTTTTCGTTCAGGGTGGTACCCACACCGTTAACCACAGTGATAATGGCCAGCGAGATGCCGGCTGCGATCAGGCCATATTCAATTGCGGTAGCCCCCGATTCATCGGATAAAAAGCTTAACAAGGTGCGTTTCAATACTGCCTCCTTTGGAATTTCGTGTTGGTCGCCGTTCCACATCCTGAGAGTAACGCCGCAACATGTAAGGCGGCATTAATAGATGTTATTCAATTTGAAATTGTTGGCGAATTACGCAGCCCGTTCATCCCTCGCGCATCAGTATATGGCGCTGGTTAGTGCAACCACGGCCTTGCCGTTACCCATCACTACCGCCTCTCCGTCGCGAACCCATAAATCAACGCCAACCTATCGAGGCATTCCCGGAATCGGCGCGCGAAATAATCGATCCAGCGCTGCCCGCGCGATCCGCGCCGCTGCCCGATCTGCTCCATGGTCATACCCAGAATCAAAACCTCATGCACCAGCGCAGCGCCGACGGCGCCGAGTTCGCGCTCGGCGCGGTTCAGCCGCAACACGGCCTTGCGCTGGCGTTCCGTAATCGGTTCCCGCGCCTGCCCGCCGTCGACATATTCCCGCGTGGGATCGACCGCCTGTGGGCCGCGCTCGGCTTTCTCCCAATCGTCCTGGAAAGCCCGCCCGCCCTGGTATTGCGCCTCGTCGATCTGGCGGTGCGTGTGCAGCCGCGCCAAGGGGTCATTGCGGATCGAGCGTAGCGTGACGATCTTGTCCCCGGGCTCCAATGCCAGGGGATCGTCCACTTCAATGGCCGCCACTTCCGCATTGCGCAGCAGATCCCTCGATCGCCGGTCATGAACCTTTCCTGGTCTATGCGGCTTGTTGCGTTTTGCCCGTGCCACGTCCGATTACCTCCGTTGAAAGGTGGAACTTGAATCTCGTTACGCCGTTCGCTTGGCGACATCGGCCAAGAGCTCGGGGCTGATGACGATGCAAGGCTCTGCGCGTCCGCCGAAATAATCGCCGACATAAAGAGGCGCGCTGGAGCGATTCATACTGCGCGGTTTTCTTCCAAGCTGCGCCGTCAATTCATCGCGCAATAATGCGGCCAGTTCTTCGCGGTGAACCGAACGGACTGGCTGCTGCGCGATCAGCGCACGCAAATGCGCGATGCGATGGCGACGCGGCAGGCCCTTCATTCTGATGACCATGACCGCCGGGGTCAGCTTTAGTCCGCGTTTCATGCCACCTCCACAAGCCGCAGCGAGATGGTACCGGCAGCCCGTTCCGATCCGGTACCGGGGCCGCGCGTCAGATGAAAATGCGGAGCGCAGTAGCTTGAACCCTTGCGCCGGGGGTGACCGCAAAAGGTGATGGCTTCGCCCTCCTCGTCGCCGCCATAAGGGTAGCGGCAATCGCCGCGTCCAAGCTCGACCAGGGAAAGATGACGCGGATCGATTTCGACACAGCGGAGTTTCACTGTCTCGGCGCGTTCGAAAATCGGCATGGGCCGCATGAACTCGGGTGCAAAGCGTTCACGCAGTTTGCGAAGCAGCGGCGCTTTGGCGCTCAGTGGCGGCTTGGGCCAGTCCTTGCGCCGGTCTGGACCGCCAAGTCCCATTCGCGTGGCGCGGCCGATCGCGGCATTGCGGGAATAGGCGGTCCTGAATTTTGCGTTGATCGCATCCGCGATTTCGGAATAGGACATGCCCTTGGCCAGATATTCGCGCAGCGCTTCTGAATGCTCCGGCGCCCAGTTTGTCGATTGCATTCGCTTCTTCTCCCTTGCCTGCCCCTCTACGGCGCCGTGAGTGCCGTGCCGGCAATTCCGGCCACCCAGGGTTCGCCGCCGAGCTTTTTGATGATGCCTGCCGCCGGATTCCCACGCCGGCAATTTCGGATATTCCGAAATCGAAGTCAAGCTTGATTTCTGATAATCGGAATTGCTATCATTTCTGAAATTCGGAAAAGATGCGCCATGCTGGATATCAGGATGATCGAGCGGGGACTGCAGAAGCCGGGCAAGACCAAGGGCGGTCTGGCGGCGGCGATGGGCGTCCGCCCGGGCGCGGTTTCCGAGATATTGGCCGACATACGCCTGATCAAGGCTGCGGAAATCCAGCCCATCATCGATTATCTCGAGCTGAATTCGGTGCCGATCATGGGCCGCGTCGGCGCAGGCGCTATCATCGAGCCCGAGCACGAGCAGGTGCCGCCGGAAGGCCTCGGCGAGGTCGAACTGCCCTTCCCTATTTCAGACGAAACCATCGGTTTTGAAGTGGCCGGTGATTCCATGCTGCCGAAATACGAAAACGGCGATATCATCGTGGTCTACAGGGAACAGCGCCATCCCGTTTCGAGCTTCTACGGGGAAGAGGCCGCGGTCAGGCTGAAGACCGGCGAGCGCTATTTGAAAACGATTGAGCGAGGGAAATCTTCGACACTGGTCAACCTCACGAGCTTCAATGCCAAGCCGATCAACGGGGTGAAGCTGGAATGGATCGGGGAGATCTGCGTTACCCTGCCGAGGGGCCAAATCGAGCGCTTGCGCTCCAAAGCCGCGGCCCGGGGACGCAAAGCCGCCACGGCGCACGCCGTGGCTCACCCGAGAGAAATGAAGGGGAGCTCGAAATGAGCGCGCGCCGGGTGATTCTTGCCGGCTGCGGGCTCGGTTACTGCGGGCGGAAGCTTATTTTCTGATTTTCCGAATTATTGGCTTGACTTCTTTCTGATTTTCAGAAATGCTAGGCTGCATCCGCCAACCTCGCTTCCGGCGGCGAGGAGAACACCGCCATGCAATATTTCGTCGTGATGATCGACTATGGGCGGCGCGGGCGTGAGGCCATCGTCGACCCCGAGATCACCCGGCGCGAAGTCATCTCGCGCATTGCCTCCGGCGAATACAAGAACATCAGCTTCATTCATGAAATCGCCGACTCTGCGGTCGACGATATCACGGCCGAGATTCTGGCGGAGGCCACGCTTCCCGAAATCCGGATCACCAGGGCCGATCTGCAGGCCAGCGACTTCGATCATGCTTGCGATCTTGCGAAGCATGAGACGGTGTGACGCCTGAGAGCGGTTCGCGTTGCCGTCCATGGAAGCATAAGCGTTGCTGCTGCCGAACGGTACCGATGCCATGGCGCCTGCGGTTTCACCCGGCGAGGGATGGCCGGAATTCAGAACATCTGCGTTGGGATGGTAGAATGCGTACGCGCCCGGCTCCTGGATAGCCGCCTGGGCGAACACCGGCGTTACGATCATCATCGACAGGATTGCTGCCACGCCGACGATTTTGAATCTGGTCATCGTCTGTTTTCTCCATGTATCGATCCGTCGCGGAGCATCGCGGCCTCTCAAGCTCGGGACTCCCATTGAAGCCGGTCTGACTAAAAAAATGGCGAATATTTTCAGACTGTGCTCTGAATGTTCAGATACACCCCGCTCAAGGTAGGTCGAGAATCTCCCTGCGCCATTAAATTGGGATTCAGCAAGCTAAATTGATTTTTAGTTGAGGGCGCGCGTCGCTTTTCGTCGGGGACGCTGACGCGCGCCAGCGATGAACTGTGCAACTGTCCAGCTGCAACTGTTCGCAAGAGCGACCTCACGCGAAGAGAAGTGAGAAGTCCAATACACGAAAGGGATTTGCTTCGTCGGTCGACCGCAGTGGGGATCAGCAACGGCAAATGTTCAGGCTTTTGTCGAGTTGCTTATCCAGTTTCTGCTGCTCGGCATCGCATTCTTTCTTCAAAAGGCAAACCGTAGCAGTTTCAGCTGGCAGCCCGCCCCTTGCCGAGCCGAGGCAGCTCTTTCACCCCGTCTTTCCGGTCGGGACAAATAATCTCCACCCGGCAACCCGAGCCGGAGAAGATCGCCAGCCGAAAGCCGTGCAACTTTACGATTGCGGCCACCAGACTCAGTCCAAGACCCACGCCCGGCGTATTTCTCATCTTGTCGGAACGGTAGAAGCGCCGCAGCACCGCCTCGCGCTCCTGTTCGCTGATGCCGCAACCAGTATCCGTCACGCGCACGATGGCTTCGGCATTGCCGCGCAACAGTTCCATGTCCACTTTCCCGCCTGCAGGCGTAAATTTGATGGCGTTGTCGACCAGGTTGGCAACCGCCTCGATCAACAAGTCCCTGTCGCCGCGCACCGTGAGTTGGTCCGTCACCCGGACATCCAGGACAATATTTTTATTTTCGGCGATCGGCTCGTATATATCGCACACCTCCCGCAGCATTTCGTGCAGTGAGACGCTGCCGAAACCTGCGGAGCGCCGGCTGTTTTCGATCTCCGCAAGACGCAAAAGCGCCGTGATGATCGCCAGCGACTGATCGATACCTGCGATCGCCTTGTCCGCGACGGCCTGAAGCTGCTCCAGAGTGGCTGCGTTGGTGCGCCCGCGCTCGAGGGTGAGCCGCGCGCGCGTCAGCGGCGTCCGCAGGTCGTGGGCGATATCGTTGCCGACACCGGCGAGCGCGTGGATCATCGCTTCCATTTCATCGAGCATTCCATTGACGATGACCGCGAGCTTCGAAAACGGCTCGTCGATGGTACGGTGCGGAAGCCGCTCCCGCAGATCACCGGCGATGATGCGCTGAACCCGCTGATTGACCTCTTCGACCCGCTTCTGCGCGCGCACACTCAGCCACGCGCCGGCCAACAGGCAAAGACAAAAGCCCGGCAGCAGACCCAGCGCGAGCGCCTCACCAACTACGTGGGAAATTTCCTTGGTTTCGTCGACTTCTCTTCCGATAACCAGCACGTCACCGCTCGGCAGGCGCCGCGCAATCGCGCGGATCATCCGATTCTCTCGTCCGGTCGGAACCATCCTAACGACCGAGACGGTTTGCACCAAATTATCCATCTTGAGTTCAAGGGGCAGGCTTTCCAGATTGCCTGCAATCCTGTGACCGTCCGAACCGAATAGTCCGGCATACTGAACCCCCCGGGAATCCTGCCTCAGATGCTCATCGAGCGCCTCCAGCCGGCGCTCGCTGGACAGGTCCGCAAGAACGTTCATTTGACTGGCGATCATTCTGTCGGATCGCGCGATCAGGTAATCGTCGGTCTTCCAATAGATGAATCCGAACAGCATGATAACGAAGATCGCGAACACGCCGGCCACCATGAGGGTCCAGTGGAAGGTGTTCGAGCTTATGAAATCCGGTCGTCGCATTGGGTTTCCGCGGCGCGGATGCGTTCGGTTGGCGCCAGCATAACCCAACACGATTAGCAGTGCACGGCCGCCGGAGCGAGCAAACACGTCAGGGCACGGCGCGAAGAATGAACCCGGCACCGCGAACATTGTGGATCATAGGGGCTTCGTCAGGCCCGTCCACCTTATGGCGCAGACGGCCCATATGCACGTCCACAAGATTGGTCGCAGGAACGAATTTGTAATTCCAGACTTCCTCGAGCAGCATGGCCCGCGTCAGCAGCTGATCGCTGCGCTGCATCATGTATTCCAGCAGGCGAAACTCGCGCGGCAGCAAATCGATCGCGCGATCGCCGCGTCTGGCAGTGCGCTCGATCAGATCGAGTTCCAGCGGCCCTACCCGCAGCGTCGTCTCACGCGATTCTGCCGGCCGGCGCAGCAACGCTTCTACTCTGGCGACGAGTTCAACGATCGCAAACGGTTTGGTAAGATAGTCGTCGCCACCCATTCGCAATCCGCGCACGCGATCGTCCACTGCGCCGAGCGCACTCAGCACCAGCACCGGGGTGCGCACCTGGTCCTTCCGCAGCGCCTCGATAATCGTGAGGCCATCCATTCCGGGTAACAGTCGATCGACGATCATGGCGTCGGGCTGCAATGAACGCGCCTTGTCGAGGCCTTCGATTCCGTTGGCCGACCATTCGATTCCTGGAGCCGTATGCTTGCCCGAGACCAATCCCATAATATCATCAGCCTGCAAATGCCACGGATTTCGCCATTAAAGAGCCGACGGCGCCCGCCCATCTCATTCGGGGGCATAAGACGTGACGTGCGCCGTCCGCTCTGCGGCCATCTGAACACCGCCTCCGGGGGCAAGCGCGGTGGGCCGCTCACTAAAAAACATAGGCTCGAAAAATCGGCCGCACCATTAAATAGGGTTTTAGAATTGGCGTGCCGCTCGAGGGCCGTCGCCTGCGGCATCCGGCGCGGCGTCAGGATGTCTGCATCGGCTGGAGCCGGGTTCGTACCTTCCTGCCGTCGACCAGATCAACCGCAGGATCAAGAAACAACTGATCGCCCCGCTTGACGCCGCTGTTGACTGGACCTGCTGCCCGAGGTCACGTACCATCGCGACCTGCAACCCGGCTTCATTGAAAATGATCGCATCGGCGGACACCTTGCAGCTCGGTGTCTTGCGCGGAATGTGGAGCTCGATCGTGCAGTAAATTCCGGGGGAGAGAGCTCCATCGGAATTCGGCATATCGGTTTCCGTCAACAGCGTCCGGGATCCGGGTTGCAAGGCTTCCGGGAAAGGTGCGGTCCGGAATTTCGGGCACGCGCACCACGGCGTCGGGAAGCGAGTTTTCCCATCAGCAGCCTGACGGAGACGATACGCCGGGTGTTGCAGCGGCCCCCGTGACATTGGCTGGAGCCATCGTGCCGGGCGTCGCCAGATTATTCATTATCATGTTCTCGGCGCAAGCCGACGTGTTCGGCGTCGGCACCACGGTCATTGTCGGATCGATGATGCTGGTGCTGCCAAGCTGCGTGATATCCGGCTGGATCGTGCCGGGTGCCGGGTTCGCCGGAATTTCCGGCGTCGAGAGCGGCAAAGCCGCGCCATTGGTCGGCGGGCCTCCCGGCGTAGAGCTGCAGACGGTGGTCGATGGGCTGCCGAGCGGGGACACTGGCGTTATGGTCCCGGTCGTGCTGCCGATGATCGACGTGGGAATGGTCCCCAACGCGGTCCCTGGCATCATCGTGGATGACATCGTCGTGGTCGATGGCGTCATCGTGGCTGTGCTGCCCGCCATGGATGTGGAGACCGTGCTCGGTACCGTCGATGGCGTGGTTACGGACGTTGCGGTAGCGGCAGGCGGAGGCGCTGCTATCGCGGACGATGCCACCGGTACCGTCGAGCCGGGAAAATCGGTCATAAACGATGTAGCTGGTGTTGCGGACAGCAAGAGCGGCGCGGTCGAGCTGTTAGTCGTGGACGTGGGAGAAGTAGCCGGCACTGTCGGTGCCGCGGAAACCGATGGCATCGTTCCGGTTGTGCCACCAATTGCCGACATGGCAGTAACCTGCACTGTCGGAGTTCCAGGCGTGATTTGTCCTGTTGGCGTGGAACAGGTCACGACAGTCCCCGGCGTTGTAGGATCGGAAGCCAGCGGCACCGGCGCCAGCGTGGTGACGGGAGTGCCGAGCTGGGTCGTCGCCGAGAACGGGCTTGGGCCGTTGAGTGGGGAGGTCACGATCGCCGCCGGCGTCGATGAAAGGCCCATGGCTGTGCTGCCCATGGTGGAGACCTGCGCCAGGCAAGCGGTGCAGCCCGCCAGCAAAATGGCCGTAGTGAACAAAAAACGTCGCATCGCCATTACTCCCTCCCCGCCGATCTAGCTTGTCTGTTTTTTGCGAACCGCGACCTTGCTGCCTTCCGCAAGATTCACCATCGGATTGAGGATGACCTGATCGCCCGGCTTGACGCCGTCGTGCACCTCGACTTCCTTGCCGAAGTCACGCGCGATCGTGATCTTCTGCAGATGGGCGGTGTCGTTCTCGACCACCGCGACATGCAGGCCGTTCTCATCGAATACCACCGCATCGGCGGGTATGATCATCGATGGCGTCTTTCTCGGGATATACAGTTCGACGGTACAGTAGATCCCCGGACTGAGCGCGCCGTCCGGATTGGGGACGTCGATTTCGGTCAGCAGCGTCCGGCTGCCGGGCTGCAACGCGCTCGCAATTCGCGTAACCTTGCCGGGAAAGCTTCGATTTGGGATCTCGGGAACACGGACCACCGCGTCAACGCCCGGCCCAACCCCGAAAGCCTGGTCCTGGGGGACGAACACCTGGGTGCGGATCACGTCAGGGTGCATCAGCGTGAACATGAAGGTCGACCCCGACGTCACCAGGCTGCCGTTGTCGATGTTGCGCTGTGTGATCACGCCGTCGAACGGCGCCACGACGCGCTGATAGGCCTTCTCCTGCTCGAGGATTCGAATCTGGGCTTCCTGGGCGGCAATATTGGATTGGGCAACGCCCACCGCTGCTTGCTGCGCCTGCAGGGTCAGCTGATCATTGTCGCCCTGCTGCAGCGTGAGCCATCCCTGTTTGACCAGATTGCTGTCGCGCGCATTGGTGCGCTGGGCGAGATCACGGCTTGCCTGCGTCTGTTGCAGTGTCGCCTGGTTCTGGGCGAGCGTCGCCTGGGCCTGCGTAATCTGGTGGTCGAGCTCCGGGGCAATAATGTCCGCCAGTAGCGCTCCGGCCTTGACCCGATCGCCGATATCCACGTAGCGCTTTTGGATGTAGCCGCTGGTGCGAGCAAAAATATTCGCCGCCTCAAAGGCCGTCGTGGTCGCCGGCAGACTGACGGTGATTTTGCTGTCGCTGGCGCGGACCGCAGCGACGCGAACGTCGGGGACAAAAGTCCTGATCTGTTGCGCGGTGGCAGCGACCTCGAGCTCGGCCTGGTAATGGCGCCAGCCTCCTATTCCCAGGCCGCCCAACAGCAACAGCAGCGCGCTTCCGCCGAACAGCGCTCCTCCGTAATGACGTCGCCGCTTGCGACCCGCATTGGGTAGCGCCACAACGCGATCGGTTTCTGGATCAAACCGGTCCTCAACATTCTCATTTTTCGGCTGCAAACGAATCTCGGTCATTCCGGAACCTCCTCGAACACGCCATGGTGAGGCTTTCCGTCGTTGCCCTTGCGCAGCATGGCGAACAGGTAAGGCACGATCAGTAACGTTGTCGGCGTCGCGAACAGCAGGCCCCCGATGACGGCGCGCGCCAGCGCGGCATTCTGTTCCTCGCCGGCGCCGCCGATCGCCATCGGGATCATGCCGACGATCATCGCGGCCGCCGTCATCAGCACCGGACGAATGCGGGTGTGTCCCGCATCGATCGCGGCCTGGAACGCCGTTCTGCCGGCGAGCTGCTGTTCGCGCGCGAAGGTGACGAGCAGAATGGAGTTCGCCGAGGCAACGCCGACCGCCATGATGGCGCCCATCAACGAGGGCACGCTCAAGCTCGTGCCGGTGATGAACAGCATCGTGACAATTCCGCACAGCGTCGCTGGGAGTGCCAGGATCACTACGAGTGGATCGCCGAAATTCTGGTAATTCACAAGCATGAGCAGGTAGACCAACACGGCGGCGAACAATAATCCGAAGGCGAGGTTCCTGAAGGAATCGTGCATGCTTTGGATCTGGCCGCGAATCTCGATCGAATTGCCCGGCTTGAGCTCTTTCTGCAGCTC
>WNFR01002293.1_pt1 | contig 19957 bp, 12 predicted proteins | sample 5400221 | NCBI WGS metagenome assembly WNFR01 (sample SAMN13153357, study PRJNA577476) | soil metagenome | isolation source: 40 cm soil under Madrone tree | place: USA:California | collected 2016-06-14 | reverse complement strand
GCGACCGCAGTGACGCGAAAGTCGTACTGGCCCAGATAGTCGCTGATCGCCTCGCGAATCACCGGATCGTCGTCGACGGCGAGGACATGCGACCGGCCACTCGTGGGGGTGTGAACTTGCCTATTCATGACCGCCTGAACGCTCATGCGCGAGAGTTTAGCCACGCAAGCTCCTCCTCGGTCACAGTTGTGACCTTTCGGACCCCTAAGGCCATAACATTACTCGAAATCTGACGCTATATGAACATGACAACGACCCCAGATATCCTCGTCATTGAAGACGACCCGATCATGCGCGAAGCCTTGACCGACTGGTTGCAGGCGGCCGGCTACGGCGTGCGCACGGCGGCGGACGGCAGTGCCGGACTCGCGGCCGTGAAATTCGCCGTACCTGCGGTGGTGGTCACCGACATCCACATGCCCGGTACGAACGGGGCCGCCATCATCTCGGAACTGAAGCGGTACTACCCGCAGGTTCCGGTCATCGCGATTTCGGGTCTGTTCAATTCCGGGCACGGCCTGGACGCCGATGCCGCCCTCGCGCTCGGCGCGGCCCGGGCGCTCGCCAAACCGTTCAAGCGCGTCGATTTACTGCGCGCCATGGCGGAGCTCCTCGGGCCCTCCGCCCCCTAGCTGGATCCTCTCGATGAGTGCCTGATTGGGGAAGTCCCAGGGTAGTTCACTCTTTTGCGGACGCGCCGTAATCGAGCGGTCCGAACGGCAGCGTCTGCTTTTCGTTGGGCAGAACTTGCACAGTCCAGCCGCCGCCCAACGCGCGAATCAGCGACACCGACGCCTGCATCTGGCGGGCCAATAGTTGGACCTCGGTGGTTTGCGCAGCGAGTGCCTGCACCTGCGCAACCGCGACGCTCAGGTAGTTGTCGAGTCCGTCGTCGTAGAGCATCGTCGAGATGGACAGCGCCTGCAATGCCTGATCGCTCGCCTCGCGCTGTTGCGTCGCCTCGGTCGCCAGGCGTTGCGTCAGGCTTAGCCCGTCTTCCACTTCCTGGAAGGCAGCAAGGACCGTCGCCCGATAATTGTCGCGCGTCTGCGCGTATTGCGACCAGGAGCGCTGCAGTTCTGCCCGGCGCAGGCCGCCTTCGAACAGCGGCAGCATAGCCCCCGCCCCTACTGACCATAGGCTATTCGGCAGACTCAGCAGACTGAATGCGTTGTCCTCAAATCCCGCCATCCCGCTCAACGTCACATTGGGATAGAAAGCGGCACGCGACACGCCGATCGACGCATTCGCAGCCGCCATCTGCCGTTCGGCGCTCGCGATGTCCGGCCGACGCTGCAGCAGTTCCGACGGCATACCCGGAGGAAGCTGCGGCGGCGTCAACCGGAACTCGTTCGCCGGTGGGATCGAGAAGCTGCTCGGCATCACGCCCACCAGCACGGCCACTGCGTGCTGCATCAGATCGCGTTGCAGATGGGTCTCGGTTTCTTGTGCTTGCGCAGAATCGAGCTGGCTCAACGCCCGCGCAAGATCGAGGCCGGAAGCGATCTGACCTTCCGAGCGCAGGCGCGCCACCTCGACCGCCTTCTGGTACGCGACGATCGACTGACGCAGCACCTCGAGTTCTGCGTCCAGTCCGCGCACGGCGACATAGTCGTTCGCGAGTTCCGCCTGAAGACTCAACCGCGCCGTCGCGAGGTCCGCGGCGCTGGACTGCGCAAGCCGCTTCTGCGCGTGCACACGGTTGCGTATTGCGTGCCAGAAATCCGGCTCCCACGATGCCGCGGCCCCGATCTGGTTCGAGGCCTCCTGGGTCGGCCCGGTGCTGCCGCTGGCGCGGAAGAGACGATGCGCGGAATCTTTGTTGTCCGACACCAGTGCTTGCGCACCGATTTGCGGATAGAGCCGTGACTGCGCCTCGGCCGCCAAGTCGCGCGCCTGGGTGTAGGCTTCCGCGGCAGCCTCGAGTGTCGGGTTCTCGTGCCCCAATTGGTCCTCGAGTTCATTTAACTGCGCGTCGCCTAACAGCGACCACCAGTCCCCGCGCGCCGACAATACATCCTCTGGATGGGCCACACGGAACGGGCCGCTGCCCTGGTAGGATTCGGGCAGAAGGTAATGCGGCGGATCGTAGACGGGCGCCAGATCACAGCCCGAGAGCACCCCCACACTGAGTGACGCGATCAGTACTGCAGCACGCCGTCTCACGGTGGTGAACGCAGCTTCTGATTCGCCGCAGCATAGCCCGGCGCCGGCGCTACAGGTTGCACGGACTGCCCCTCCAGCAGGGCTGCGGGTGGATTGTTCACCAGCCTGTCGCCGGCCACTAGGCCGCTCGTGACCTGCACTGTCTGTCCTAGATTTTGTCCGAGCGTCACGTTGCGCAGATGCACCCGGTTCTCACCGTCGACGATAGCGACTTGCGTCCCTGCCGCGCGAAAGATCAGAGCCTCCTCAGGCATCGTCAGCACCGCCGGATCGGACGGCACTTGTAACTGCACGTCCACGTATGTCCCGGGCCACAGTGCGTGATTCGGATTCTCGACCGTCAGTTCCGTCACCGCCGTTCGCGTGGTGGGGCTGAACGCCCGCGCCGTCGTCAGGAACTTCGCCTCAATGAGTTTGCCCGGCTGCGACGGCAGATGAATCGTCGCGGTGAGGTCAGCCACTAACTGGCCCGCGTAGTCCTGCGGTACCGACACGAACACCCGCATCTCATGCACGTCCGCCACGGTAAAGAGTTCAGTTGAGCTGCCGCGGGCCGACACATCGCCTCCCGCTGCGTTGACATAGCTGCCGACATCGGTGAGACGTGCCGTGACCACGCCATCGAACGGCGCCACTACGCGTTTAAATGCCTCGAGTGCCGCATAGCGCGCGACGTTCTGTGCCGCCACCTCAAGCTCCGCCTTGCGCGCCGCCGCTCCCGCCACCTGGACGTCCACCTCCTGCTTCGAGACGGCCACCGTGCCCGCCAGGGCCTGCCAGCGCTCAGCTGTTGTTACCGCCAGCCGATAGTTCGCTTCCGCCACGTGGAGAGTTGCCTTCGCCGCCGCGTACTGCGCATCCAAACTCGGTGTATCGATCATCGCCAGCAATTGCCCCGCCTTCACGTGAGCCCCGTAGTCCACGCTCCAGCTGAGCACGTATCCCGAGACCTGCGCGAAGATCGGCGCCTCGTACCAGGCGCGCACTGTTCCCGGCAGGACAATCGGGCGCGTCGATGGCCCCGCGGTCGGCGAGATGATCTGGACCGGAACTGTCGCCTGTGCGTTCGCGACCTGCGTCAGGTTCGCGAGCGCCCGTTTGCGCCCTACGATGCCGTAAAGCAGGAGCGCCAATACGACCACCACCGGTAGCCCGAATATCAACAGGGTACGTCGCTTCATGCCGCTTCTCCTCCGTCGGATCGTTTCTGGTGCAGCAAGGCGAAGACGCAGGGAACGAACATCAATGTCGCAAATGTTGCTACCAAGAGCCCTCCAATCACTGCGCGCCCCAAAGGCGCATTCTGCGTGTTGGACATCGACATCGGCAGCATGCCGATGATCATGGCAAGCGCCGTCATCATTACCGGACGCAGCCGCGCATACCCGGCCGTCACGGCCGCGCGGATTGCATCGCCATGTCCGGCAAACTCGTCGCGGGCAAAGGAAACCACCAGGATGGAGTTCGCCGTCGCGGTGCCCATGCACATGATCGCGCCGGTCAGCGCGGGTACCGACAGTGTGGTGTCGGTGAGGAACAGCGACCAGACGATCCCGGTCAATGCGCCCGGCAGCGCGGTGATGATGATGAAGGGATCGAGCCAGGACTGGAAGTTGACGACAATCACCAGGTACACAAGCAGGATCGAGAATGCGAGCCCGATCAGTAGTTGCACATAAGCGCTCTTCATCGTCACCGCCTGGCCCTGCACCTGGACGCGGGCGCCGTGGGGCACGTCGCCTTTCGTCCGCTGCAGCACTCGCTCGACCGCGCCGCTCACCGCCCCCAAATCGCGCCCCGCGTTGCTCGCGTAAATGTCGATCACCGGCAGGATGTCGCGATGCGATACCTCGAGGGGGCGTCCGATCTGGGTGAGTTGGCTCAAGCCGCCGAGAATCTGGGTGCCCATTCCGGTCGGATCGCCGTCGCCTTGGTCGATCGGGATCGTTTCCAGATCGCTCATCGTGGTCAACTGCGTCTGCGGCGTCTGCAAATTCACGAGGTGCGCGACGCCGGTCTTACGGTCGAGCCAATACGTCGGCGCGACCTGTCCGGAGCCCGACAGCGTGGTCAGCGCGTTGTCCGCGATATTGGACTCCGTCAGCCCGGCGCCGAGAGCGAAGGCGCGATGCGCGGAGATCAGCAAAGTCGGCTCGCTGAGCGTCTGTTCGATCGTCGCATCCGCGATTCCGGGGATGCGGCGCATCTGCGTGATCAAGCGCTCTGCATAGGCCATGTTGGCTTCGGTGTCGCGGCCGATGATTTGCACGTCGAGCGGCGCCGGCAGGCCGAAATTCAGGATTTTTGCCGTGATATCGCCGGGCGGGAAGGTGAAGTCCGTGCCCGGAAATTGCTTCGGCAGTCTATCGCGCAGAATCGAACGGTACTCATCGACCGGGGAGGCAGGGTCGTTGAGGCCGATGGTCACATCGCAGTCCTGCGGTCCGATGGTGGCGCTCGCGCTGTAGGCTTGGTTGAGGCCGCTGTTCGGAAGGCCGCAATTGTCGATGACATTGGTGATATGGCCCGGCAGCAATTGGCGCAGGGCAGTATCCACCAGCGACGCGACCTTGCTGGCCTCCTCGAGCCGCATCCCGATTGGCGCACGGAAATGCATGTCGATCTCGCCGGACTTGATGCCGGGAAAGAAATCCTGCCCAAGCCAGGGTATCAGCACTATCACCGAGGCGAGTGCCGCTGCCAGGAACCCGAGGATGAATCGGCCGCGCCGTGCAACCGCCTTGGTCAACAGTTCTCGGTATCGTTCACGAAGGAACTCGAATCGCTGCTCGAACCGTCCTTGGAGCCTGCCGAAGAAGCCCTTCGGTTTGCCGCCCGTCTTATGCGCCGCGACCTGGGCGCGCAGCAGAAACGCCGCCATGGTCGGCACCAGTGTGCGCGACAGGATAAAAGAGGCGATCATTGCGAAGATGATGGCTTCGGCGAGCGGCAGGAACAGGTAACCCGAGACGCCCGATAACTGGAACAGCGGCAACCACACGATGCAGATGCAGAGGGTGGAGACGAAGGTAGGAATCACGATCTGGTTCGCCGCTTCGATTATCGCAGGCTCAAGCTCCAGGCCCTGCTCCAAATGCGCATCGATGTTCTCGATCATCACCGTGGCGTCGTCGACCAGGATTCCAACCGCAAGGGCGAGGCCCCCAAGCGTCATGATGTTGATGGTCTGCCCGGCCCAGGAGAGCGCCAGTATCGAGCAGAGGATCGAGAGCGGGATCGACGTCGCGACGATCATCGTCGAGCGTCCGGACCCCAAGAACAGCAGGACGATCAACCCGGTCAGCACGCCCGCCGTCACCATCTCTTGTACGACGTCCTCGATCGACGCTCTCACAAAGGTCGAGGCGTCGTTCAGTACGGTGATCTTCACGCCCGGCGGCAGTGTCCGCTCGATCTCGGGAATTTTCGCCTTCACTCCGGCCACAATCGCGAGAGTCGACGCATCGCCGGCCTTGAGTACCTCGAGCAGCACCGCCTGGCGTCCGCGCACCAGCACCGCGTTGGTTTGAGGCTGCCCGCCGAGGTACACATTGGCGACGTCGCCCACGGTCACCACCGTATCGCCCACCTTCTTGATCGGCAGCGAGTTGAACGTCGCAACGTCCACCGGCTGGGCGTTGGTCTGGACCAGGAAATCGATTGCCCCGATCTTCTGGTCACCAGCCGGCAGCACAATGTCCTGCTTTGCCAAAGCGGCTGACACGTCCTGCGCCGACAGGCCGAGCGCGAGCAGCTTTTGCTGGTCGAGATCCACCTCGACGTTGTTCGAGGTCCCCCCGTAGGGTGCAGGGACCGCCACGCCCGGTACCGAGACCAGCAGCGGTCGGATCAGATTGGATGACATGTCATACAATTCCGCTCCCGTCAGATTGTCCGCAGCGACCTGCAGGTCTAGAACCGCCACCGAGGAGGCGTTGTATGACAGCACGAGCGGCGGAGTGATCCCCGCCGGCATCTGCTTTAGCACCGTTTGCGAGATTGCAGTGACCTGTGCCTGCGCCGCCGCCACGTCCGTTCCCGGCTGGAAATAGATCTTGATGATGCCGCGGCCGTAGAGTGACTGGCTCTCAATGTGCTCGATGTTACCGACCGTCGTCGTGAGCGCGCGTTCGTAGTAATAGACTACCCGTCCCGACATGTCCTCCGGCGTGAGACCGCTATACGTCCAGACGACTGCGACAACGGGGATCCCGATGTTCGGAAAAATGTCCGTCGGCGTGCGCAGCGCAGCGCGTCCGCCGAAAATCAGAATCAGGACCGCTAGAACGACGAACGTATAAGGCCGCTTCAGGGCTATGAGGACAATCGCATTCATGCGGGCGCGCGCCCGGGTTCTTCAACGCCGGCGGCCACGGTAAACGCTCTTAACGCGCGACCATCCCCTGCTGCATGACGCCGCCATCGCGGCGACACGACTCTCCGCGAGTGATTCGAGTGTTTCGATCGCAGCACCCCATACCTCCGAGATTCGCTTCCCATTGCTCTGGCCGCCAACACCGCCTTCACGTGAAGCGCGGGGCCCAGCCCACCAAGGGCGGCTAGGCACAGTCGTGAGACATTTCATCATCGTCATGTCCCGAGCAGAGTGAAGGGGAGTTCTAGACGCCGAAACACCTTGCCGACGCTGAGTGTCACTATCGATCCAGGATGACACCCGACGATGTCATGGCGCGGGGCTCAGGTTACGGATGTGACGCATCGGCGCCCCCCCCGGAGCCTGCGAGGCAAATAGACGGCCGTGTCGCCGATTGCGTCACGATTGAAACCCGTGGCGCTCTTCGGAGAAATGAAGGCGCGGGTCAGCGAAATCCATCGGGACCCACAGGCGAAATAGCCTGCAAGAACAAACTACCGTATCAAAATGGCCAATCTTTGCGCCGCAACATTACTGAGAATGGTTTAGACGCCCAGAGAGTAGAGATCACTGCGCGCAACGATCGAGCGGTTCATCCAGCCGGTTTGTTCGGGGGCCATATACGAGAGAAGATCCTGATTTCCGGTGCGCTGACGCTGTTGACCAACGCCGTGATTGCCTACAATAGGGGGCAGGCAGCTACATTGACGTCTGGAAGGCCGTTGCGTTACTGGCCGGGATGTCCCGCCGCGATCGAATTCTCGCTCAAATCGCCCCTGAGTTCTGATTAGCAGTCCGTGGAGGGAAGATGAAACATTTTCAGAGGCGTTTTCGCAGAGATTTTGATCGTTTCCATCACGAATCCATATTTGCGGGACTTCGACGTTGCGCGCTTACCATATGGTTAATCGTGACTTGCGTAATCGCAACGTTATCGCCGGCAGTCGCGCAAGCGCAAAACGCATCGGTAAAGAACGACGACAATCAACTGACAGAGATTGTCGTTAGGGCGCAAAAGAGATCCGAGAATATTCAAGATGCGCCCCTTTCGGTGACAGCTTTTACTGAGTCTACTCTAAGCGCAGCAGGTGTAACTGTCGTCAGCGATCTGAGCGAACTAGATTCGACACTGCAATTCAGTGCGATTGGGGGCATCGCAACAGTTTTCATGCGCGGGCTCGGCAACCCGGTTGCTACATCAGGGAATGAAGCTAGCGTTCCGATGTACATCGATGACGTGTATTACTCGCGCTTATCACCGAGCTTCTTTGATCTCGGCAACATAAATAACGTCGAAATACTAAAGGGCCCGCAAGGGACGCTCTTCGGGCGTAACGCGAGTGCGGGCGTCATCTCGATTTACACTCGGGATCCGGGAAACACCCCGGTTATTGAGGGCATGGTTGGCTACGGGAATTATGCCACAACCACTGCACAGCTCTACGCTTCGGTGCCAATCAATGACAGGCTTGTTGCTGATATCTCGCTGAGCGAATACGATCAAGCATCGGGCTGGGGACGGGATGTGTACAATGGAGATCAGACCTATCTCAACCGCTCCTTCACCGCGCGATCCAAAATCATGTGGAAGCCGACTGACAGCACGACGGTTAAGTTCATAGGCTATTACGTAGAACAAAATAGTTTACAGGGGATACTGACCACTCCTTACGCCGGTACTGTCAGCGGCGGGGTCGATAACTCCGGCACAATAACGGTGCCCCCTGAGCCGCCCCAACCACGCTTTTACGATATCAATCTAGATCAGATGCCCAGCGTGACCAATGCAACCTATGGCGGGTCGATTCGCGTCGATCAAGAGCTTAGCTTTGGGGTGTTCTCCAGCATCAGCGCGGCGCGAAAGACAAATGAATCGTATTTGACTGATGGCGATCTTACGCAATATCCGTTGTTTATCGCTAGTGCGCGCCCCGTCGATCAGCAGTACTCGGAGGAACTGCAGCTCAAGTCGAAGCCCGGCGCGCCCATGTCTTGGATTGGCGGCTTCTTCTATTTGAACACTCTCGCTGGATACAATCCAATCCATATCTCCGGTGATACCTTCATTGCCGAAGGCATCAATTCCATTGGGCTGATGGGAGAGCAGCGGCTCAATTCGTTCGCTCCCTATGGACAGGTTACGTATCCCATATTGCCGGACACGAACTTGACGGCGGGGCTACGGTACAACAAGGATGATCTCCGGGGATTCGGCTCAACAACTATCTACACGTATCCTGGTGGTCCGCTATCGGGTCTGGGACCGTCAATCTTGGGCGCACCGCGTTTCGATCGGACGCGAGGATTCGGGAAACTGACTTACAAGGTTGGCCTGGATCACCATTTCAATCCCAATGTCATGACCTACGCCTCAGTAAGCACGGGCTATAAGTCCGGTACATATAACGCCGTGTCAATTGGTTCGGGGGCACTCAATCCCGAGACCGTAACGACTTACGAGTTTGGGCTGAAGATGGAACTGCTCGACCATCGATTACGCCTCAACGGAGCAGTGTTTCGCAATAACGTTAAGGACCCCCAAGTACAAAGCTCGCAGATGAGTATTGAGACTGTCATCAACGCGGGTTCGGCGCGGAGTCAAGGTGTGGAGGTTGAAAGTACCGCGGTTCTGGCTCAAGGACTGACGGCGCGGCTGAGCGCAACTTATTTACAAGCGGAATTTCTCGACTTTAGCGACGCCCCATATTTCTACCAACGACCGGGTGGCGGAAATGGCCTGGGCAGCATAAATGCGCGGGGGAAAGTACTGCCTCGCGCGCCAAGAGAATCCATAGACGCGGGGTTGAACTATGTTGTAGATGGCTCCAGCGTGGGCAAGTTCGCCTTCGACACGAATGTTGCATATTCCAGCAAGTTCTATTGGGACTCAGACAACGTCATTTCGGAAGGACCACTTACGATTGTCAACGCATCTGGGACTTTCACTCCGCGGCGCGCAGAAGCCTTGAGTATCAGATTGTGGGTCAAGAATCTAACGAATAAGGGGTATTACAGCATAGAGTACGAGGAGCAGGGGCCCGCTGGATTCGCCGCGTCCCCCGCAGCTCCGCGTACTGTTGGAGGGGAGTTCCGGTTCAAGTTCTAGGACTGGGCTAGGCGGAAGCGCGGTAGAGTTGAAGACCAGTTCGCGCATTGTCATTGTCACCCTCAGTATATCTGGATAATAGCCACCCTCCCAGCCCGTAAAGAGGGTCAAGCGGGGAATGGATTACTGAGACCAAAGCGGACATTTCTATGTGGGTATCGCAAATATTGTCCTATTGTTCGCATAATATCGAACACTAGCGAGATCAAACTGAGGATGGCGAAGAAGCGCCGGGAGAAAGACTCGTGAGAGATCTTTCGAGTTACGTATTTTCACCGTTGCGGGACGGCGAATTGACGCTGTATCGGGGTTCCGGCAATGGGCTGCCACCGATTCTGCTGGTCGCAGCAGAAAACAGCTCGCTCGGTTGCCTCACGCGGCTCGAACATGAATACGCGCTCAGAGCCGACCTTGATGCCGCCTGGGCGGCGCACCCAATCGAACTTTCCCGCCACCGCAACCGCTTGGCGCTGGTGCTCGAAGATCCCGGAGGTGCGGTTCTCGATCGGCTGCTCGGGCGGCGACTGGGAATAACGGAGTTTCTGCGCATTGCGATCTCACTCGCAGGGGCGCTGTGCCAAGCGCATGCGCGCGGACTCATCCATAAGGACATCAAGCCGGCGAACATCCTGGTGGATGTGGCACGCGGCAGTGTTTGGCTCACCGGCTTCGGCATTGCCTCCCGCCTGCCGCGCGAGCGCCCCAACCCCGAGCCGCCCGATGCAATCGCCGGAACGCTCGCCTACATGGCGCCGGAGCAGACCGGACGGATGAACCGCTCGATCGATTCCCGAAGTGATCTCTACTCTCTTGGCATCACCTTCTATGAAATGCTGACGGGCGGGCTGCCGTTCAGCGCCGCCGATCCGCTGGAATGGGTGCACTGTCATATTGCCAGGCAACCTGTTCCACCCGACGAGAGGGCCGTGGAAACTCCCGGGGCGCTATCGGTCATCACAATGAAGCTCCTCGCCAAGACTGCCGAGGAGCGCTACCAGACCGCCGCCGGTTTGGAGACCGATCTTCGGCGGTGCCTGGCGCAATGGGAGTCAGACGGCCGCATCGATCCGTTTCCGCTGGGCACACGTGACACGTCGGACCGTTTACTGATCCCGGAGCGGCTGTACGGGCGCGAGCGCGAGATCGAAACGTTGCTCGCCTGTTTCGACCGCGTTGTGGCCCACGGCACACTGGAAGTCGTGCTCCTGTCCGGATATTCCGGGATCGGCAAGTCCTCCGTGGTGCACGAACTGCACAAGGTGCTGGTCCCCCCGCGCGGTCTGTTCGCGTCCGGTAAATTCGACCAATACAAGCGCGACATTCCATACGCCACGTTGGCGCAAGCCCTCCAGAGCCTGGTGCGCTCGCTTCTGAGTAAGGGCGAGGCGCAGCTAAGCCGGTGGCGGCAATCCTTCAGCGAGGCGCTGGGATTGAACGGTCAACTCATCGTGAACCTCGTTCCGGAGCTCGAACTCATCATCGGAAAACATCCGCCGGTCGCGCAACTGCCGCCGCAAGAAGCCAAGAACCGCTTCCAAATGGTATTTCGGCGCTTCCTCGGCGTGTTCGCACGCAAGGAGCACCCTCTCGCGTTGTTCCTTGACGATTTGCAATGGTTGGATAGCGCGACACTCGACCTGCTCGAGCACCTGGCCACACACTCTGAGGTGCTGCACCTGCTGTTGGTTGGGGCCTATCGGGATAACGAGGTCGGTCCGTCACATCCACTCACGGGCACGCTCGAGGCGATCCGCAAGGCCGATGCGAGGGTGCATGAGATCGTGCTTGCGCCGCTCGGGCTCGGCGATGTTGGCCGGCTCATCGCCGATACCCTGCACTGCGAGCCCGAGCGCGCGCGACCCTTGGCGCAGCTAGTCCAGGAAAAAACCGGCGGCAATCCGTTCTTCGCGATCCAGTTCTTCACGACGTTGGCCGAAGAGGAGCTGCTCGCGTTCGACCGCGCCGCACCCGCTTGGGTCTGGGACATCGATCGTATCGGGGCCAAAGACTATACGGACAACGTGGTGGATCTCGTGGTCCGGAAACTGAGGCGATTGCCGCTGACGACGCAGGATGCCCTGAAGCACCTCGCTTGCCTGGGCAACATGGCCGAGATCGGCGCGCTGAGCATCGTGTACCAGCAATCAGAGGAGGCGATGGATGCGGCGCTCTGGGAAGCTGTCCGCGCCGGTCTTGTTGTCCATCAGGGTAGTAACTACAAGTTTCTGCACGACCGGATACAGCAGGCAGCGTATTCACTATTTCCCGAGGACCGTCGCCCTGCCGTTCATCTGCGTATCGGCCGTATGCTGCTTGCGAGCATGACCGCCGAGCGGCTCGATGAGCACTTGTTCGAGGTCGCGAACCAGTTCAATCGGGGTACCGCGCTGTTGGTCGACCGCACCGAGAAGGCGGACGTCGCGGCACTCAACCTACGTGCCGGGCGAAAGGCGAAGGCGTCGGCGGCCTATGCCTCGGCGCGAACGTATTTCGCGTCGGGCATCGCGCTGTTAGATGAGCGGGACTGGGGGAGCCGGCACAAGTTGACATTCAGCCTGTCCCTCGAACATGCGGAGTGCGAGCTTCTGAGCGGTAACCTCGAAAAGGCCGAGCAACTGATTGTGGAGTTGCTAAAACGCGCGGCTTCAAACGTCGAGTTCGCGGACACTTCCTGCCTAATGATCAATTTGCACGTATTGAAGCGCGAACACCCGCAAGCCATCGACAGCGCGCTCGCGTGCCTGCGCCTGTTCGGCATTGACCTGCCGGCTCACCCGACCTTCGAGCAGATCCAGGCCGAATACGAGACGGTGTGGCAAACCCTTGATGGACGCCCGATCGAGAGTCTGATCGATCTGCCGCTGATGACCGATCCCGAAGTGCCGGCCGCTATGCAGGTGCTCTCGGTTCTTGCTGCCCCCGCCACAATGACGGACTTTCGGTTGTTCTGCTTGCTCGCGTGCCGCATGGTGAACATCAGCATGCAACACGGGATCTGCGGCGCATCCGCGCACGGCTGGTCCCTTCTGGGGACCACTCTCGGCTCGTTCTTTCACCGTTACGGTGACGGTTATCGTTTCGCCAAGGTTGCATGCGACCTGGTCGAGAAGCACGGCTTCACCGCCAACCAGCCCAAGGTCTATCATGCGGCGGGAACGGTTGCCTTCTGGACGCAGCCGATCGGAACGGCGATCGATTTCATGCGGGCGACTGTCCGCACCGCGATGGAGACGGGTGATCTGACCTTCGCTTGCTACGGTATGAACCAAGGCATCACAGGCCTTCTTCTGCGGAGCGACCCGCTCGACGCGGTGTGGCACGAGTCGCAGAGGGCCTTGGACTTCGCCCGGGAGGCCAAGTATGGCGACGCCGCCGACATCAACATTAGCCAGCAGCGCTTCATTGCGGCCATGCAGGGCCGCACCGCAGCCTTCTCCACCTTCAGCGACGTGCAGTTCGACGAGGCGACGTTCGAGGCGCAGCTGCCGGCGGACCGGATGATCCCTATGGTCTGCTGGTACTGGATCCTCAAACTGCAGGCACGATTCCTGTCGGGCGACTACGCTGAGGCTCTCGCGGCAGCCGCCAAGGTGAAGCCGTTCCTTGCGGTCCCAACCCCTCAGATCCAGCTACTCGACTATTTCTACTATGCCGCGCTGACGGTGGCGGCCTGCTACGAGAACGCTTCCGCAGACGAACAGGCCCGGTGGCGCGACCTCCTGATGGAACACCTTGGACACCTGCACGAGTGGTCCGACAACTATCCACCGACGTTCGGCGACAAGCATGCGTTGGTGTCGGCCGAGATCGCCCGCCTCGAAGGGCGGCACGGCGACGCCATGGGTTTGTACGAGCAAGCGATAAAATCGGCTCGTGAGCACGGTTTCGTCCAGAATGAGGGCGTGGCCCATGAGGTGGCCGCGCGATTCTACGCCGCGCGCGGCGTCGCCAGCATTGCCCACGCCTATCTGTGCAGCGCTCGCCGTTGCTACCTGCGCTGGGGCGCGCTCGGCAAGGTGCGGCAACTCGAGCGACTCAACCCATGGCTCGCCGAGGAATCCGCTGCCTCTGTGCTGAGCGCGACGATCAATGCGCCCGTTGAGCAGCTGGACGTCGGGGCGGTGGTCAAGGCTTCGCAGGCGATGTCAGGCGAGATCGAGCTCGGCAAGCTCACCGAGACCCTCCTGAGGATCGCGGTCGAGCATGCGGGGGCCGAGCGGGGCGTGCTCATCCTATTTCGCGGCGGCGAGCCGCAAATCGAGGCGGAGGCGACGATTAGCCACGGCGTTGTTGAGGTGAGGTTACGACACGCCACGGTTGCGCCTACCGAGCTTCCAGAGTCCGTGCTCCACACTGCGATCCGGACGCGCAAAAGCGTAATCTTGGACGACGCTGCGGTATCGGCTCCGTTCTCCGGGGATGTGTACGTGCAACAGCGACGGCTCCGGTCCGTGCTCTGCCTCCCGTTGATCAAGCAGACCAAGCTCGTCGGCGCACTGTATCTCGAGAACAACTTAACTTCGCACGCCTTCACCGCCGACCGAATCGCGGTGTTGGATTTGCTGGCCTCGCAAGCCGGCATCTCGCTGGAGAATGCTGTGCTCTATTCCGATCTCCGGCACGCGGAAGAGGGGCTACGGCGGAGTGAATCCTACTTGAGTGAGGCCCAGCGACTCAGTCATACGGGCAGTTTTGGTTGGAGGCCGTCCAGCGGAAAAACCTACTGGTCAGACGAGACTTTTCGGATCTTTGAGTTTGACCGGGCGACCACGCCTAGTGTGGATCTCATGATGCGTCAACGGATTCACCCGGAAGATGTTGCCACTTGGCGGCAGGTAGTCGAGCGCGCGGCGCGCGAGGGGCAGGATTTTGCTCATGAGTATCGATTACGGATGCCAGATGGCAGGGTTAAAAATCTCCACGTCGTCGCTCATGCCATTCGAACCGATACGGGCGAGGTCGACTTCGTTGGAGCGATGAGGGACGTTACCGAGGAGAAATGGGCGCAGGCCGAACGCGGGCGGCTCGAGTACCGGCTACGCCAGGCAGCGAAAATGGAAGCCGTCGGGCGGCTCGCCGGCGGCGTCGCGCACGACTTCAACAATGTCCTCGCGGGCGTATTCGCTTACGGCGAAATGCTGTTTGACGAGGCGCCCGCGGGTTCCCCGGGCAAGCGCTATGCGCAGAACGTCCTCACCGCCGCGACCCGTGGCCGCGAACTCGTCGAGCAGATCCTCACTTACAGCCGCAGCCAGCGCGGCAAGCGAGAGCCCGTTGACGTTGCCCATGTGGTGGCCGAGACGCTCGAGCTGCTCCGAGGCTCGATCCCCGCGGACATCCGTCTCGAGGCGAGTGCCCCCGCCTCTCCTCTGGTCGTGATGGGCGACGCAACCCAACTGCATCAGGTGGTGATGAATCTGTGCAGCAATGCGATCCAGGCGATGCGCGCAGGAGGCATCTTGCGCGTGATGCTCGAGACCCTGGAGCTCTCCGGCGAGCGGGCGCTCTCCCACGGAACGCTGGAAGCGGGCGGTTACCTGCGGTTGATCGTCGAGGACAGCGGCTCCGGCATGGAAGAGGCGACCCTGCGGCGCATTTTCGAGCCGTTCTTTACGACCAAGCCGGTCGGCCAGGGCACCGGCCTCGGCCTGTCGCTGGTCTATGCCATCGTCATCGACTTGGGTGGTGCTATCGACCTGAAGAGCGCACCCCAGCAAGGGAGCACGTTTACGATCTATCTGCCAAGCTCGGAGGTCGCGCTGGCTACGGCAGAGTTTGGGCCAGCCACGCCGCCTCGAGGTCATGGCGAACGCGTACTGCTCATCGAGGACGAGGCGCCGGTGCTCGCAGCGACGACGGAGGTGCTGTCGCGGCTCGGGTACGAGGCGGTGTCATTCTCCGATAGCCACGCCGCGCTCGCCGCATTCGAAGCCGCGCCCGAGCGGTTCGACGTCGTCGTTAGCGACGAAGGCATGCCCGGGCTCACCGGAACGGGGCTTGCTCGTGTGCTGCGCCACCGTCGGCCGGACTTACCGATCGTGCTTGTGAGCGGCTACAGCGGTGCGACGCTGACACAGGACTCCCTCGCCGCCGGCGTCAGTGAACTCCTTACCAAGCCGCTGCAGTCGCGCGAACTCGCCGCCACGCTCGCCCGTGTCCTGCACCGCACGGCCTAGCGCCGCTCAACAGCAAAAGTGTCCTTCCGGTAAGGGTGCGTGAAGGCGCGAGGGTCTGAGGGATATGGTGCCCCCGCTGGCAAAGGGCCGGCGGGAGGCAAATACATGCGAGCAGAAGTGGTATTCCCGGAACTGACGGAGATCGAGGGGCTGCGCGGCAAGATTGAGGAATGGCGGCGGAGTCAGCCGAAGAGCCGTTCGATGCCGGAGGAGTTGTGGCAGGAGGCGAGCAAGGCGGCCAGGAGACTGGGTGCGGGCCGCGTCGCGCGGGCACTGGGGCTGAACTACGAGACACTCAAGCAAGGGGTCCTCTCGAACGGTTCGGGTGGACATCGAGGCGGCGTGCGCCGCAAGACGCAGCGAGGAGGCATTGGGTTCATCGAGTTGAAAGGACTTCCCGCGCTGGGGCAGTCAGCCGCCCGGGAGGAGATGGTAGTGGAGATGGTGGCCGCCGACGGGGCGCGGCTGACGATCCGAGTAAATGCAGCGAGTGCGAACGTGCCGGCGTTGATCAACGCTTTCCGGGGGCGGCCATGATCCAGATCACGCCGCAAATGCGAGTGCTGGTAGCGATCGAGCCGGTTGATTTCCGGCGTGGGATTGACGGTCTGGCGCAGCTGTGCCGCTCAATTCTGACTTCCGATCCGATGGATGGCACTCTGTTCGTTTTCCGCAGCAGAGCGGGCAAATCCATCAAGCTGTTAGTTTACGATGGCCAAGGATTTTGGCTCTGCCAAAAACGTCTTTCGGCCGGAAAATTCCGCCACTGGCCCTCTTCGGCGGATGCCGCCTCCAGCGCTTTGATGGCGCATGAGTTTCATGCGCTCCTCTGGGGCGGCGATCCGTCGCGCGCGCAAGCGGCGCCCATGTGGCGCAGGCTCGGCACCGAGACCGCGGAGCTGCGAGCCAACTGATCGCGGCTTACACCGGCGCCTCGAGGTTGCCGCTGCTACGCCGGCGGGTCCGGGCCGCCGGTTTCGCGCGCGAGCGTCGCCTGGTACGTCCAAGGCATCCAGTGCGCCGGACACGCCGCGCTTTGCTCGCGGTGACGCAGCACTGCAACCAGGTACTCAAACACGTTGATCCCATTGAGCTCTGCGGTATGGATGAGGCTCATGAAGACATCGCCGACATGGGCGCCGTTGGCGGTTTTGTAAAAGAGACTGTTTTTTCTGTATAGAACGACGAGCTTCAACGCCTGCTCGTTGACGTTGTTGTCGAGTGGGGCCCCTGCTACGTGGAGGAACCGGGTCATCCCGATCCAGTGATTTTTCATGTAGGTGATGGCCTTGCCGAGCACGGAGTTGGGCTCGACCTTGCGCTCCTCGAACTGCGCCTGTAGCCACTGCTGCAGGCCCGCCATCAGCGCCTCGCTGTGGGTCTGGTGCAAGAGCAGCCGTCCCTCCGGTGTGAGCTTCTCCTCGCGCGCGCGGGCGTCGATCTGGTAGACCTCCGCCAGGGTGTGCAGCACGAAGCGCACTTCCTCGGGGAAGCTGCCCGCCACTTCGACGAAGTTGCGGCGCCCGTGGATGATGCACTCGCACAGCACTGTCTCACAGTCGTTGGCGGTGTTGCTCGAGAGACCGTCGCACATTTGCAGCGGCGGGGGTAGATCCGCCGAACGACGCCTGAGCACCTCGGCGAGGTTCTCTCCGGCGTGCCGCGCGCCGGTGAAGAACAGCGCGATGCGCCGTCCACCCTCGATGGCGACGATCCCGGAGGTAAACACGCCGGTGCGTTCCTCGTCGGCATCCTTGGCCAGCATCGCCGCTCGCTGCTCGCGGGTCAGCTTGAGGATCTTCATGGTGGTATCGTCGTTGTGTAACAGCGGTGCCTGGGCCGCCGTTCTGACCAACTCCTCATGCACCGGTGCCAGATCGTGTGCCGCCTCCTGCACCAGTTCCCATTGCGTTGAGGCGGCCAATGGAATCCCGATCTTCTCCTGCAGTCTCTCCAGCCGATAGAACGGAACGCCCGTGCCGTATTTGATCAAGCCGACCATACCGGCGGCGCTCTCATCGTACTTCCGGTTGCCGACACCCGGCGGTGCCGGGGCCGTGAACACCTCCCCGCAGAGGTTGCAGCGCAGCCGGTCGCACTCATAGACCGTGGCCCCCAAGGGCGCCATGCCGGTGATGCGCACCAGCTTCGTCGGCTCCTCCAAGGGGTAAACGCGGCCCTTGGCACAGCCCGGACAGCAGTCCCCGCGGTGCAAGGAGGCATGCGCGACGTGGACCTTCTGCGCGCCGGTGTAGGCGGCGGCGGGGTTGCGTCCATGGCCGTCTGGCCGGGTGCGCGGCACCGCTTGCCCTTCGCCCAAGTCGGGTTTGCCGGCCTCCGCCGTACCGGTTGGCGCGGGGATCTGTCCTGCGCCCAGGACCTTGTCGGTCTTCTCGGTTTGCGTGCCGAATAACAGGTGCCGCAGTCGCTCGAGCGATGTCCTCTTCGCCTGCAACTCCGAGGTCAGAAAGTCGATGATGTCCATCGCCGCGGCCAGGGTATCCACCGCGCTCTTGAGCGTCGTGTGATCCGCGGCGCTCAGCGTCCCCTTGGTGCGCTCGACGATCGCCGCGATCTGCTCGATCGGCAGCGGCAAGCGCGGCGAGGACGGCGGCTGGCGCTTCTTCTTCTTGTTACGACTCATACCGCCAACAGCCGTGCACGGAAGTCTCGGCTCAGCGCCAACCCAAGCACCTCTTTCAGTGTCCGGTTGGGCCGGTGCGTCAGATCATCCTTGCCACGGCCCTGCGTACGTCCCAGCACCGTCCAGTTCGCCGCGCGGTAACAGGTGCCGCGATGGCGCGTGGGGTCCACGAACGTCTCCGCGAAATGCACCGGATGGCCGTACACCTTCTGCCACTGCGCCGGCAGCATCCGCGTCATGCGCCCGAGCAGATGGGAGGCCAGATGTTCGACGTGCACCCAGGGCAAAACGAGATATCGCGTGTTGTAGGCGAGAAAGCGAATGTTGCGCCGTCGCGCCTCGATCGACCACCCCAGGTAGCGGTCACGCGGCCCCAGGTGCCGCGCCGCCGAACTCCAGGCGAACAGCGCCACCGGCCCCCGCTCGCACGTGACCATGAACTTCAAATGCTCCCCGACGGGCTGGCGGTACCCGAGGTAGTGATAGCTCTCCAGCAAACTATTGAAGGCCGCCTCTTGCGCCGTACGGCGCACCTGGCAAAAGGTGAGCGGCCCCAACTCCCGCAGACTCGCATTGATCGGCGTACGGTCCACCTGCGCCAGCGGCGGTCGCGCCCGCGTGGCGAGCGGGTTACGCGGCCGCTGCCGGACCGCCGGTAAATCGATGTGACCGGCTCGCCACAGCGCCAGCATCAACCCGCGGCACACCATATCTCGCAGCGCCCCGTTCGGCTGCCGCCAATCCCACGCCAAACACAGCTTCTCGGAGAGTCCACGCCGGCTCTCGGCGGGGTGACTGGCGATCAACTCCCGGATGAAGTGCACCTCGGCCGCTGTGACGGCGCGACCGCGATAGCGCAGGAGCATATCCATGGCGTGCATAGATACCATGGGCGCCGCTGGAACGCAAGCCGTTCCCCTCCAGCACAGCTCACTCTCGAAATTATCGTGCCAACCTTAAGTCCCCATCGCTCGAGTCACACATCTCGGCGCCTCGGCTCCCGCGGTACTTAGCCAAACCCATTTACGCACCGCCACCGAAAGGACACCAGCAAAAACCTGCGGAGTCCGTGGCGAGCCGCCGCGGTGACATTTGAGACGTTCGTGCGGTGACCTGGAACACGGGCATTCTGAGGATCTGCGGAGAGATTCGAAACTCCCGACCACCTGGTTCAAAGACACGTATTCCACGCGACGCAAGTGTATAGAAAACAAGTAATTTTTGCATTTCGATTGTGCTACAGAACTGCCGGTTACCGCCTGATAAGGCTTTGAAATTGTAGATACGTAGCTATTTCTGTATCACAGCTAGGCGGACCCGCATGGTTATCGCCGGTTCCCGGTCTCGAGACTGAACACCTTCACCCACCGGACATGTGGTCAGGTGAGCGGGCAGCATGCCCGCGGGTCTTAGGTCTGTTGTCTCACGCAGCAATTCCGTCATACCTGACCTCTGTCATCATGCCGGTCTGCATGTGGTAGAGATTGTGG
>WNFR01002292.1_pt1 | contig 19959 bp, 12 predicted proteins | sample 5400221 | NCBI WGS metagenome assembly WNFR01 (sample SAMN13153357, study PRJNA577476) | soil metagenome | isolation source: 40 cm soil under Madrone tree | place: USA:California | collected 2016-06-14 | reverse complement strand
ACGGAGCGACGTTCGCTGTGGTGAGTGTCTCTTTGTTGAAGAATCCCAGGCCATCCTGGTCGGCGAAAGATCCTTCCTTCAAAGGCTCGTAGAAGATGCCATAGCCGCCACGCGCAACAGTCTTGGAATTGATGCTGTACCTGCACGCTATACCGGAAGATCAGCGCCGGGCGATAGCGAACGTTGAAGCGCTTCTATTTGGACCCAAACGGACTCAAATTGCCAGCGCTTCGCAGACTAGTGCGTAGCTAACTTGTTGATTCAACGGGATTGAAGTGGTCGGGGCGAATGGATTTGAACCATCGACCTCCTGGTCCCGAACCAGATCCGAGCGCTTGCTGAAATCTGCTGAATTTTGCTGTTCAGAACAAATCGAATGCAAAGGCGTTGCGGGCCATGTGTTGAGGCTGTTGAGATTTGCTGCTTTAGAGTGCGACCTCAGCTACAAAATCGTCCACAGTCGAGATCGCATACCCCATATCAGGCTCACGACCTGCTCCACGAACAGTGAAAGCTTCTAGCGTCCACTTGCTCTGTTGATGGCGACGACCTCAGGTTTTGTGGCCTGAACGGTTGAGCCACTGCCGACTTGACCCCACCGGTTGTCACCCCAACAAAATACGTCTCCATCTGTCGTAATGCCACAGGCGTGGCCAGAAAACTCGTTGCCACCGACCGTGACCAATCTAAACCTGAGTTCTTTCGAAACTAATCGGGGGACGTCGACGTTCTCGGTGGAACCATTTCCGACTTGCCCATAACGGTTGTAACCCCAGCAGTACACAAAACCCTCGCGTGCGAGTCCACAAGCGAAGAAGGCTCCTGAGGCTATCTGTTTAAACTTGAGATTACCCGGAACGACGACAGGGCGATCCAAACGCTCAACGTCGGACTTGATACCAAGCTCCGGCACGGGTCCACCGCCTCAACAATGAGCTGTTCCATCCGAAATAATCCCACAGGAAGGAATGCCAACGCTGATTGAACTAAATTTCAATCTTTTGTTTGAGCACGGTCGCTGATCGATATCGATCCTCTGAATCGTGATCAAACCTCGAAGATAGGCGTGTGGATTGGGTCCGCTTGCTGCGTGAGGCAGGACTCGGATTCTGCAGGACCAGGTCTCGGATTTTGCAGGAAACGTGTGACTCGGATTCTGCGGAACCGGGATGCCCGTTTCGCCGCCCAATCGGACTACTGTTAATAAGCTCCGGGGCTCGCGCCGTAATATAGGTAGAATATAGGCCTTCCTAGAATTGCACAGCATCGGAATGCTTCCTTGGAGATGTTATAGATGCAGCTTGGGTACCACCGCACGCGGCGTTATTCCTTCCGTGCCAGTATCGAACTGACAGATCTGCAGTCGGAAACTCAGACTAAGGAACAAACCAGCGACCTAAGCCTTTTCGGATGCCATGTGGCCACGCTGAAACCCTTGCCGCCGGGGACAAAGGTCAGGATAAAGATTTGAGCACTTCGAAGCTCTAGGTAAGGTAGCTAATGCTCGACCAAACGCAGGGATGGGTATCTTCTTGACCAGAATTGAGCCGCACGACCAGTTGGTCTTAGATAAGTGGATCGCTGAACTGAGAGACCAGTGAGAGCGGCGGCGTTTCATTGCCAGCCAATAAGGGTTAGTCCACGAGGTCGGGGGAGGCTGTGCCTCGGAGGTGGCTTCCTTACGTTGCGGCGTGTTGGGTGGCAATTTCGTACGAAAGGTGCAGCAGTTCGATCACCCGATCCACGTCGGACGGCTGCCTGAGATAGATGCTGACCCAGCCGCTCTCGGGAAGGATGTGGTGGGGTTCGGCGCGGCCAGCCGTCACCAACTCATTCGGACTTTCTTCGGAAAAGGAATATCCACCAAGCTGTCGCCATGCACGTGCCCGATTTCTCGCCTTTCGAAGTGATATCCCGTCCCTCCGAAGCGGTGGGGGCGCGTAGCCACGTCTCGCCAGCCTTGCACGGCGTCATCAATTCTTTTTTTCGCCCTGGTGACAGCCATACATACCTCGCCGCTAAACTGTGCCTTCTTCTTGCCGCACCTCATTGGATGTGGATGGCTAAATGGTAGTTACAAATTCCGGGAAACAAAAAAGGCCGCGGGGAATAAGCGGCCTTAAGGGTTGCATTTCGACTGCCGGCGATGAGGAACCGGATCATTGTAGCTGCACGAATGTACGTTGTTGGCCGGCTTTTTGCGCAGGAACGCACCCGGCGGTGACCGGGAGCAGGAAGGGTAAGGATTTTTTTGTGTATGGAGAGTAAGATTGCGCAGGAAGAAGCACTTGAAGCGCTGGCGGCAGCCGAGTGCTTCACAAACAGTTTCGCGTCCAGAAGAGATGACAAAGGCAGGCTCATCTTTTCCGATTCCATGCCGTGAAGCTGATCCAGAGGAAAAGCCTAGAGAATGACTGGCGTGAAAATAAAAGACGTCGCCAAGCTTGCCGGCGTTTCCACCGCGACAGTCTCGCACGTCATCAATAAGACGCGCTACGTCAGCGACGAAACGAAACGGAGAGTTCTAGGCGCGATCGAGCATGTAGGTTACACACCGAACATACACGCACGCAACCTCGCCTCCGGCCGGAGCAGGACTCTCGGGTTGATCATCTCCGATATTACCAATCCTTTCTTTCCGGACCTTGTTAAGTCGATCCAAGAAAAAGCACTCGAGCTGGGCTATGACGTCATTGTTCTTAATACCAATTATGAGCCGGAGCGTGATGCTCCGTATGTGCACCGTTTATTGGAGCTGCAAGTTCGTGGCGTTATGATCCTGACAACAGAGATGGATCTCTCGGTGATCGAGCGCCTCTCGTCGCGGCGAATTGCCGTCGTCTTTCTGGACATCGGAAAGGTGGGGCCCCATACAAGCAATATTCGGGTGAATTATGAAAAAGGAATCCACGAGGCGGTGGAACATCTGCTTGAGCTAGGCCACCGGCAAATTGCTTTTATCGGCGGACCGGTACATTTCAAATCGGCGCAATTCAGGCGTCAAGCCTTCCTCAGAACGATGAAGAAGCATGGGGCGTCTCTGCAGACAGAGCCTGTAATCTGCGAAGGAGACTTCAAGTTGGAAAGCGGACAACAAGCCGTAAGAGAGCTTCTGGTATTGAAAAACAGGCCGACGGCAATCATCGCCGCAAACGATTTGATGGCGATGGGGGCTTTGCGCGAACTGGGACGTGCAGGTTTACAAGTTCCGAGGGATATGTCAGTGATCGGATGCGATGACATCTGGCTGGCAAAACTTACCGACCCACAATTGACGACGATTATGATCCCGCGAGCTGAAATCGGAGCGGCTGCCGTTGAGGCGGTATTGCACACCAATGCGGGCGACGACGGCTCTGGCCGCGAAATCAAAATCCGCACGCAACTGCTGGTCAGGGGATCAACGGGCGCCGCTCCGCGTTTCAGGTAAATGTCCGGCTGTAAGGATACGGACCTGTACAAAGACGAACGCCGTTTGCGGACGATCTATTCGCACGGAGATTCTCGAGACCGAAGGGCCGTTTAGCATCCCTGAATCAGAACTTCAGAATTTTAGATTTGACATCCCCGGTAAATTGCTTCTAACTTCAGCGCACAAGTAGCCACTCAAATTTTCGATTGCAGCTATCGAAAAGTAGACTCAGTTTGGGGTACAGTGTGAGTCTTCTGCCGTTCGCGAAACCGAAGGAAATCAGTGTATGGGAACCCTGCACGGCCCGGGGATGATTGGCCATGTTTGTGGAAACTGGGTATTTGGATCGGCAGCCGCAAGGGGCGGGATAAGAGCAAATTGGAAAACCGATAGTGCAGAGCAAGGAAATTCATTTTGGGCTTGACAGAAGGAACAGCGATAGAAATAATGCTTGGCTAATCGGGCCACGTAAGCGGTTACGTAAAGCGCTTACGTTCTTAGGGGTGGAGTTGCAAATTCAGAATTGGGTACCTTGCTACGAAGTCCAACTGCGAGGTGAAAATCATGTTCGCAAAAGAAGTGGGATGGAAAAGTCTTAGCTTGAGCATGTTGCTCGTTTTCTGCTTGGGGTTGTGTTCGTTCGCTATTCCTGCCAGCGCGCAAATTGGTAACGCTTCGCTCGGCGGAACGGTAACGGATCCATCGGGAGGTGTGATTGCGGGCGCTGAACTTACACTAACAAGCCAGGCAACGGGCTTCGAAGCCAAGGCCGTTTCGAATGAGCGTGGCGAGTATACCTTTCGAAACCTCACGCCCGGAACCTATGACCTGAAGGTTGTCAAGACGGGATTCCAGAATTACATCCAGAAAGATGTCGTGCTGACGATCAACCAGTTTGGCCGCGCCGATGCCAGCCTAAAGATGGGTGCGACGAACGAGACGGTGACAGTTGAGGGCGAGAATACGCTCATCAACTACGACAACGGGACGTTGCAGGGAGGAGCCGACCCGGAAACGATTAAAGATTTGCCCCTGGTCGTTGAAGGCAAGCCGCGGTCTTCGGCAGCTCTGGCCGTGCTCCTGCCGGGAATTTCTACGGGCAGTTCGAATCAGGCATTCCAGGCACGCATCAACGGCGGTCAGGAATCCGGCGATGAGGCGCTTCTGGATGGCGCCACCATGCAGGAAGGCTTCATGAGCCAGAGCGGCATGGTTTCGATCCATCAGGATTTCCAGATGTCGCCTGACATGGTTCAGGAAGTCAAGGTGCTCACTTCAGACTACGCGCCAGAATATGGCTCGTCGACATCCGGCCAAATTACGATGGTGAGCAAGGGCGGTACCACGCAGTATCACGGCGCGGCATTCGAGTATGGCCGCAACAAAGCGCTAAATGCCAATACCTGGACGAATAATTTCAATGGCAACCCGCGCCCTCCCGACAACGAACATGACTTCGGGGCAAATGTCGGCGGCCCAATCAAATTTCCTTTCCTTTATCACGGGACGTCCAAGCACCATTCCTTCTTCTATTTCGACTGGGAGTCTTATCACCAGGCCGGCGGCTCAAACACGCCAACGATCTCGATTCCCTCGGTCCTGGAGCGAGGCGGGAATTTCACAGATTGGGTGGATAACACGAAACCAGGGAAACCACTGATTCCCATCTTTATGCCTGGCAACGCCAGCGCGGCTTGCCGGACGGCGGCTGGAGTGGGACCTGGACAACAATTTCCAGGAAATATCATCCCCACGGCTTGCGAGAGCGGGATCGCCAAGGCCTATATGGCGCAATTGCCGACGCCGACGAACACAAGTGCGACCAGCAACTATACAGCGCCAAGACCAGTACCGGATACGCTCACCAGCAACTCCAACGTTTTCATGACGCGTATCGATCACAACTATGGCGATAAGGATCACTTCTATTTCTTCTGGTGGCGCCAATTCACAGGATACAACACGGCGACCTTGCTCCCTGTGGCGATTGCAACCGAGTCACCTACCAGGCCTCAGAATTCGCCGATCTCGCGATTCAATTGGGAGCATATTTTCTCAACCTCGATGACGAACCACGCGACGTTCGGATACCTGAATCGCAATGAGGGTTATGGTTCCGAGAACCTGTCTTTCCTGAAGGGGACGAACGCGCTGCCTCAAGTGACCGTGAATGGGGCACCCACTCCAAATGCCTTGCCTGCGTTTACATTCAGCAACGGATTCAATCAGATCTCCAACAGCAATGGGCCACCAGCCACAAACATTACCGTTCGTCCGACGTGGGTCTTCAACGATATGGTGAACAAGGTCCGCGGGCACCACACGTTCACTTTCGGCATGGAATGGCGCTCGGTACAGGGAAATATTCACCAGTCGAACAATCAGTCAGGAACGTATGGGTTCGATGGGTCAGCAACGAGCTCGCCTAGCGGCAACAGTGGAAGTCCCGTGGCCGACTTCTTCCTGGGAGCAGTCAGCAATGGTTCGGTGGACCGACGAGTTGTCAGCGCATGGTATCCACGTCAAACGGTTTGGGCGCTGCATGCGAATGACTCCTGGAAAATCACGCCCAAGCTGACCTTCAATTTTGGGATGCGGTGGGACTACTACACGCCTTCGCGCGAAAAATATGACGACTTTTCGTTCGTCGACCTAGCGGGGACCAATCCAAATGCGGGAGGACTCCCAGGCCGACTGGCTTTCGCCGGCAGTAACTCGGCATGCCAGGCCGCAAGCGCGTGTTACGGAGCGCCCTACCCTGAAAAGCCCTGGAGGAAGGGATTCGCGCCGCGGCTCAGCGTGGCTTATTCCTATGACCAGAAGACGGTCGTCCGTGCAGGGTATGGCGTTTTCTTCGCTCAGGCATTTTATCCGGGCTGGGGCGGAGGAATGGCGCTGGACGGGTTCAACCTGCACCAGAATTTTGGCACGAGCATAGACGCCAGCACGGGCCAGACTGATCCGACCTTCTACTTGGACAATGGCGTTCCCGCTCCGGCGCAGCTTCCTCCGTTTATCTCGGCGGGTTTTGACAACGGTCATCAGCCAAGCGCTGCCAACGGTAATGGTTCGGCGTATCGCCCCGTGGATGCCAACCGCCGGCCGTACTCCCAGCAGTGGAACCTGACAATTGAGCGCCAGCTTCCCCACGCAATCTTCCTGAGCGTGGCTTATGTGGGAAACAAAGGGACGCGGCTAACGTCCATGTTGAATCCCGTGAACGTCCTGAATCCTTTTGACCCGAAGATTAAGACCCTCGAAGCCAACACAACTCCCATCGATCCGATTTGTGCGACTACGACCGATCCGAACATTCTTAAGGGTCACAACTGCGGTTATGTTCCCGAACTCAATGTCCAATTCACTTCGGATAACCAGACGCTGTTTGGCGTGAAGTCACCGTACGCCGGGTGGGTAAACGATTTAACCAAACCTGGCAGTGCCTGTTCTTCAACGGTCGCTCAGGCACTGCTTCCCTTCCCGCAGTTTTGCGGTCCGCTTCAAGGACTGAACGAGAACCACGGCAATTCGATTTATCACTCCTTCCAGTTGAAGGCCGAAAGACGCTACAGCAAGGGTTTGTACATGCTGGTGTCGTATACCAACTCGAAGCTGATCTCGGACGCATCGGATAACACGCAGGAGCTTGGAGGCACCTGGAACTCCACGCAGGGTGTGATCTCGCCGTTCGAGCAGCAGCGTGCGCGCACACTATCGTCCGATGACGTTCCGCAGATTATTTCAGCAGCCTTTGTCTACGATTTGCCCTTTGGCAAAGGACAAAAATACGCCAACCAGGGCGGTGCGTTGAACGCATTGGTAGGAGGCTGGCAGCTCAGCCCCATCCTTCATTGGTCGAAGGGCACGCCGATGTGGTTCCGCTCGGGCGCGTGCCAAGTAGTGCCGCAATTCAGGCAGAACTGTCTGGTTGGGCTAGTCAAGGGTGTGAATCCTTTCCTCCAGGACCCGAATAGCTACGATCCGAGCAAGGGACCTCTTCTCAACGCGGCGGCATTCGAGTCTCTCGGAGCATTCGAACCGGCCGGTGCATGTCCCACCTGCACGGGAGTGTATGGTTACACCGGTGTCGGCCCGCGCATTTCCGGCTTGAGAGGCCCGAACGCCAAGAACGTGGACTTTTCGATTACGAAGAACACCCGGATTGGGGAACGGGGCGCCTTCCAGCTCCGCTTTGCGTTCTTCAACGCGTTTAACCAACACTACTTCTTCAACGCTACCAACGTGAACAACCAGGGCTCAAGTTTCGCCTTTAACAAGGACATAGCTGCTGGAGGCGCCAATGGATTCGGCACGTGGGACGGCAGCGTCAGCTCGCCACGCACGATTCAGATCGGCGCGCGGCTGGAGTTTTAAACAAGGTAGACACAAACAAACACCCCACCAGCGCCCCGGCTCATGCGGCCGGGGCGCTGTTTTTTTGTCCCATGATTTGAGCCTTGCTTTGCGAAGGCTACCTCGGTGATAAGGAAGAGTTCGCGGCGGGCAGTGCTTCGCTGGCTTTCTTGAGCTCCTGGAACTGCGCGATTTCCTTCTTGGAGAGCTGGTCTTTGCCTAGCCGGTGATAAATCCGGCCCAGGAGATAATGCGGCTCCGCGAAAGACGGGTTAAGTGTGATGGCCTGGTTCAGCGATTGCACAGCTGCCTCGTAGCCGCCCTGCATCTCCAAGACGCGACCGAGTTGGTATTGCGCTTGAGAGAGACGAGAATCGCACGCGAGCGCCTCACGGAGATCCTTCTCCGCTTCCACCAATCGATTTAACGAGATGAGCGAAATGGCCCGATCCACGAGAGGCCAGGGTGAAGGCTTGGATTGCAGGCGATTCAGCTCGACAGCGTGGTCGTAGGACTTGATCGCTTCATGGAATTGGCCGAGGTAGTCGTAGCAGAGGCCGAGCGTGTCATAAGCGCGCATCATTTTCGGATCCAGCTTAAGGACTGATCGCAAGCGGATGATCGCCGCTGAGTAGTTCTGAGCGTCAAAATCAAGGCGGGCGAGCCAGTAAAGGTAGAGCGGATCTTGGGGGTGGGCAGTGGCAAGCTTATCCAGTTCCGGGCGCGCCCAGTCCCGGTGGTTGAGCTTGACGTATGCCATTGCCAGAGTGAACCGCGCGGAGTCGTCAAGTGGAGCTATCGCTTCCGCTTTTTTCCAAGCGATCACAGAATTCTGAAAGTCACTGTCAAGAAAGAAAACTTCTCCGACCATGACCAGGAGTCTTGCAGTTCGAATTGATTTTGGATCCTTTTCGGCTTCATCGACAAGAATGGACTCGGCACGTTTGTAATCCCGCCGACGGAATGCGTCTTCGAGTTCGAGTTGGCGCACGGTGCTAAGCTGCAGACCGGATAGATCCAGCGTCTCGCTTCGTGGGGCGGGCTTTTCTTGCGGCGGGGCGATCTCTCGCGCCAATAGGGGTTGCGGCAGGCAAGCGGCAAGCGCGCAGTAGGCGAGGAGGAAGGATGTTCTCCGCATAGCGATTTCGATTGAAGAAGCAACGTTCAAGGTAATGAGGCTGCCCTGGCGGCGTCGATCTTCGTTTTTGCTGCTGCAGCAACCTGGCTCTCGGGCACAAGGTTCAGCTCGAGATTGATTTCTGTGAGGGCGTCGTCAAATTTTTTCTGTTCGAGCAAAATGAGCGCCATGGCCAGATGAAGTTCCGGCATTTTCGGGTCGGAGCGCGCCGCTTGCCTGTAGGCTGCCAGGGCTAGATCATATTTCTCCTGCGTGGCGTACTCGAGGCCGAGAGCTTGCTGCAATCGTGGGGAACGGGGATTGATGGTGGAAATTTGTTGATAGGACCACGCGGAAAGCTTGGTCCAGGCGGTGCCGAGCTGGTAGGAATACTCGGGATCCTGGGGAGCCAGCTCGACGACTTTTTGGAATTGCTGAACGGCGGCCACCCAATTCATTGTGGCCTCGTAGGCTTTCGCCAGTTGCAGGTGGGCTTGCTGCTGCTTGGGCATCAGGCTGACGGCGCGTTCGAGTTCAAGCACGGCCTCGGAATTTCTGTGGAGGGCCAGGAGGCTGGAGCCGAGCAGCAATCGCGAGGGACCATGGCCCGACTGAAGAGCAAGCGCCTGACGAAATCGTTTGATAGCTTCAGGGTGCTCGCCGCGCAACTGAGCAATGACACCAAGGTTATGATAGACGAGCGGATGTTTGATTCCCTGCCGCAGGACATCGGAAAATACTTTTTCAGCGGAATCCAGATCGCCTGACTTCAGCGCCTGAACGCCGGCGACGATTTTTGCCTCGAGCGCGGGCGGCAGGTTCTCCTGTGCGAGAGCGGCAGCCGCCGTGCCGAAAAACAGCAAGAGTCCATGGCGTAGGATTCGTAATAGAAGCCGCATATACTGTACCAGCGTAGGCCCGAAACCCGGCTTGATGATCGTGGCTGCGAATGCGTGTCTTCGACCGGCCTCATTAGAGTGCGTGCGATTGAAAAGAGCATGCATACGGAGAAGGTTAGGCAACGAAAGATAGTATAAAACAGTGCCAGAGTGGGGCCCCATAGTAAATATTTAAGCGCTTACGTATAATTGTGGCGGTGAACTTTCTCCTCTCTGCTGCAGGATCAGATACTGGTTAACCATGCGATTGCGCCGGCCGATTCCCGTTGTGGCCCTAATCGTTTTCCAGTGCGCTATGAATTTTGGCCTTGCCTCCCCACAACAGAAACACACGAGTGAAAGAGATGAAATAATCCTGCGAATTCAGCGATTGATAGAGGATCACAATCTGGCTGCGGCAAGCCGCCAGATCGTTGAAGCAGCGAAACAGTATCCTGCAGACGCCGGTCTCGACAACTTGTGGGGCGTTGTGGAGGCGCAGCAAGGCGACTACGCCGCGGCGGAAAAAAGTTTCAGCCAAGCCCTGAAGAGGGCGCCGAAACTCACGGGCGCTTCCCTGAATTTGGGGCGGCTTTATCAGGAGAACTTTGCCGCCGATACGCAGGCGCGGCGGAAAGCTCTAGATGTTTACTTGGCAGTGCTAACGTACGACCCCAAGAATGCGGAGGCGAATTACCAGAGCGCGACACTGCTGCTTGAACAAGGCCAGTACCGGGATTCGCTCGACCACATTTTACGACTCCCGGAAGAAAGCCAAACCAGCGCGCAGGCGTTGTCCATCCTGTGCGCGGACTACGCTGGGCTTGGCGATCGGAGACAGGCTAATGATGCGGCAATATGGTTGCTCGCTGACCCAAATTTTTCCGAGTTGGACGCGCAACAAGCGTTGTTAGGACTGAGAGCGGGAAAACGCGACGACCTGATTATCTCTCTACTCGAGAATCTGCAGAAACGTCAGCTATTGGCGCCCGCACTACTTCACCAGCTGGGTTTAGCTTACGAAGGAACGGGCAAGCTCGCAGAGGCGCGAGCAACGCTGGAAAGTGCCTCCTCGCCAGAAAGCCTTACGGTTGGTTCTTTGTTAGAGCTGGCACGGATTGCGCGCAAACAGAAGGATTATCAGAGCTCGTTGGGCTATTTGGCCCACGCGAGAGATCTAGCTCCAGACAACGGCGGCATCCATTATTACTTTGGCCTGGTGTGCCTGGACCTGAATCTCGTCGCGGAAGGCCGTAACTCCTTCGAGAAGGCCGTTCAGGTCGAACCTGAGAATCCAGACTACAACTATGCGATGGGGGTGACTTCCACGTTCCGGCACGACCCGGGGGAGGCTGTTCCGTACTTCGAAAAGTACCTAAAGTTGAGGCCGCAGGACCCGCGTGGAAAGCTGGCGCTAGGTACGGCCCTTTTCCGGGCCAAAGATTATGACGCCGCTGTTCCACGGCTGGAGGAAGCAGCCAGGATACCCGAAACCGCGACGGCGGCCCATTACTACCTTGGCGCAATTGCGTTGCAAGAACGACGGCTTGATGAGGCTCACAACGAACTGGAACTTGCATTGAAAAGCAAACCAGATTACACGGATGCTTTGGCCGGGATGGGCCAGTACTACTTAATTCAGAAAGATTACTTGCAAGCAGAAAAACAAATTCGACGCGCGCTGGAGATCGAACCGGATCATTACTCGGCAAATTTTTATCTGCTGACGCTCTACACGCGCACTGGGGACGCCAGGCAAGCGGCACAGTCTAGTCGCTTCGATGATCTCAAGAAACTCCTGGCGGAAAGGATGCAAGAATTCCTGCGCATCGTTGAAGTACGGCCTCTTGAAGTTCCATGAAGACACGTCCCGACATGCCCCGATCACCGGGTCTCCCTTCCATGCTGCGCTCTTCTTGTTTGTTTGTGCTGGTGGCCGCGATTGGCGCGCAAAGCTATGGACAATCAATCGCGCTGACGGAAAGCACCAAAGCACTCTACCGCGGTGATTACGTGCAGGCCGCGGCGCTGGCAGAAAAACATCTGCGCTTGTACCCGAAGGATGTGTCTGTCCGTTTGATTCTGGCACGTGCAGAGCTTGCGCAGGGGAAATTCCAGGAAGCGTTTGAAGGGCTTCAAAAAGCACTGGCGTCCGACCCGAAGAACGTTGATGCGCTCTACTATATGTCCCTCACGGCGCGTGAGCTCTCCCATCGGGAGTATGAAAGACTTTTTTCCATCGCACCTGACTCCGATCGTGTGCACCAGCTCCTCGGCGAAGCGGCGCTGGCGGCAGAAAATAAGATCGAGGCGGAGGAAGAATTCCAAAAGGCCCTCAAAGCCAATCCACACTCCATCGAAGTGTCTACGGAATTGGCGGAACTGAAGCGCTCGCAATCAAAATTTGACGAGGCCATCGATTTCTACACCCAGGCGGAACAGATCGGCCCCCTCAACTATGAAATCGCGTATGGCCTGGGGGCCTGCTACACTTACAAGCAGCAATATTCGCAGGCGATCGATTGGCTGCGAAAAGCAGTGGCTCTGGCCCCCGATTCCGCAGCGGCCCATTTTGCCCTGGGCAATGCGCTCTTCCAACACGGCGATTACGAGGCAGCCATCCCGGAATTGAACTCCTCGCTTCGGCTTGAGCCCCGGATGAAACAGGCCTATTTTCTTCTCGGTCGGGCTGATTCGAAACTCGGCCGGCAGGAAGAGGCACGTGCCGCACTGAGGAAGCTGAACGAGCTAAATCGTGCCGAAGTGCCGGGGCAGGAAAAAGAGTCGACAAGTGGCGCCATCCGCAAGCCGGATAGGCCCTAGTCCGTCTCGCACAACCCTGTTTCGAGCGCCGTGTCTTTCGAGTGCCCGATTATTTGGAAACCTTGACGAGCACGACGCCATGCATCGGAACTTCCGCGGCGAAGGAATTCTGCATGGTGCCGAGATCCTTGTGATCCAGAAGATCGCGGAGCTTTGCGGAGGGCGGCACGCCAACGGCACTGAGGTCAAAAGTCATCTTTATGGCCGATTCGCTGCGATTGAAAAGTCCTACAGCCTGATTACTGTCGGCGAGCGCTTTGACCCAGATTTCCAGCGGGCCTTCTCCCCAAATGCGGCGTCCTTGTACACCTTTCGGGTCCTGGTCGACTGCGAGAACTTCGGGATTCGTAAGGAGTTCTTTCGTCTCGGGCGACATGTTGCGCAGATCGTTTCCCGCGAGGAGTGGAGCGGCAAGCAACGCCCATAGCGCCATGTGCGTGCGGTATTCATCGCGCTTCATACCGCCGTTGCCAACTTCGAGCATGTCCGGATCGTTCCAGTGTCCTGGACCCGCGAATTTTTCCAGGCCGTTCTGACCAAATCCGATCAAGGACATGCGGTCGTAGGTGTCGTTAATATCTCCTGTGGTCCGCCATAGATTGCCGGTGGCAGGCCCCCAGCGCCACGGTGCCTTGACCCCCCAATTGCAGATGCTGAATACAATCGAGCGGCCGGACTGCGCGAGCGCATCGCGGAATCTCGCATATTGCACCTCAGGATCGAGGCCCTCGGCATTGCACCAGTCGATTTTTACATAGTCGATCCCCCAGGATGCATACGTTCTGGCATCCTGAACTTCGTGGTTCAAGCTCCCCGGCCGTTTTTCGCAAGTACCGGTTCCCGCATCGGTGTAAATGCCTAGCTTCAGTCCTTTGCTGTGAACGTAGTCGGCGAGCGCTTTGATCCCGGATGGAAATCGCACGGGATCGGCAACAATCGTTCCCTGCACATCTCGGCTCACCTGCCAGCAGTCATCGATGTTCACGTACTGATAGCCGGCCGCCTGCATGCCACTGCTGACCATGGCGTCGGCCATTTCGCGAATGAGTTTGTCGCTTACGTTGCAGCCGAACTTGTTCCAACTGTTCCAGCCCATCGGAGGAGTTTTTGCCAAGGAAGAAGATGTCTGAGCAGAAGCAGGCAAGTCGAGCAAGGTTGCGCCAGCAACCGCCAAGAGCAAAGCAAAAAAAACTCCGATCGAGAGGGGACGACGGTTAGTCATGATTCCTCACAAAGTACCAATGGTAATCGCTTACGTGGAGTCTAGCACTCCACACGAAAAAGTGCCATGCTATCCCGCCAGGGAGGAAGGCCAATTTTGCCGAAAGATTTGCGGAGGGGCGCAAACGCAAGGCGATGACATTTCTTCGATCAAGACTCTTCGCAGCTATTCTCTTCCCAATAGCGTTGTTCGGGTTCCCCGGAGCAGCACAGGAACCTGATGACCGTAAACCACAGCAGCCGGAACATACGGGCGTTGCCACTGGCAATCCTCATGCTCCCGTGAAAGACGCTTTATCGCGCCCGATCACCGCAGGTGGATTTGTCGATGGCGCGCCGGTCGTATTCATGGACATCACTAAGCCGGCGGGCTTGGACAGATTCCTCCATTGTTCGGGATCCCCGGAAAAGACAACGATTCTTGAGACTATTGGTTCCGGTGTGGCCTTGCTCGACTACGACGGTGATGGCTGGCTCGATATCTATCTGCTCAACGGTTCCACGTTGGCAGCACTGCGGGGCAAGGAATCGGCTCCCCGCGCCATGCTGCTGCACAACAATCACGATGGCACGTTCACAGATGTGACGGGCAAAGCAGGCCTGGCGAACGAACGATGGGGCTTTGGCGTAGCCGTGGCCGACTATGACAACGATGGCTGGCCCGACATTTATGTCGCCAACTTTGGAAAGAATCGGCTCTACCACAACAATCATGACGGCACGTTCACCGACGTGGCAGAGAAGGCCGGAGTCGCTTTGGGTGGATGGTCCGCGGGGCCAACTTGGGGCGACTACGACCACGATGGGCTGCTGGATTTATTCGTTCCAGGTTATGTGAAATTTGATCCCGAGCATCCACCCACCGGCAGCAAAAATGGGCTTTCCATGAGTTCGTGTCAATTCCGGGGCGTAACCGTGATTTGCGGTCCTCGCGGGTTGCCCGGAGAGGGCGACCACCTCTTTCACAATAACGGCGACGGTACTTTCACCGACGTCAGCAAGAAAGCAGGTGTCTCCGATTCTGCCGGCTATTACGGGCTGGCTTCGGTGTTCGTGGACGTGGACGATGATGGATGGGTTGATCTGGCGGTGGCGAATGATTCCGTTCCCCGCTACCTCTATCACAATCTTCACGATGGCACATTTGAAGACGTGAGCTACTTGTCGGGCTTTGCGCTGACAAACGAAGGGCTCGCGCAGGCGTCCATGGGAATCGCGGTGGGAGATTACAATCGTGACGGCAAAGTCGATTTTCTCGTGACAACGTTTTCGGATGACTACAAGACACTTTATCGAAATGATGGCAGTAACAATTTTTCAGACGTTACGTATCCAGCGGGCTTGGCCACTCCGACGATTCCATTCCTAGCGTGGGGCACTGGATTCCTGGACTTCGATAATGATGGGCTCTTGGACATATTCATCGCCAACGGTCACGTCTACCCATTGGTGGACGGGCGCGACTGGGGAACGACTTGGGCAGAGCGGCCCCAACTTTTCCGCAATCTCGATGGCGTGAAGTTCCAGGAAGTTCCGCCGGCAACGGGGAGCGGGTTGGCCGACGTGGTTCCGGCGAGGGGCGCGGCGTTCGGCGACCTCTTCAATGATGGCCACATCGACGTCGTATTGAATAATATGGACTCACCTCCCACGTTGCTCCGTAATGTCGTGAAGAACGGCAACCATTGGATCACACTGAAGTTGGTTGGCGGAACGAAGAGTCCACGGGACGCGATTGGTGCAAAAGTCTTCCTTACTGCGGGCGGTGCGCGGCAGCGGGCTGACATAATCAGCGGAGGAAGTTACGGGTCAAGTTCCGATCAGCGCGTTCATTTTGGACTCGGGACCACGGCCAAAGTCGAGAAGGTTGAAATTGACTGGCCCAGCGGGACGAAAGAGGAGATTGTTGTACCGGGGGTCGATCGGATACTCAGGGTGGTGGAAGGGCAAGGAGTCATTGAGAAGTAGTCAGCACCCTCCGATGTTTCCTGCCTTCCGGACGCGATCCTGGAAGTCTCTCATTCTGTGCCGCGGCGTCCCCTTCCTTCTTTTCGGGTATGCCGCTTTGTGCTTGTTCTTATCTTGCTGCTCTGCTCTCGCTCAATCGCGATCGGGAAACGTCACCGATTTTTCAAATTTTCGTCCACGCCGGGAGATGCCGGGCGAGAGCTTTGTGGGTCGAGAGGTGTGCGCGGACTGTCACAAGTCAAAAAACCAAACGCAATCGCGCACGGCGATGGCACAGGCGCTGAAGAATGCTGCGGAAAGCGAAGTGCTGCGATCCCACCCCAAGATGACTTTTCGATCGGGACAATACTCGTTCGAGATCGTAAGCGAAGGCGGACAGAATCTATATCGAGTGACCGACGGGAAAGAAACGATCAGCGAGCCGATCCTTTACGCGTTCGGAAATGCACATGTGGGCCAAACTTATGTCTACCACCGCAACGGGAAGCTTTATGAAGGCCGCGTGAGCTATTACACGGCGATCGATAGATTGGACTGGACGATCGGAGACGTTCTCAATCCGCCGCCGAGCCTCGAGGAGGCTGCAGGGCGCGACATTAATAGCGATGAAGAGAGGAACTGTTTCAGTTGTCATGCCACTGCAGCGGTGGCCAAAGCTAAACTTCGGCTTGAGCACATGGTCCCCGGCGTGACTTGTGAGGCGTGCCACGGTCCGGGAGGAAAACATGCCGCGGCCATGCTCGCTACCCCAGAAGTAAGCGGCAACATTTTCAATCCGAAAACACTCGATGCGGAGAGTCTTTCGCAAGAGTTCTGCGGGGCCTGCCATCGTGGCGTGGACGCGGTGGCGATGATGCCCGACCTCGGTGGCATCAACAATATCCGATTCCAACCGTATCGCTTGTTCAATAGCCGTGGCCACGATCCCAAGGACGCACGGTTTGCTTGTACTGCGTGCCACGACCCACACCGGGACTTGAATCGAGAGGATGGGACTTACGACGCGCATTGCACCGCGTGCCATGCTCCGAGGAGTGCTGAGGATGCGTCGGTTCGCGAGCCGAACAGCGGAGTACCAGGCAAGCGGCCGATTCCTCTTGCCGGCGGTAAGTCTTGTCCGGTGGGGAGGGAAGGATGCATCAGCTGTCACATGCCGAAGGTGGAGCTACCTGGCGCGCACTTCAAATTCACCGATCACCGCATTCGAATCGCACGAGTTGGTGAGGCATATCCTTACTAGGGGAGCGATTCCGAATTACTTGAGGCCAGAACCCTCGACAATAGTGATGTAGCGGTCTATCGGAAGATCGCTGAACGATTCCGTGCGCCCACTGGGTTGAGGCCAGTGAATCTCCAGGTGATCGATTTTCTTGCGTTTGCCAATGCCTAAAACTTCTCGGGGATCGTGCGAAGAAAGATAACTTCCTCCTCCTACCTTCAATCTGCTGCGCTTCAAATCGCCTGCCAGCCAGCTGATTCTTGCGCCTATGGCATCCGGGTTGGATTTCCTGCCGATCAGGCGCACACCAAGCCAGTGATTTTCAAGAGCCGAGACATTTTTTAGCAGCAGAGGTGGCCCGCCGTTGACGGCAACCAGCACATCGGGCGCGCCGTCATTGTTGAAGTCCCCGATTGCCATGCCGCGCGCTGCAAAGCTCTGGGTAAAGGCAGGACCGGCCACGCCACTCACGTTTTCGAGAGTGCGCCCGTTGTTATGAAAGAGCAACAGCGGTTCCTTGTAGGTGACATGGCTCGAATGTAGTTCGATCTTGTCATCGGGATGGCCGTTGGCGATGAACAGGTCAATGTTGCCGTCATTGTCATAGTCAAAAAATTTTACGCCCCAGCCGCTCATCAGCCGCGTTAACCGCCCGAGTCCCATGGCACCGGCCATATCCTCGAACGTCAGGTCGTGATTATTGCGATAGAGAGAATATATTTCCTGATCCACATTTGTTACAAAAAGATCTTGCCAGCCATCTTGATCGAAATCCGCCGAATCGACGCCCATGCCCGAGCGTTCGTGACCATCCTGGCTGTAAGCCACGCCGGCTTCAAGCCCTAGGTCTTCGAATTTTCCGTTGCCTTTGTTCACGAATAGAAAATTGGCCACGGTGTCGTTGGCCACGAAGAGATCCATCCAACCATCATTGTTAATGTCGGTAGCAACGACGCCCCAGGCCTTTCCTAGCGCCTTGGCAATGCCCGATTCCCTGCTGACGTCGGTGAACGTGCCGTCTCCGTTGTTGTGAAAAAGCCGACTCGCAGCCGGCGGGTAGACACGCGGAATGCAGTAGAAGCGTTCTCGGGTTTTCTCGTTGCCACAGAATTTATTTCTGGATTTATCGTAGTCGACGAAGCGACACACGAATAGATCTAGGCGTCCGTCATTATCATAGTCAAACCACACGGCGCTAGAAGCCCAGCCCGGGGCAGCCAAACCGGCCTTTTCGGTTACGTCAGTAAACGTTCCATTTCTATTGTTATGATAGAGGATGCTATGGCCGTACTGAGTGACATACAGATCGGGCCAGCCATCTGCGTCGTAGTCCCCCGCGGCGACACCCATACCGTAGCCGCCGGCCGCGACACCAGCTTTTTCGGTCACGTCTGAAAATGTCCCGTCGCGATTGTTATGGTATAGCGCATTGCGCAAGGGTAGTTTCGGGGTGAGAAAATCGCACTTCCCACTGTTCACGAGGTAAATGTCCATCCAGCCGTCGTTGTCGTAGTCAACAAAAGCACAGCCGGCGCCGGTTGTTTCGGGTAGGAAGTAGTCCGGGGAACGGCCATTTTCGTGTCGCCAGGTGATGCCGCTGGCGGCCGAAGGAATTTCCTCAAAGAGAGGTTTCGGAAGTATTTGCGCCGAACTGATCGGAGAGATGGAGTTAATGCCCTGCCATGAATTGATGATACGCAGCTTGGCCATAAAAGCGCTTCCGGCCATACTGAGTGCCTTGACAAACTGTCGTCGTGTCCATCCGTTCATCGGCAATTTTCCCACTGAGTTGTAGCCTGATGTGCAGGCCGCAGTCTGCCAACACGGGGTTTTCCTGGAGCAAGAAACATCATACTGTAGGATTCGATCATGACCCATTACCACGGGGGTCATGCCTTCTGCGCTGCAGCACGCGTTCGCCAGGGTATCGCACCTACGTACCAGCCGCGGGCTGCGGTGATTGCAAGTGCCCCACGATCTGGTCACCCAACATCAGCACTTCAGGACAGTCTTTAGAGGTTGTTGGGATTGTCATCCAACGGCCGTCCGTGTCCGCTGTGCCGCGATTCCACCGGCTCACCCGGGTTAAACTGCCCCCTTATTGCCCCAGTCCGTTCTTTGTAAGTTCTTACTGATCCGAGATTTAGATCAAGGAGACGATGGGGCGCGAATCCGCCAGCTGTATGGAAACAAAGGAGTTTTGCGGTGCACTTTGGCCTTCTAAGGAACTGAAAAGAAAGGAATGGAATTCTTATTGCCCCCTAAATGCCCCTTGGAAATTCGTGGTTGGAGACGGTCAATCGTGGTTGCGGCAAGAGGATTTGAACCACCGATCTCCTGATCCCGAACCAGATTTCCACTCCTCATTAGAATCTATCAAATTCTGCTTCTAGCCACAGCTGCTGCATTCCTCGGGGAGTGATCTGCTTTACGCTTCGCGAACGGGTAGGTCCCGATTAGTGCGGTTACCGGGCATCATATCCCGTAACCCGCCTACACATCCAAGCGAAGATCGTTAGGCCCGCTGCAACTTCCCAGGAGGAGACATAGCAGGTCCGTCATACGACACCAGCTCTTCCGTTGACTCCAGGCGCCGGAAGAATCTAGAAGCAATGGATCCACCCATCGAAGAAACAAAACCAGACCGGCGACGTTCTGGGTGGTTTAAAGCGCCCAAAGGGATGCTGGTGGGCTGGCAGGGCGGCGGGAAGCGAAACGCCTCGCGCGCAGACACGTTGAGCACAGGCGGCGTGTTTCTCAAGCTCCCCAAAACCGATAGTGGCCCGAGTTGATTAACCTCATAGGCGCTGTGATAGAATCTGGTGCGCAGAGGCTAACGAATTTCGAAAAAATTCTCGTACTTTTAATATTCAGGTCGAGCAAGATGGCTGATTGTTAGTTCTTGCAAGAGGGCCCTTTCCAGGTTTTCCATTCCGCCTCTCTTTTCCGATGGAGAGGACAAGGTGCC
>WNFR01002291.1_pt1 | contig 19961 bp, 20 predicted proteins | sample 5400221 | NCBI WGS metagenome assembly WNFR01 (sample SAMN13153357, study PRJNA577476) | soil metagenome | isolation source: 40 cm soil under Madrone tree | place: USA:California | collected 2016-06-14 | reverse complement strand
CGCAGCTCGAACTTTCTATGAGAAAAATCGCTGAAGCGCCGTCGGGAATTCTGCTTTATTTGCCGCAAGAGGGCCGCGGCATCGGCCTGATGAACAAACTTCGTGCATACGAATTGCAGGACGGCGGGATGGATACGGTTGAAGCCAACGAGTCGTTGGGTTTTTTGGCGGACGTACGCGATTACGATTTTCCCGCGCAAATTTTGCACGAACTTGGCGCTACAAAAATTCGATTGCTTTCCAACAATCCGGAAAAAGTCCGCCAACTGGAAAACGCCGGCATCCACGTTGCCGAACGAGTGCCCTGCCAGCCGCGCATATCAAAAATCTCGCGCGCCTATTTGCAGACGAAAAAGAAAAAGATGGGCCATTGGTTGAAAGGTTTATAGTGGTTTGACCGTGAAACGTTGTGGCGAATAGTGAATAGCAATTAGAAGAACGCAGGCGGCGCTCTACTCAGTACCCGCTATTCACTACTCACCTTTTCTTCACCCGCCGCCGACAAACTGCACAATCTCGTAACGATCGCCTTCGACAACACGCGTTTCGTTCCAATCCGCGCGCGGCAGAATCTGCAGATTTCTTTCGATAGCAACACGTCCGCCGCGAATGCCAAGCTCCCGCAACAACTCCGCCACCGTCGCGCCGGACGCTGCTTCGCACGCTTCACCGTTCACAATGATGGAAATATTCTCGCTCATATCTTCACCACTCAAGCCCGCGGCTTCACGCGCAATTGAAATCGCAAATGACCCTTGGCACCGTCGCGACTGGCTTCAATTACCAACGCGACTTCTGCCCCGCTCAATTGGGGCATTTCAAATTGCAGCATCGCTCCGCCGTCGTTTCCTGTCCGCGTAGACAATTCCGCGGGACTCTCGACGCCTTCCACTCGAACTTTCGTCTCAGCGCTCGCTACCGCGTTCCCCGCCGCATCGCGCACCATCAGCTGCAACGTCGCCTGCTTGCCTGAAAGCCAGGTGTTGGCGTTAATTAGTTCCACTTTCAACGCTGCAGGTGCAGAAGGCGGCGCTTTAGACGCAAGCGGATCTTGTTTCTGTGACGCCACAGGCGGCGCCGGAAATGTCAACTTCAGCGCGCCCGTTCGAATCTCCTCGATCACCGCCCGGTGCTGATCGTCGAGCCGCGCCTTCAACGCGTTCTCTTTCTCCCCGTCCAGTGGCAGCAAGTCCAAATAATTATTGGTCCGGCGATGCAGCACCCGCCCATGCCAATGCACGGTGGTGTCAATGAACGCGTGACCGGTGCCGCGGTCCTCCGTCTGCACGTGAACGACATTCGCGCCCACCGTTACGTTGCTATTGTGCCCGAACAACATTCGTGAAAGCCCGCCCCGTTATGAAATCCTTCTGACAAAGTCTCTACGCAAATTTTTATCGCGCGATTTGACCGAACACCGTGTCCCCCGTTATTATACCGCTTCGCCTATGAGTGGTTCAGGCTTGCATACTTACGGGCCTCTGGTCCTCCATCTACTGGTCGCCGCCATCCTGGCCGGACTGATCAGCACCCTTTCCGTTGTAATCGGCTGGCGGCGGCCAAACCGCGCCAAACAGCAGGCTTACGAGTGCGGCATGGAGCCGACCGGCGACGCGCGCGAGCCTTTTTCCGTGAAGTTTTATCTGGTGGCGATGGTTTTTATTCTTTTCGATGTGGAAGCGATTTTTCTTTACCCGTGGGCAGTCGTTTTCCGCACCCTCGGGCGCTATGGTTTTTATGAAATGATGATTTACATCGCGATCCTGCTGGTCGGCTATTTCTATCTTTGGAAAAAGGGTGCGCTGGACTGGCATACATAGCCAGCCGCGCTAAATCGGACCAACCGTGGCAGAGAGTGGCAGTCAAAACGCTGATGTTGTAGCCGAACGACTTCGCGCGTGGAATGCGAAGTCGGTTTCGGAGGTCGTCGAGTTTCATGGCGAAACAACGCTGCTGGTGCCGCGCGAACTGCTTCTCGCCACCGCCGAATACTGCCGTAATACGTTGCAGTTTAATTTTCTTTCCGATGCGACCTCCGTGGATCGTTTTCCGGCCGAGCCCCGCTTCGAACTGAATTACCACCTGGTTTCTATTCCCAAGAAAAGCAAAATTAGACTACGCACGCGCCTTAGCGGTGCCGACCCGGTGGTCGATTCGGTGGTTCCAGTTTGGCCAGGAGCAAACTGGCTGGAGCGCGAAATCTTCGATTTGATGGGAATTCGATTCGAAGGTCACCCGGATTTGCGACGGATTTTGTTGCCCGATGACTGGGAAGGATATCCGTTGCGGCGCGATTACCCAACGGAAGGATTCCGCGACGTTCCAGCAACATTTTTACCTGGCTTCAAAAAGCAATAAACTAAAGATTAGCGAACAGCAGTTGCGCTAACGAAAAAAATAAATGACGACGGTAGAAACAGCCACTGGCGAATCGAAAACAATGGTCCTCAATATGGGGCCGCAGCACCCGTCCACCCACGGTGTGCTTCGCGTGGCGCTGGAACTCGACGGCGAAACCATCGTTAAAGCCGTTCCCGACCTCGGCTATCTGCACACCGGCATCGAAAAATCTTGCGAGCACAAAACCTACTCGCAGGCCATCACGCTCACCGACCGCATGGATTACCTCAATCCGCTCGGCAACAATCTGGTCTACTGCCTGGCGGTAGAAAAACTGCTTGGCCTGGAAATTCCCAAGCGCGCGCAATATATCCGCGTGATGATGGTCGAACTGCAGCGCATCTCCTCGCACCTGGTTTGGCTGGGAACGCACGCCATCGACATGGGCGCAATGTCGGTTTTTCTTTACTGCTTCCGCGAGCGCGAAGAAATCCTGAAGATTTTCGAGCGATTTGCGGGCCAGCGCATGATGACCAGCTACATCCGCATCGGCGGAGTAGCGCTTGAACCACCAGCGGGCTGGCGCGAAATGGTCAGCCGCTTTTTGAAGATGATGCCCAGCCGCGTGGACGATTACGAAACGTTGCTCACCGAAAACCGCATCTGGCTGGCACGCCTAAAAGATGTCGGCAGAATTAAACTCGAAGACGCCATCGCCTACAGCATGAGCGGACCGACGCTCCGCGCAGCAGGTCTGGCTCACGACAATCGCAAACTTTTCCCGTATTCAAGCTACGAAGAGTTCAAATTCGACGTTCCCACGCGCACCGATTCTGATTGCTACGGCCGCTATATGGTCCGGGTGGCGGAAATTCGCGAAAGCCTCAAAATCGTGGAACAGGCCATGGCCAAGATCACCGATCAGGGCCCTGTCCGCGCGGAAGCTCCGGGCATCATTCCGCCGGAACGCGAAAAAATGAAGACTGAGATGGAAGCGCTTATCTACCACTTCAAGATTTTCACGGAAGGTTTTTCGCCGCCGCCGGGAGACGCGTACGTCGCCATCGAATCGCCGCGCGGCGAACTCGGCTGCTACATTGTCAGCGATGGCTCGCCGAAACCGCTGCGCTGCCATTTCCGTTCGCCGTCATTCATCAACTTGCAGGCACTGCCCCGCATCATTGAAGGGCAGTTGCTGGCCGATGTGATTGCTTGCATTGGAACGATCGATATTGTGCTCGGCGATGTCGATCGGTGATTTTACGGAGTGCGAGAGCCCCGCTCTCGCTTTTTCGCTTGTGCTAACGCGTTACAAAACTGGAGATTATGCAACTTTCACCACAACTCACGGCGCGCTTTGAAAAGCTGCAAAACGCCTATCCCGTCAAGCGCAGCGCGCTGATTCCGATGTTGATGTACGCGCAGGATGAGTTCGGCTTCGTCAGCGACGAAATGATCGGCGAAATTGCGGCCCGCCTTGACCTTCGCACCGTTCAAGTAGAAGAAACCCTTGCCTACTATTCGATGCTGCATCGAAAGCCGGTGGGCAAGCACCATGTTCAAGTCTGCACCAACGTGGCCTGTATGCTTCGCGGCGGTTACGACATCCTGGAACAAGCGAAAAAACGCCTCGAAATCGGCCACAAGGAAGTCACTAAGGACGGCATTTTCTCGCTGGAAGAAGTCGAATGTATCGGCGCGTGCACCGGGGCCCCCGCGATCCAGGTCAATTACGATTTCTACGAAAATCTCACTCCGCTATCATTCGACAAAATTATCGAAGATCTCGACGCCGGCAAGAAGCCCGCTCCGGTCGAAGTTATTTCCGGCGCTCTGCATCCACGCGATCCGCAAGAGACTCCGCTGATCAGCAGACTCTTTGGTGTAAAAGATTCCCGCAAAATCGATGTTTATCTGCAACATGGCGGCTATCAGTCCTTGGAAAAAGCTCTGAAAGAAATGACGCCGGCCGGCATCATCGACGAAGTCAAAAAATCCAATCTGCGCGGACGCGGCGGCGCCGGCTTCCCCACCGGCATGAAGTGGTCGTTCGTGCCGAAAGATAATCCCAAGCCCAAATACGTCATCTGCAACGCCGACGAATCCGAGCCCGGAACCTGCAAAGATCGTCCGCTGATGGAAATGGACCCGCACCAGTTGATCGAAGGTATGGTCATCGCCGGCCGCGCCATCGGAGCCAATCGCGGCTTCATTTATATTCGCGGCGAATATCGCTACGTTCTCGATCTGGTCGAAACCGCCATCGAAGAAGCCTACCAGCGCGGCTATCTCGGCAAAAATATTCGCGACTCCGGCTTCGATTACGATTTGCTGATTCACACCGGCGCCGGCGCTTACGAATGTGGCGAAGAATCCGCGCTGATGGAATCGCTCGAAGGCAAGCGCGGCTATCCGCGCATCAAGCCGCCCTTCCCTGCCGTGGTTGGCCTCTACGGCTGCCCCACCATCATTAATAACGTCGAAACTCTCAGCGCCGTCCCTGCCATCATTCGCGAGGGCGGAGAAGCCTACGCCAATCGCGGTACGCCAAAAAATGGCGGCACGCGTCTGCTCTGCGTCGCGGGCCACATCAACAAGCCCGGCATTTACGAAATTCCGCTCGGCATGAACATGAAAAAGTTCATCTACGAAATGGCTGGCGGCATTCCCAACGGCAAAAAATTAAAAGCTGTCATTCCCGGCGGCAGCTCGTGCCCTCTGATGACCGCCGACGAAATCGATCTTCCAATGGACTACGACTCCGTCGCCAAAGCTGGCAGCATGATGGGTTCCGGCGGCATGGTGGTCATGGACGAAGACACCTGCATGGTGGATATGGCGCGACGCATCATGCATTTTTACGCGCACGAATCGTGCGGCTGGTGCATTCCGTGCCGCGAAGGCACCACCTGGCTACGCAAAATGCTCGAGCGTTTTCACGCGGGCCTGGGCCGCAGCGAAGACATAGACTTGATGGAAGAGCTTTCCAAAAACATGCTGGGCCGTACCTTTTGCCCGCTCGGCGACGCCGCTGCGATGCCCACCATCAGCATCGTGCAGAAATTCCGCAGCGAATTCGAAGATCATTTGAACGGCCGCTGCGCTTACAAAAATACCGAAGCGCTTTTGGGTGCCCGCTAGAAAATCATGAGCGAACAGAAATTAGTTACGTTTAAAATCAACGACCGCGAACTGCAAGTCCCTGCGGGAACACTGGTCATTGAAGCCGCCAAGCAGATCGCCACCGAAGTTCCCTCGTTCTGCTATTACCCTGGGCTTTCGCTGCAGGCTGCTTGCCGCATGTGCCTGGTCGAAGTCGAAAAAATGCCCAAGATGCAGACTGCCTGCACACTGGTCGCAACCGACGGCATGGTGGTTCGCACCGACACTCCGCAGGTCAAGCAGGCGCGCAAAGGGGTCCTGGAATTCTTGCTCACCAATCACCCGCTCGATTGCCCGGTGTGCGACAAAGGCGGCGAGTGCGAATTGCAAGACATGGTTTTCCGCTACGGCGCGGACACCAGCCGCTTCGTCGAAGAAAAAATTCATCGCCCCGAGGAAAAATGGTCGGAGATCGTTTATTACGATGCGCCTCGCTGTATTTTGTGCTTCCGTTGCGTGCGTGTGTGCGATGAAGGCATGGACGTCAAGGCGCTCGGTGTAGGCATGCGCGGCGCGAACAGTGTGATCATACCCAATCGAGAAGACCACCTGGAATGCGAAGAGTGCGGCATGTGCATTGACATTTGCCCGGTCGGCGCGCTAACCAGCGGCACTTATCGCTACAAAACGCGGCCCTGGGAAATGGAGTATGTCTCCACCGTTTGTGCGCACTGTTCGAATGGCTGCAAAACTACGCTCAGCGTGCGCAATCACGAGATCCTGCGCGCCAACAACCGCGATATGAGCGGCATCAACGGCGACTTCCTCTGCATCAAAGGCCGCTTCGGTTTTGATTTCACCAAGCATCCCGAACGCATCAAGCAGCCTATGGTTCGCCAGGGCGATAAGCTTTTGCCGGTTTCCTGGGAAGAAGCTGCGCAAGCCGCCGCGACTAAATTAAAAGCCATTCACGCACGCGATGGAGCGGACGCGATCGGATTCATCGGTTCGAATCGCACCTCGAATGAAGAAAACTATCTCTTGCAAAAGTTGGCGCGCGAAACTTTTGCCACTTCGAACATCGATCATCACCGCAGCGCGGACTACACCGGCTTAATTACCGCGCTCGGCGACAATGCCAAAGATTCGCTGCTCACGATGGACCAGCTTTACAAATCGAAAGCTGTTTTGCTGATCGGCAACGACCCGACGAATCAGAATCCGCTCGTCGCGTGGCAGATTCGAACCGGCGTCCGTCATCACGGGCTGAAGCTGTACGTCATCAATTCGAAAGAAATCAAGCTCGAACGCAAAGCCGAACAATTTGTGCAAATTGCGGAAGGTCAGGAAGCTGCCGCCGTGCGCTGGCTGCACAACGAGGCTCCGCTTGGCCCCGCTCTCGTCGCACAACTCACACTGTTAAAGGCCGAACTCGACGCGGCACCCGACGTCGCCATGGTCTTCGGTTCCGAACTTTCCGGCTCTGAAATCCACGACCTGGTCGGATTCGGTTCGAAGCTGCACGGCAAAGTTCGCTACATGGCGCTCGGCGATTACGCGAACTCGCGCGGCGCGGCCGATATGGGCGTGCTACCCGACCGTGGCCCCGGTTACGTTAAAACTTCCAAAACCGGCATGACCGCTCCGCAGATGATCGAAGCCGCCCAAAGCGGCAGGCTCAAGGCCCTTTACGTCGTTGGCGCAAATCCGCTGGCGCACTTCGGCACCCTAGGCTACGGACGCGGCAAAACCGGACTGCTGATCGTCCATGAGCTTTTCATGACCGAAACCGCGAAGCAGGCTGACATTGTTTTCCCGGCTGCCTCCGCTTATGAAAAAGTCGGCACCGTGACCAACACTTCCGGCGAAGTTCAGCTGCTGCACAAAGCCGCCGAAGTCATGGGCCCGCGCAGCGATTTCGATTTGCTGCGCATTTTGTCGCACCAACTGGAAAAGCAGGGCCTCGGCAAGGCGTTCCATTACAAAAATCCCGCAGCCGTCTTTGAAGAAATCCGCAAGACCGTGCCGGGTTACGATCTTGAATTGACCGGTCTGCTCACCGGAGGCGCGGAATCCGCGCACGTCGAAGTAAAACGCAACGGCAGCGCGCCCTACGATGTTCCCGTCGGCCTCATTCATTCCGCGCAGGACACGCTTTTCACCAGCGGCACGCTCGGCCGTTTCTGCACCACCATTGAATCCGTGCCGGAGGCGCAGGCAAAATCGTGAGCTCCGTCACAACATTTCTGACGCAGGATGGCGGTTTCTGGGTTTTGACCTTCGTCAAAATCGCGTTGTTGCTTTTTATCGTGCTCACCGTGAACGCGTATCTCACCTGGTTCGAACGCAAGGTCGTAGCACTTATGCAATCACGCGTTGGTCCGCATCGCGTAGGACCGCACGGACTTTTGCAGCCCGCCGCCGATGGGCTGAAATTCCTATTCAAAGAAGACGTCATGCCCGGGGGCGTCGACAAATTCGTCTATCTTCTTGCACCGTTTCTCGCGCTCACGCTTGCACTCGCCTCACTCGCGGTCATTCCCTTTGGGCCGAATCCGTTGCCCTTTAAGTTTTTTGGCCATCAGATCGATCTTTTTATCACCAATCCCGACATTGGCCTGCTCGTTCTCTTTTCCATCACGGCGCTCGGCGTTTACGGGGTCGCGCTAGCCGGCTGGGCTTCGAACAGTAAGTACCCCCTCCTAGGCGGATTGCGCAGCTCAGCCCAGATGGTCAGCTACGAACTCTCAATGACCATGTCCGTCGTCGGTGTGCTGCTGATGGCCAACAGCTTTAACCTCACCGACATTATCCAAAAACAAAGTGGTACCATCGCGGGAATACTCCCGGCGTGGAATATCATCAGTTTCCGTGGCGGCTTTTTCCAGATCGTTGGCTTCCTTTGCTTCTTCGTCTCCGCCATTGCGGAAACCAACCGCGTGCCCTTCGATCTACCGGAAGCCGAATCCGAACTTGTCGCAGGATTTCACACCGAATATTCCAGCTTCAAGTTCGCGATGTTTTTTATCGCCGAATATACCAGCATGATCACCGTGTCTTCGCTCTGCGCGATTCTGTTTTTCGGGGGTTGGAACTCGATGTTCCCAGCCACGTGGACGGTGACGCACTATCTCCCGAGTGCCATCCTCATTCCCTTCGGTCTGTGGGTGATTGCTGACGGCCTCAAGTACGAAACCATTTTTGGCAAACTGATTCTTCCGGGACTTGGCTCGGTCATCGCCGGAATCGGTGCCCTGCTTCTCGCCGGGATCTGGATCGCGCCGCTTCACGACGTGAACGAATATATCCAAGGGCCGTTCTGGCTGCTCAGCAAAATTTTCTTTTTTCTGTTCTTCTATGTCTGGGCGCGCGGCACGCTACCTCGTTTCCGCTACGACCAGCTTATGAACATCGGCTGGAAGCTCCTGCTGCCCGTTTCCATCGCCAACGTCATCGTCACGGCAGGATTCGTTCTCTTCCGGAGCGCGCCATGAGCCCCGCGCTGATCGTCTTCTTCGTCCTTGCCGCGCTTTCCGTGATCGGCGCGCTCAGCCTGATTCTGCAAAAGCATCCGATTCACAGCGCGCTTTCGCTGATCGTAGTCATGGTTTCGCTCGCCGGCCTTTATTTATTGCTGGGCGCGGAGTTCGTTGCCGCGGTGCAGATCATCGTGTACGGCGGCGCGATCATGGTGCTCTTCGTCTTCGTCATCATGCTGCTGAATGCCGGCGCCGAAGAGCACACCGATTTCTCGAAGCTCGCCAAATTCGGCGGCCTGCCGCTCGCCCTTGCGCTGACCGGACTCCTCGCTGCGGCAATGATTCGCAACGGTGGCGCAGTCCCGAATGCCGCTGGCACCGATATTACGCTGGCCAGCACCACCAACATCTCCATGATGCTTTTCTCGACGTTCGTTTATCCGTTCGAATTGACCTCGTTCCTGATTCTGGTGGCCATTATGGGCGCACTCGTCCTCGCTCAGCGGGAGAAGAAGGCCTGACATGGTCCCGACGCAGTACTACCTCATCCTAAGCGCAATACTCTTCGGCCTCGGCGCAGTGGCCTTCGTCGTCAAGCGCAACATCATCACCATTTTCATGTCCATCGAGCTAATGCTCAACGCCGTTAATCTCGCCTTCGTCGCGTTCAGCCAGGCCAAAGGTAAACTCGACGGCCAGGTTTTTGTGCTCTTTGTAATTGTCGTTGCCGCGGCGGAAGCCGCCGTCGGCCTCGGCATCATCATTCTTACCGCGCGGAATCGCCGCTCACTCAACATCGAGCGCGTGGATTTGCTTAAACTCTGATACCTATGCCCTCAACCACCACAACCCGCCATCTCACGAGCAACAACGCTTGTCATTCCGAGCGAAGCGAGGAATCTCTCTTCGATTGCAGCGCCACCGTCCAAATTAGGAGTCAAGCGACTCATTCATGCTGATACTCGATCATCTCTGGATCATCCCGCTGCTGCCCCTGCTCGGCGCGGCCATCAACGGCTTATTCGGCCTGAAGTGGCCGAATAAAATCGTCAACACCGTCGCGCTCTCCTCCACCGGAATTTCGTTCGCATGCGCCCTCGAAGCCGTACGCGAATTCCTAGACTACTACGCGCAAACCGGCCACACCTTCCGCAAAGAATTCTTCGACTGGATCGTCGCCGGAAATTTCCGCGCCGGCTTCGATCTCCAAATGGACCAGCTCACCGTCGTCATGGTCCTCGTAGTCACCGGCGTCGGCTTCCTCATCCACATCTACTCCACCGGATACATGGCGCACGAAGGCGGCTACTACCGCTTCTTCGCCTATCTGAATCTCTTCATGTTCTTCATGCTGATCCTGGTCCTCGCCGCCAACTACGTTCTTCTTTTCGTCGGATGGGAAGGCGTTGGTCTCTCGAGCTACCTGCTCATCGGCTTTTACTTCCTCAGGAAATCCGCCGCCGACGCGGGCAAAAAAGCCTTCATCGTCAACCGCATCGGCGACTTCGGCTTCATGCTCGGCATGTTTCTGCTTTTCCGAACATTTCACACCCTCGATTTTTCTCAACTCTTCGCCGCCGCTTCGAATCCCGTCTGGCCGCATGAAGGTTGGGCTGTCTTCGGCACCTTCACCATCGCGTGCCTCCTCCTCTTCATGGGAGCCTGCGGCAAATCCGCGCAACTCCCGCTTTACGTCTGGCTCCCGGACGCCATGGAAGGCCCCACGCCCGTCAGCGCCCTAATCCACGCCGCCACCATGGTCACCGCAGGCGTCTACGTAGTCGCCCGCTCGCACATTTTGTTCGAACACTCAGAAACCGCTCTGGTCGTCGTCGCCACCGTCGGCTGCGCCACGGCCCTCTTCGCCGCCACTATCGGCCTGGTACAAACCGACATCAAGAAAGTTCTCGCCTACTCCACCGTAAGCCAGCTTGGCTACATGTTCCTGGCCTGCGGAGTCGGCGCATTCGGCGCAGGCATTTTCCATCTGATGACGCACGCCTTCTTCAAAGCGCTGCTCTTCCTAGCCGCCGGCTCAGTCATCCACGCCATGGGCGGCGAACAGGACATGCGCCACATGGGTGGCCTGCACAGCAAAATCAAATACACGTTCGTCACTATGTTTATCGCCACGCTGGCCATCGCCGGTATTCCTCCGCTCGCCGGATTCTTCTCCAAAGATTCCATTCTCTTCAGCGCGCTCGCCGTCGGCGGCAACGGCGGCAAAGCGCTCTACGGCGTCGGCTTGCTCACCGCTCTGCTCACCTCGTTCTACATGTTCCGCCTGATTTATCTCACCTTTTACGGCAAACCGCGTTACGACGAGCACCACGTGCACATCCACGAATCGCCGTGGAGCATGCTCGGCCCGCTGGTAGTTCTTGCCGTGCTCTCGATCGTCGGCGGATGGGTCGCGGCTCCATCATTCTGGGGCGGCCTCGATCATTTCGCCGCATTCCTGAATCCCGTCTTCGCCACCCACGAAGCCGCCGAAGGCCTCAGCGAAGCGCAAGCCCATGTCCTCGAGTTATGGCTCGCGGGAGTCGCAGTAGTTTCCGCGGGAATTGGCTGGGCCGTCGCCTTCTGGCTGTATCTCAAGCAGCCCGGCAAACCAGAACAACTCGCAAAGTCGCTCAGCGGCATCTACACCACGCTCTACAACAAATATTACGTCGACGAACTTTACGCCGCCGCAATCGTTCGTCCGCTCGTCTGGCTCTCTGAAAACGTCCTCTGGAAAGTCGTCGACGTCGAAGCCATCGACGGCACCGTCAACGGCATCGCCCACGGAGCCACCGCCGTCGCCGACACCGTTCGCCACACGCAATCCGGCAACACTCGCAGCTACGCCGTCTGGGTAGTCGTCGGCGCGTTAGCGGTAATCATCATTCTCTTCTGGCCGGCGCTTCACCCAATCGTTACTCCGGTTCAAGGCGCGGTGACCAAATGACCCCCGGCGCGCACTTGCTCACCGTTCTGACGTTCTTCCCCGCGCTAGGCGCGCTCGCGCTGATGATTCTTCGCGCCGACGACCACAGCTGGATCCGCCGTATGGCCATGGTCGTCGCCACGTTCGAATTTCTGCTTTCGCTCCTGCTCATTCCCGGCGTCCCGCTTGGCTCTTCCGGTTATCGGCTCGAACTCAACATTCCATGGATCACTTCCCCGCCCATCCACTATCACATGGGCGTTGATGGCCTTAGCGTCTTCCTGGTCATTCTCACCACCTTGCTGACGCCCATCTCCATCCTCGCGTCATGGAACAGTATCAATCACCGCGTAAAGGAATTTTTCATCGCGTTGCTGATGCTCGAAGTCGGAGTAGTCGGCGTGTTTCTTTCGCTCGACATGTTCCTCTTCTTCCTCTTCTGGGAAATCATGCTCATCCCCATGGCCCTGCTCATCGGCATCTGGGGACACGACCGTCGCATCTACGCCGCCGTCAAGTTCGTCCTCTACACCATGGCCGGCTCCATCCTCATGCTCGTCGGCATTCTATGGCTCTACAACGCCACAGGCACTTTCGATCTGGTCGAAATCCAGAGCGCGCTGCAATCCGGAAGCCTGGTTCTGCCCGCGCAGACAGAAATGCTCTTGTTCCTGGCCTTCTTCGTAGCCTTCGCCATCAAGGTACCGCTCTTTCCGCTGCACACCTGGCTACCCGATGCCCACGTAGAAGCCCCCACCGCGGGCTCCGTCATTCTCGCCGGCGTGCTCCTCAAGATGGGCACCTACGGCATGATGCGCTTCTGCCTTCCGCTTTTCCCACTCGCCTCGCGTAAAGCTGCCCCCTACGTCGCCGTCCTCGCCATCATCGGCATCATCTACGGCGCGCTAGTTGCGATGGTTCAGCCCAATCTCAAAAAACTAGTTGCCTATTCCAGCGTCAGCCACCTCGGCTTCGTCGTCCTTGGCATCTTTTCCTTCAACACCATCGCCATGCAAGGCGCCATCTACCAGATGCTCGCCCACGGCATCACCACCGGCGCGCTCTTCCTGCTAGTCGGCATGCTTTATGATCGCCGCCACACTTTTGAAATCAAGCAGTACGGCGGCCTCGCCACTCCCATGCCGCGCCTCTCGGCATTTTTCCTGTTGGTCGCGTTAGCCTCGCTCGGCCTTCCGCTACTCAACGGTTTCGTCGGCGAATATTTAATCCTTCTTGGCACGTACATCGTGCACTGGCAGTGGTCGGCATGGGCCTCGACCGGTGTAATCCTCTCGGCCTGCTATCTGCTGTGGTCCTATCAACGCGTTTTCTTCGGTGAAATCACCGTCGAAAAAAATAAAACGCTGCCCGATACCTCCGCACGCGAAGGCTTCATCCTCGCGGCTATGTCCGTCGTCATTCTCTGGATGGGCATCAACTCGCCGTTTCTCACTCGCCGCACCGCCACCGCCACCGACACCATTCGCAAAAGCATGCAGCGCCAGCAGTGGCCCGAAGAAGCTGTTACGCCGCCAGCAATGCATGCTCCTGCGATCGCCGCTGGCACTGGCTCCATCATCACTCTCGAAAGGTCCGGCAACCGCTAGATGAATTTCGCCACTCCCAGTCCCGCTGATTTCTACCGCGTAATGCCGGAGCTCGTCTGGTGCGGATTCGGTGTGTTGCTGATGCTTCTGCAGCCGTTCACCAAAAATCGCCCCGCGCTCACCACCGTAGCGTTCATCGGAGCAGCCGCGGGCACCGCCACCAGCATTTTTGGCATGCGTTATCCGGGGCCGGGCTTTCTTGGCCTGATCCAGTCGGACTCTTTCAGCTTTTTCTTTCACTTGCTGGTTGGTTCAGTCGCCGCGCTGGTCATTCTCGCCGCCGAAACCTATCTCACCCGCGAAAAACTGGAAGGCGCCGAATTCTTCGCGCTGATTCTTTTCGCCACGGCCGGAATGGGCGTTCTAGCCTCCGCCCAGGAACTCCTCACCGCCTTCATCGGCCTGGAAATGAGCTCCATCGCCAGCTATGTCCTCGCCGGCTATCGCCGCGACACTCTCAAATCCAGCGAATCCTCGCTAAAATATTTTCTACTCGGCTCGTTTGCCACCGCCTTTTTCCTCTACGGCATCGCTCTCGTCTACGGCGCCTCCGGCTCCACCATCCTCACCAGGATGGGCCAGATCGACGACGCGCAAATGCCGCTGATGAAGCTCGGCCTCGCACTGATCCTCATCGGCCTCGGCTTCAAAGTAGCCATCGCCCCCTTCCAGATCTGGACACCCGACGTGTACGAAGGCGCTCCCACTCCGGTAACCGCGCTTTTCGCCGCTGGCCCCAAAGCCGCTGCCTTTGCGCTGCTCCTCAGAATCTTCGCCACCGTCCCCTCAGCCACGCAGTATTGGTTCTGGGCCTTCTGGATTCTCGCTGTCCTCACCATGTTCGCGGGCAATCTCGGCGCGCTGGTTCAGTCCAACGTCAAGCGCCTGCTCGCCTACAGCTCCATCGCCCACGCTGGCTACATTCTCGTAGCCTTCGCCGCGGTCACTGGCATGACCTCCGGCGACACCTCGACCGTATTCGGCGGTGTCCCCGCCTACGCTGCAGTTCTCTTCTATCTTTTGAGCTACGCGCTGGTGAAAGTCGGCGCGTTCACCATCGTGTCGCAACTCGGCGGCAAGGACGAAAAATACGTCACACTGGAAGACTACGCCGGCCTGTCGGAGCGCCATCCCCTTGCGGCCGCCGCACTCAGCCTCTTCCTTCTTTCTCTTCTGGGATTGCCCGTCACCGCGGGCTTCTTCGGCAAGTTCTATATCTTCAAGGCCGCCATCAACTCCAATCTGATCTGGCTAGCCGTCCTCATGGCCGTCAATAGCATCATAGGCGCTTATTACTACCTCAAAGTCATCGTAGCCATGTACATGCGCGAACCAGCGGAAGACTCGGCATCCACCCCGCCCATAGCCTTCCCCGCCACCGTCAACGTCGTCCTCGCCATCACCGCCATTGGCACCGTCTACTTCGGCCTCTTCCCCAACCAAGTCCTCCGCCTCCTCCTGGACAAAACCCTAATCGGCGGCCTCAAGTAACTGTTCCTTCCTTAAGATTTTTTTGCTTTTCGTAGTGTCGGGCTTTAGCCCTGCGCCTTTTGCAGCACGCAACGTGCAAAACAAAAACGGGCCGGAGAAAACTCCCCCGGCCCGCCAAAATCCAACCGCGCTGAAAAAACTTACGCCTTCAACGCCAACATCGCCAGCGTAAACAGCACCAGGGTCTCCACGAACACCAACCCAAGAATCATCGCCGCGCGAATCGGGCCAGCCGCGCCCGGATTCCGCGCCATGCCTTCGCATGCCGCCGAAGCGATTCGGCCCTGGCCCAGACCGCAGCCAAATGCCGCTGCGCCCATGCCGATCGCCACCGCCAACGCACCCAACGCTTTCCCACCGCCCGACGCTGCGCCAGTCTCCTGCGCCATCGCTGCCGGCGCTAGGATCATGATGGCAACGAACGCCACCATCATTACGATTGCTACTTTCCTCATTACTGCCTCCTCATGAATTACCGCCAGTTGGTGGTTGCCGGACACCGAGCAGCCGGCCTCACACTGCTGCGGCACATCGCCGGAAATTTCTCTCCGGCAAGATCAACGTCAGTGTTCGTCTGAAGTCGCCAAGCCTAAATAAACCGAAGGCAGCACCGTAAACACGTAGGCCTGCACCACGGAAACGAAAATATGCAGCGCGATAAACGCCAGAGGAATCAGCGCCGGGAATATTCCCAGAATCACGCCCAACACAGGCGATTTGCTCCAGCCAAAAGCCGCGCCTCCGCCCAGCAATCCCAGGAAAATCACATAAATTAAATCGCTGGCAAACATGTTGGCCCACAAACGAACCGTGAGCGAAAGCAGCCGCGCCGTGGTGCTGATAATTTCTACTGGAAACAAGAGAAGGGCCAGCGCCCATCCCCCCGCGCCGTGCGGATTCCCGGCAAATGTTTTCAAGTAACCACCAATCCCGTGATGCCGTGCGCCATGAAAGTTAAAATAGAGGAACGTCAGAACTGCGCAAGCTAGCGGCACGGTTACCGCGCCGGTGGGCGCAATAAAGAACGGAAAAACTCCCATCAAATTCGAAATCAGAATAAAAACGGAAATCGCGCCGACAAACGACACATACCGTTCGCCTCCGTGGCCCACGTTTTCCACCAGCAAATCGCGAATCCCGAATCCCAGCGGATTGGTCAGCAATCCTTCCGCAATCTGTTGCAGTGCACCCGGCTTTTCCACTGACAAGCGGGATCGAACGATCAACGCGAAAACTGTGCCGATCACCACCACCACCATCCCCATCACCACATGCTGCGGGATCGGTAGTTCAGGGTTCGCGGGCTGAATATGCAGTTTGGTCAGCAGAGGTCCCGCAAGCGGACCAAGGAAGTGGTTAATGACTCGCGTAATTCCAAGAACGTGTTCTTCCATCACCTATCCAGATGACCCTGTTCGGGTGCCAAGATTTCCCACACACTCGCCACGATTGTTGCGGCCGCCAGAGCACACAAACCGGCAATCAGGCTCAAAAGGGGAACATGCAGATAAATAAAAATAACATACACAGCGAGGCCTATCAAGGCGTAGCGGAATACCGCTAATATCGAATTCCACCACGGAACCTGCGGTTTTTCCTGGCCATGCTGCGCCTGGCTGGACAGGACCAGCACATCAAGACCACGCCGCAGGCCGGAGAAGTTGATCCAGCCCAGCCCCGAACCGAAAAATAAGCCGACTGCCCAATCCCTATGACCCAGGAAGTGCGCGATGAAGGCGGCGCCAAACCCGATTACCAGTGTTAGCCAGGCAATTCGCGCCTCGGTTCGCGAGCCGGGAATTGCCACTGCGTCCGCCATATTTCTTTACTTTCCAGGTAGCCGCCGGATCACTTCGCGCACTCCGGCGATAAAACCGATCGCTCCAAGGACCAGCGTAAAGATTGGTTTGGTGTGCAGCCAACGATCCAACAAAAATCCAGCTCCTCCAGCCAGAAGGATGGCGCCTGCAAACGTGAATGGCAATTCCATGGCGATCGCGGAATCGTTTGCAACTTGCTTCGTCTTGTTCACGATGGGCGAAGTTTCGTTCTCGTTTTGCTTTTGTGAATCACTCATCTAGTCGGCTTATTTCTCGAACAGCAGTTCCCCCGCGCGGCTCGTAGCTTTCACCACCGCCTTAATCAACGTCACCCGCAGCTTTCCCTCTTCCAACTCCAGAATGCCATCAATCGTGCAGCCCGCTGGAGTCGTCACAGCGTCCTTCAACAATGCCGGATGATCGCCGGTTTCCATCACCACGGTCGCAGAACCCTTCATCGTCTGCGCCGCCAACAGCGTAGCCACATCGCGCGGCAATCCCACTTTCACTCCCGCCTCCGCCAACGATTCCAGAATAATGTATGCGAATGCCGGACCGCTCGCCGAGAGTCCCGTCACCGCATCCATATTTTTTTCATCCACCACTACTGTGAGCCCCACGGCGTCAAACATCGCACGCGCAATTTCCAGGTGCTCCGGCCCGGCATGCGACCCGCGGCAAATTCCCGTCATTCCGCATCCCACTGCCGCCGGAGTATTCGGCATCGCGCGGATCACTGGAACTTTCGCGCCCAAGTGCTGTTCTAAGTAGCTCGTCGACACAGAAGCCGCCACCGAAATAATCAGCGTCTTCTCGCTAACCTCCGGCGCAATCTCTTTCAGCACTTCCGCGACCACTTGCGGCTTTACGCCCAGCAGCACAATGTCCGCGCCCTTCACCGCCTTGCGATTGTCGGTGGTGACAAAGACTTTCAGTTCGCTGCCGATTGAAGTGGCTTTTTCGCCGTGTTTCACGGTAGCGGTCACCCGCTTGGCGGTAAAAAGTTTCTGCCGCAGATACGCGCGCAGCAAGATCCCGCCCAATTTTCCCGCGCCCAACACCGCCAGTTTCTTGTCCGAAAGTTTAAGTGGCATGGTTGAATCATTGTTCCCGACGCTGCGCGCGGCGTCAACACCGGAACGTCGCGGGCAATCCCGATTCGCATGTCCTTCCAGGTGTACACTTAATTTGCCCGCCGCCGTCTGTCCATCATATGAAGAAGAAAAGCGCCATCCCCAAAACCGTGAACCAATACCTGGCCGCAGTGCCCGAACCCGCACGCTCTACTCTCAAAGAAGTCCGCGCTGCAATCCGCGCCGCCGCTCCTGCCGAGACCACAGAAATCATCAGCTACGGCATGCCCATGTACAAATACAAAGGCACGTTGATCGGCTTTGCCGCATATGCGAAACATTGCAGCCTGTTCCTGGCCACCCCGTCACTCTTGAAACTGTTCAAGGATGAACTGTCGCGCTACGAAATCTCAAAAGGCACCATTCGCTTCCCTACCGACAAACCACTCCCCGCCAGCCTGATGAAAAAGATCGTGAAAGCCCGCGCAGTCCAAAACGACCAAAAGCAAGACCGCTAATCCCTCTGTCATGGCCTCTGCCCCGCGGAGTGTTAACGTCCCCGACACCACTCCGCGAGTCTCTGCCCCTCCGTGTCTCTGCGTTATCTTTTCTCCGAGACTTATCTCCTGCCTCTCGCTCGCACCACCCCAACATAGACCGGCCCTCAAATCCGTCCCATCGCCGCTGCCAACATATTGATTCTACAGATGTTACAAGAAGAAAAGAAATTTTGAAGAATCCCCTCAGATACCTGTCGATTTCCACCCCCGTCGTTCGACGCACTAGTGAGGCAAGGAAATCAGCAAGGAGTCGAACATGACAAACCAACACACAACACGTCAAACTACCAAGCCAATCGTACGGGCCATCCTCGTCGCCGTCGCCCTGGTCATTTTGCTCTTGAGCCTCGATCAATCTGCAACCCAGTTGTCCAACTACCTCGACTCCGTCGCCAAGGGCACCATTGTGCTCCTGCCGTCTCTGGCGATCACGGCGTCGCAGGCTCTGCACCCGGACGCCTCGGCTCACCACCAGTTTTCTCTGTGCGCCCTGCAAATGTTGCTATCCTGGCCGCTGCTGCAAACCGTAGCTAAGGCGGCCTAGCAGCCTGCCGAATTTTCCAAAACGCTTTTCACGATTGTCGATTTTAACTGGCTCATTCGACGTACTCGTAGCAGCGAGAATCAAAAGTTTTGCAGCAAAATCAAAGGAGAGATGAATCATGAAATTCATGATGATTGTAAAAGCCAGCAAGGAAAGCGAAGCAGGAGTCATGCCCAGCGAAGCACTGCTCAACTCCATGGCCAAATACAACGAAGAACTGATGAAGGCCGGTGTGCTTCTAGACCTCAGTGGCCTGCAGTCCAGTTCCAAAGGCGCGCGCATCAAGTATTCGAACGGCAAGCGCGTCGCAGTTGTCGACGGGCCGTTCGCGGAAACCAAGGAGCTCATCGCCGGCTACTGGATCATTCAGGTAAAATCCCGCGAAGAAGCGCTGGAATGGGCCAAGCGCGCTCCTGCCCCGCACGAAAACCAGGACTGCGAAATCGAACTCCGCCAATTCTTCGAGATCGAGGACTTCGGCTCCAGCGAGGCCGTCGAGCGCCATCGCGAACTCGGCAAACAGCTCGAAGGCAAAAAATAATTTCGCGCCCGTGTCGATTTCGAAGGTTCTCATTCGACGTATAAGTAAGTGCAGTAAAAACAAAAAGGAGACTGAAACATGCGATTCATGATGTTGGTTAAACACGCTCAAGAACTCTCCGGTCCGCCGCCGAAAGCGCTGATGGATGCCATCGACAAACTCGCGGAAGAATCCAAGCGAGACAACACCATGGTGATCGCTGGCGGCCTTGCTCCCGTCGCCGCCAGCGCCCACGTTCGTGTCGGCGATGGCAAGCTCACCACCACCGATGGTCCGTTCACCGAGGCTAAGGAAATCATCGGAGGTTTCGCAATCTTTGATCTCAAATCCAAACAGGAAGCCATCGAAGGCGCCCAGAAATTCATGGAACTGCACCGCATACATTGGCCGGAGTGGAAAGGCGTAACCGAAGTTCGGCAAATTTTCGGCCCCGAAGATTTTCAGCAGCAGTGCAAGTCGTACGAGAAGAATTAAA
>WNFR01002290.1_pt1 | contig 19962 bp, 16 predicted proteins | sample 5400221 | NCBI WGS metagenome assembly WNFR01 (sample SAMN13153357, study PRJNA577476) | soil metagenome | isolation source: 40 cm soil under Madrone tree | place: USA:California | collected 2016-06-14 | reverse complement strand
TGTGCGGGAGCTTAGGCGGACGTTCCCGCGCGAAACAAGGCTTTTCTACGGCCGCAGATCATGTTTTGAGTCGGAGGGATAGAAAAGGAGTTTCGCGTATATAAAGGCAACGGTTTCGCTAACGACGTCTTTCACGCCCTGACTGTAGCGCCACCAATGTCTCGAATCATAGTCCGGATTGGGAACCGCAATGATGCCGACTGTGACGTCCGTGCCCAAAGCTTCATGAAAGAGAAGACGCGAGCGGCGAGCATGTACATTTTCGGTCACGAGGTTGATGCCACGCACGGGCATATTGTGTTCACGAAACCAGTTTCGCAGGGCAATGGCTGAACCGTATGTTCTGTCGCGTTCCATGACACGCGAAGGAACCATCTGCACGGAGTCGTCTGAAAGACCGGACCTTTTTAACAGATCGGCCCCCACGCTGGCGTTCGTGTGATAATCATTAATGTAGCCTCCACTTCCCTCTACGGGTCCACCCGTCGTAAAAGCCCGCTGATAACGATTAGTCCGGAATTCCTCGACGGCCCCGCGGATTGCGTAATCATGTATCCAGCCTTCGACCACGAGAACATTTGTATCCACACGATGCGTCACGGCCAAAAACGGGTAAATACGAAACAAAAATACATAGGAAGCCAGGAGGACTCCTGCGAAAACAATCAGCCATCCCCGCCACGACAAGCCCCAACGTTCCTTCCGCACGAAGGTTCCCCAAAACTTTTGTGGTGTGCGCATCGGGTGAGACTTCGGCGCTTGAGCCGATGACATAGCAGTTCGCACAACACTAACTTGTATTAGAGGAAACTCGGCGGGATTTCAATTCCTTGAGAATATCAACAAGGCCCAGCGCTACCCGGCGCATCGGAGTTAGGATGCAGATCAAGATCAGTCCGGCGATGAGACCAACGGGGACGCAGATGACCAATTGCACCAATGGAGCGGAGTTCGAGAAAAGTAGGCGCATCAACCAGGTCGTGCCGCAGACAACTGCCCAAAGCGGAAGGTAGCGGAAAAATCCAATCCACAAATCACCCGTGGTGACAGGCCCTTGTCGTCCTGCAAAATAGTAAAGAACCGGCAACCCAACCAAGAGACCGGCAGCGGAATAGACGATGGCGACGCCAGCAGGGCCGAAGGGTAGACCGGCGACGAAAGAGGCGGCGGTGATGAGCGAAACCAGCGAACTCGCAAACAACCAATCTTTGCCGCGGCCTTGGCTCGCGAACAGCCAGGTTGAAGCCGTCGTTAACGGAATGCAAAGCGCCGCAATGGTAAAGCCAGCGAAAATGAGCGCTGCCTGTTCCCATTTTGGTCCGAGGACGACTAGCGTGAGCGGACGAGCAAGTGCCAACAATAACCCCGTGCCAAGAAAACTAATCAGCGCCATGGACTCATAGACCTGAAGAAACGTGCGACGGTATCGCTCAGGTTGAGTCTGGACCCGCGATAGCACCGGCACGAAGACCAAACTAATGGGACCCAGAAACTGTTCCATGGGACGATTGAGCAAAGCAGCGGCCCGTGTATACAGGCCGACGGAATCCGGTCCGTAAAATCGGCCAATCAACATCCCATCAGCTCCCCTGGCGAGAGAGTAAATGAAACCGCCGGTAGCCATATTGGCACCGAAACTTAACAGTGACCGTATTCCGCTATGACGAGAAGGCGCCTGCGGACGCCAGGGAATAGCAAACCACGTCAGCGGAACTGCGGCGGCAACTGTGATCAGGTTCGAAAAAACCAGGGCCCAGTAGTTGTAATTCAGCCAGGCCATACCGATACCTACAGCAACGCCAATCAGCAGCGAACCGACTTGGATAAACGCTACCGCTTTGAATCGCATCTGCCGGTTTAACAGCGCCGTGTGCTGGATTGTCAAACCGCTTAAAAGGAAAGTACTGGACAGTACCAGGGTAATGGGAACGAGCCGCGGCTCCCGGTAAAACCACGCAACAATTGGGGAACTGCCTGCAAAGATCAGACTTATGGCGCCGCTCACTGCGACGTTTATCCAAAAAAGATTGGAGACCTGAGCGTGCGTGATCCCCTCCCGCTGGACCGTCGCCGTGGAAAGACCGGCGTCTTTGAAGACACGCAGGTAGCCCATCACAGTGGTGACCATGGCAAACAAGCCAAAATCCTTCGGGGTGAGCAGTCGCGCCAGGACCATGATGGACGCGAGGCTCAACACAAACTGGGCGCCTTGGGCCCCGATCGTGATAAAAGCGCCGGAGATAGTGCGCCTTTTGAGGCTCGTCAGTAAGTGCGCAGTTGTAAAATGCTGCTGTTTTAAAAGATCCTCGCCAGCTGCTTCTTCTGGTACGCTAACCAGCGCCGAAAGACCGGACTGTGCGGCCTTCAGATATCCCACCGGGTTTAGATCTGGATTGGAAGGTCGATCCGCCATGCGTGATTTAGATTTGAAGTTCTCAGAAAGTTCCAGTTGACGCGACTGATCGTCTGAGCATTCAACTGAATCGAAGGAAGTCGCAGTCAAGTTTGTTATTCCCACCCGTCGAACTTGTTTGACCTCGTGAAGCCCGATCTACGAAATCAACACCTCGCGTCGAATACAAACTTGATTCCATAGTCGGGGATGGATTGCTGGCAACGGTATCCTGCATCATCGTCTATCAAATCCGCGAATGTCCTTGGACGAGCACCAGCGCACTATCGACACTGTTCCGTCTCGTAGCCATCGACTGCGTAGATTTCATCCCTAATAGCGCTTATTCGCGTCGAACCGATGCAGTCAGACTGCGATACAGCCTACATCTAACCGCCGAAAAATCATCCACGCTCCAGTTTCGGTAGGCAGACGAAATCAAGCGAATGGTCGATCTTCATTTCCGAAATCGAGTATCCAACTTCATAGAAGAACTCGCGAACATCGGCAGCGGAACCTCCAAAACGTTCGAGATTGTCTGTCTCGATGATAATTGGCGGCCTGAATCGCGCGATTACGCGTTTACAGCCCTTTAATACCTCCAGATCGCTCCCTTCGGTATCAATCTTGATGCAATCAATCCGAGAAATCTTATTCTGTTCGACGAAATGATCTACCGTGGTCAGCGACACCACTTCATCGTTACTCTCCGCGGCGCGAATTAGATGCGATTTTCCAGAATCGATGGATCGCTTCATCGACATCTCACCAAAAGAAGAAAAGCATGCCAGCCTGAATGGACTGACAACGTGCTGTAGAGTGTTTAGGGCAATATTTCGAGACAAGACCTTGTAAATGGCGGTCACCGGTTCAAATGCGAAAACACGGCCATTAGGACCTACCCATTTCGCTGCCAAAATGGAGAAATACCCAATGTTTGCCCCCACATCGATAAAAACGCCATCTTGCGGCAAGAATTCGCGGAGCACCCGCGTTTCCCTCGGCTCGAATTCCCCGTTCAAAACTAAATCGATCGGAAGGACGTCAAGTGCAACCTCCGGAGAGTATTCAAACACCGTGCCGCACTTCAGTCTGATGAGCGGAGGTCTGAACCCGAGGTTCTTGATGCCCCAACAAATCAGGCGAGAATGCGCGTCACGTCCACGGCGAAAGTTCGTGTGCCGGTTGTAAAGTCTGCCCAATTCAAGAATTAACTTGGGAATTACTATTCGGAGCATTATAGATCTTTCCCATTCTGTCTCTCCTGTAAGCGGAAACGCTGTCACCACCATCAAACCGGCTTAACAAGAAAACAACTGCCAAGGTCTCTCGTTGGGGTCAAGTCCTTTGGTGAAACGATCTTGCGCGGATCTTTCCGCTGGAGCCGGGCTCATCGGCACAATCTCGCTTTTAGCCATGCTCGAATTGTCAGTGATCATTTAACTCTTTGGATGTTGGGGCGTAAACCGGTCCGCGTTCCCGAGGAGCACTCACGAATTCCCGCGAAACGCTTTCCATTTCCCAAGAGAAACAAAGCTTTGTCCCAAGATCTTAATAAGTTTTCCTTACACTCTCGGAGAACGAGTTGAGACTCTTTAGCCACCCTCCAACCGAAGATTTTCTGAATCCAAGCATATTTCCAAGACAAACTGGGAAGATGCAACTGACCACCGAGATTCGAAGCATCATCTTTCAATTGTTCGACAATATCAGGCCGTTCTGGATAAAAGCATCGCAGCCACGTTTGCAGGTACTTCAGGCACGCGTCTCGCGTCCTGGAGCTGTCCTCTAGTGAGCGGAGATACTTGATGTGTAATCGCATAGAACGAAGCAGTGAATCTTGCTTTTTCCTGGAGCGGCCGATGTAGCTTACAGAGGCTGAACCCGTTCGGCGATAGTACGACCTGGCGTCCGAAATAAACCGAATGCTGTTACTTGCCAGAATAACGCGACAGAAATACTCACCATCATTATCCCGCCACAATCGGACATCCCACGGACCCGCAGCTTGGGTGATCTCGCGACTGACCAGCCAGGTCGAGTCCGGCATGTGGAGGCCCTGCCCCATCTTCCGGACGAGCCATTCCACTGGAGAAAGATCACACCAAAGCGAGCTGGGAGAGAAGTTCGCACTGCTGAGCCGATAGTAAAAGTATGCCCAGGCCGAAGAAAAGAGCGTCTGTTTACTTTCGTGCCGGTTCAATGCTTCGACCTGTTGGGCGATTTTGTCCGGGGCGATAAGATCATCCGCATCCAACCATTGAACGTAGTCGCCCTGGTAAAACTGCAAGGCCGTGTTCCTCGCACCGGCCGCTCCCTGATTTTCCTGCGTGATCACAGACACGTTCTTGGAAACAAATTGTCGTGCAATGGAAAGGGTTGCATCACGCGAACCATCATCAACAATGACTATCTCCTTATGTGCCCACGTCTGCCGAAGCGCCGACTGAATGGTGTCAGCAATCCATGGCTCGGCGTTATATGCCGGAATCAGAATCGAAACTAGGGGTTTCATCGATCAGATGCCACGAGATCAGCGTAAATCTTCATCGTTATCACAGCAACTTTGTCCCATGAGTAACGCTCATTGGCATAAACCTTGATGTCCGCTCGCCGGTTCTCCAAGTCGCTGAACAGTTCGCTGCTAAAGTACTTGTCGATCTTTGCGGCCAGATCGGTTGAATCCCGGGGCTTGAATACGAAACCGGTTTGACCTTTAAGGATTTCGTCCTTCAAGGTTCCCACATCAGCAACGATCGCGGGCAGTCCAAAGCTGTAACCTAAGAAAAGCACGCCGCTTTGAAACACGTGTGCGTAGGGCAGAACTAAAACATCTGCCGCTTTGAAATATAATTCCGTTGTCTCATCCGGGACGTATTCGATCTTCTCAATGACACGATCCCCAATGCCGCTAACTCGAATCGTCTCTTGTATTTGACGCCAGTAGTTCTCAGGTCCTTTCGGATTACCGACAATAAGAAGGAGGTAACTGCGATCCCTCTTTACGAGCTCTATAAACGCCTCGACCAGGTATTCGAGCCCTTTGTAAGGCGCGATATTTCCAAAAAAGAGAATAGTCTTATCATTGCTGCTCACACCCAATTGCTGCTTTGCCTTGAGAGTGGTGAGCGCGGTATTCGGGACGGTGTTGTTAATCCCAAACGGAATAACGCTCACTTTGCTTTCCTGAATGTCAAAGTCGGAGAGAAGTTCCCGCTTCATCTTTTCGGTGTGAACAAGAATGTGATCGCTCAAACCGTATTGGATCTTCAATGAAAACCGGTTTAGCCAGGAATCGTTCGAATCCCGTTTGCCCCTGTTCACGTTGTGTAATGTGAGAACAACCTTTTTGCCGAGCAACTCGTAGTAGAGCATTAGCAGCGTGCGATCGAACAATTCAAATTTGTTGTTCCATAAAATATGAAACAGTTTCGGCTTAGCGGCCACAGCGTAGCGGATTAGACGCCAATAATAGGCTGTTACTCTTGCAATTTTCCTCAGGGAACTTGCTTCCGGAGACTGATCTCCTCGCAGATTAAAGAACCTTACTCCCAGATTATCGACTACCGCCGGGACATTCAGATCATCGCTGCCAATAAAATCAACGAATACCCCTTTTGACGTGAGCGCTGTTGCCATGCCGAGCGCGTAAGGCTTGTCGCCGCCGCCGGTAAGGAGGGCAATGCGGATTGCCCGCTGATCGATGTCCGAGGACGAGTTGGCTGATGAGCAACTCGTGGATGACCGAGGACGGACGACAGAGGACCGGCTCATGCCCACTTCGTCTTGGCGCTGCGAGGGTCGGAGGACCGAACTTTTCGCGGTCTGTGTCATCTGACGGTAATGCGATTGGCGACTTGGCTCGCCGGCTCGAGCTGAGTCATCACGGCACCTAGCACCTCATCCACCCTGATCGCCGTCGTTGCGCGGTTGTCGTATCCGCGTTCGTAGAAGAATTCCTCAAGGAGAGGTGAAACTATCTTGGTCTGAATCCCATAATCGTGAATCTCCCAAGGGCTCGTACAGATGAATAGAGTGACACAGGGAGTTCCGGTTCCGAGCGCGAAATGCATCGGCAAGCTATCGCCTCCAACCAGGCATCGATGGTTTCGCACATCAGATAAATGTTCGAGGAGCGATGATCTCTTCGGCAGGATGTTTACGGTCAACCTCTGATCTTCAAGCTGCCTCTTCAGTTCGTCGTAGTAAGCCCACTTCTTCATCGGCCAGATCGGCCCGGAATCGGCTGCTATGGCAACATCCCCCGACAATCCCGTCTCGATCGCCGCCGGCAACAGATATGGCTCGTCGTCAAAGCGAAAACCGAGCCCGTCAAAGACCAGCTCCTGATAGGTACGCCGATTCTTTAGCTTAAGCTTATCTGCCTGCTCTGGGCCGTAAACGCTGATAAGACTGAGATCAAACCAAGCCTCCGAATCCTTCGTATATCGCAGGACGTTATTAGAGTTGACATAGGCTCCAAAGAGCTGGCGGTGGCGTACGGTTCTCAAGAACTGCGCAACCTCCAAGGTATCTTCCAAATTGATGACGAGGTCGTAGTTTCTATCTCCGATTTCTTCTCGTTCTTCCCACGAAAAGCAGCGAAGATTATGGCTTAATCCCTTCAGCAAAGGGGTGTTTTTTGCCGCCGTTATCCAGGTCACATCGCCCTTTAACCGACTCAACAGTGGAGTCGTTCGGACTACGTCTCCCGTTGCACCGAGCTTAATAAGTAAAGCATTCATCACAACGCGAAGTGAAGAGTTGGCCGCGAAGCACCATTAGCCATCAGGCAAAGTTTTCGCTCTCTGCCGGCAAATAGTACCTTCAAGTTATGGCTTGATAAGGGACGAATAGATCAACTCAAACGTGAGCACGTTATTTATCTCGTTCAGATAGTTGTGGGTCCCAGCGATATGACGCGCGACCATGCGCTGGACGAACCCTCGGTCAAAAAACTGTGAGTAATATGCCTGGGGATTCGCCAGCGTATCTCGAATAAACTCTGAAAAATCGGTCTTAATCCAAATTCGATAGCCCTCGAACTTTTCCCTCCCGGCAAAGAAGCGTTCCAGTTTCAGTTTTTCCAATTTGCGATCAAGCCGCGTCAACCAATGAGGTGCAGAATATAGATAGATAAATTCGGTTTTGAACAACGCTCGGTAAAAAATGTAACGCAGCTTTGTTACCAAACGGCTATTATTCCCCAAATCGCCCATATTCGTCAGAACCGCACCCAATTGAGGCGACTTTTGTCTAATGTAACGGGCTTGCACCTCTCCCGCCCCTCGAACCTCAGCCGGGGCTTGGAACATCAGCTTGACCAAGTCGTTATCAAGATAAGGGGTCCGCAAAATGAGTTGCGACTGTTCAACCGCAACTCGCCCAAATTCATACCAGGGAATCTCTTCAAAAACCGCGTTAGAGAGAGAATGTTTTTCGCTTACTCTCTCTCTAGGTTGTAATTGATCGAGAAACGGTTTGAAATCAGGTTGAACGAAATCCCTTTTGTAGTTTACCCACGGGATAAGCTTCCTGTTCCTTACTACCTCACTACCAAATTTCCCTGTCAGGCGAATGTGGGCAATCTCACGCGTGGCCCGATTAAAATAGACGTCATGCGCCCCAAATGCGTCATGCGTCCCATCAGACAGATAAATACTTCGTTGTGCAAAACTTCCAAAATTCCTCAGAAAATCTTGGTTGATTCTGATTACCTCAAATCGCTGGTTTTGAAGCTTCGCTATCTCTCGCGCTGTTCCAATATCAAAGGTCTCTCCCCAAGTTCCACCGTATGTGCAGCATGAGAAGAGCCCATCGTGGTTCGGGACGGCAGCCAAAATCAAGCGACTGTCAAGTCCCGCAGTCAATGCCAGAGCAATCCTTTTAGAGCCGCGGACGTATCTAGGGAAAACCCGCGTTACGGTTTCGGCAAATTTCTCATAGAAGTCGCTAGGCGGAATAGAGAGCTGTTGCTCCCAATCAGCAGGATCAAAATAACGCTGTTTTCGAGGCCGGACACTATCTTCGAACACCCAGGACGATCCGTTTGGCAATATTGAGATTCCCCTAAAGAGGGTCTTATTCGCAGTCACGCAGGTGAACCGCAGGTATTCGGCCAAAGACTCCCGATCAAGCGTCCGCAGGGCGCCGCGAATCTTTAAAAGAGATTTGGCCTCCGAAGCAAAAACGAACTCATCTTTGCCCTCGTGAAAGTAAATACGACTCATTCCGTATCTATCGTTGAACAGAGTGATTTCCCTGGTGCGCAAATTTGCGATAAGGCCGCAAAACCACCCGTTCAGTTGAGGGAGAAAACTATCTCCAAGCTCCTCGTATAACTCGATCAGATACGCGGCCGTTAGATGATTGGCATCGGATCCAGAGCGCCTCAAACGCCCAACTGTTTGCTCGTCGGGGTAATTTTCTCCATGGAAAATCAAGACGACGTCCTCATTTTGACTTACCAGCGGCATGCAGTCAGAAAAGGAAGCCTCGTGACAGGTCCATCCCACATAAAGCCCTAAATCCTTCCTCACGTACTGACCCGATCGGTAAAAATCTTCATACCGCATCGCGTGGACCATTTGATGCAAATCATGCTCTACGCCATCGGATGGCGCTTTACGTATGATTCCGGCAATACCTGGCATTACTTTAAAGCTTTAATGATACTGCAAAGTTGTGCCTGATGGCACTCTTGGCCCCGTGCAGCAAAGTCGAAGGCCGCTTAACCGGTAGCGTTACATCCGCCGTTTCAGCCGAGCTTTAATTTTGAGTTCGGAACCGTGCCGGCGGAGAAATCCAAGTCGGAAGAACGCGTTGTTATAGTTTTGTAGTTCGAACTTTTGCAGGAGCAAAAGGAAACGCTTGGGCATTCCATCCAGCATGAATAGACTAAATGAATTGTAATCCACGATCTCGAATCCAAATGCTCTTAATGCCTTCACGTACCAACTGAAAGACCTATAATATTCAAGCTTGGTCTGCTTCCGTACCAACCGTTTGATCCTCTTAACCGCCCACAAGGTTGCGAGGTAAATGGAAGCCAGATTCTTCAAGTGAAGGATGATAACTCCGTCATCGCGTAAGATTCGCTTGAATTCCGTCAGAGCGCAGGTCACCTCGGTATCATCCATATACTGCAGCAGGCTCATACAAAGAACTTTATCAAACGAACGATCGGGCAATGGCACGTGCGTGACACTCCCTCGCAAAACTTTTGCGTTCTCAAGCTGATTAGACTCGATTCGCCGCTGGCACCGTTCAGTAGCGCCTCGGGAATAATCCATTCCGACTATCTCCTTAACTCCAGGGCTGAGCAGTAGGATGTTGGCTCCCGTACCGCAACCGGCATCGAAGATTGCGTCGTCGCGTTGCGGATCTATGAAGGTGAGCAACTCTTGTTCTGACAGCTTTTCGATTTCGCCTCCGGAGCCGCAGCCATGGTCAAAGTCATAATCCGAAGTGGCTTTCTCCGACCTCTCATCCCAAAATTTCTCCCAATTATCCGAGTAGTCCATTATGGAATCAATTTGATTTGAGCGCTCGCTTGGCGCCTCTTGCCCTAACTTAAGCCAACTAATCCCAGCGTTGGCGGAGAGGGGAAGGATTCGAACCTCCGATGCGGTCTCGACCGCATAACAGCCTTGCTGGCTACTGCCTTAAACCACTCAGCTACCTCTCCAGAAGCGTTGCAATTAATGGGGACGTCTCAAGTCTGGAATTATCGAACTCTTTGAAAAATAGGATGTGTTTTGGGATCGTAGCCTAACTTGTTCATACTTCCTTTGGTCAGGAAGGTGATGATCCACTCGTCGATCGGTGAGATGACCGACTGCCAACGGATGGCCGCGCTCGCATCAAACGCTCTTTGCCTCTTCCCCGTCAAACTGGAGGGCTGATGCTCGTGCCGGCCTTTTTGCGGCTGCAACATATCTTCTGTGAAATCAACTTCTATGAACTCGCACAATTCTCTCAAGACCTTCTCCGGTTGAGCTAGCAAATCTTCATACCGAAACAGTTTATAATTGGTTAATTCCTTGAAGCGAATATGGAGTCGGGAGGTGCATCGATATTGAGCAATCACAAACCAGACGGCTATTTTTCTTATAAACCAGGCGAGCCGGGGATGCTCCAAGACCTTGATCGCCGTGCCCGACGGATCATTTGTCTTCGACATGGCCATCGCCCTCGGATCCCGGGTAATATGGATTATTTTGCAGCCTGGAAACCATTGCAATAGTTCGGGAATATGCCCGACATCGACCGGAAATTTCACACATGCCCTGGTGCAGCCGCTGAATCGAGTAATCTCGTCGATGAAGATTCTGGCAATCGCCCCCAAACCTCTGTCCGATTTCTTAATCTTGCGCGCGATCTCCCTCTTTAATTCCGGATCCTTGGCTGCTTCAATGCCTTCGAAGCGCCAGAAAGCGCCCTCCAGACCTGGCAAGCCCGTTTTTGAAAAGCACAGCTCGACCATTGTATCCACGTCTTGATCGGCCGACAGATCCGTGGCCTGAGTCTTGAGAAAGAACCGGAAATCTTTGTGCCTCGGTGGGCTTAGGAAGCGTGGTTCTGTTAATCTCATTACACCTGGACATATGGCTACGAGATTGTGCCAGAGAGTGCTTCCGCTACGATGTGGACCGACTATAAAGATTGGGGGGTTCGTAAAATGCTTACGCCGTTTTGTGGCGATATTTCCAAGAATACCATTTGGCTCTTAATGCCAGCAGCCAAATCAAGGTTTGCGCGGGGATCAATCCTCGAATGCCTCGGTGCAGGCCAAGTCTTAAAGCCAGCACGCCTCGCAGTGTCAAAGGCACGAAATATTCCGGCACCGGGATCTTTTCAAAGCCATTGCTTTCCTGGAACTGACCATGCTCGCCTCTTCGCCACACTGTATAGGCGATGTGGGGAATCTTACGCTGTGCGCACGCTTCTACGGCCTTCGCGATCATCCCGTTCATCGGCGCCTTGTCACGATGAGCAGTTTTGTCGAGAATCAATGTGATCATCGCGTACCGGTCAGTGATGTACAGCTTAATGAATCCAATCAGTTCGTTTTCGTGATAAGCCGTGATAAAGATTGAATCCTGCAAGTCCAGAGACATCTCTTTCTTAACGGTTTCAAAATCCTTGCCGTAGTGCCAGAACCGTTTGCCCCGTCGTACAGGGGACTGGTTAAAAATCTCCATGATTCCACGCACCAGTTCATCGTTCAACTGGGTTTCTTGAATCGTGACGCCGAACTTTTGGGTTTTTCTGACCTTGTTTCGCGCGCTGGGACTGATCTGCTTTGTTAGCCAATGGTTGTAGTCCTTGATCGGGATAGCAGCGATTTGACGCCACTCTTTGTAGTAGCTGAACTTGGCTTCAATTTCCGGGATTCTCTGCCAGAACCTAAAGATGTCGATTCTTACAGGAGTCGTCTTGAGTGCCCGAACTACTTCGTCTGGATCTTCCACGTCCTTTAGCCATTCCTCTTCGCCCGTCAGGTGGGCGGTCGTTATGACTTTACCGGAAATGATAAATGTCTGGTTCTGTATCCGTACGGCATCAAACGATACGGGCACTCCCCTAATACGAATCGACTCTTTGTAAATCACCGCTCCTCGATTGCTCGTGGGCGCGCCCGCGAGGGCCCCGATGCCTTCCCTGTGACTCAAAGGATCTCCTGGTAACGACTCACTCTGTCGCGTGCGGACTTCTCATCCGAGCAAGTGCGGCGCAACCATCGTTCCAGCATGACCAAGTTAAAAGAGTTTGCGACTGTCTTGATTGACGCGTACGCATTCATGGGCGGTTTGAAGCGATCCCTTTCCCATTTCGGTCTTCTCATCTATTTAGAATTGGCTGCCTCAAAGTTGCGTCGCCCAATGTAGAGACGATCGGAACGCACGGTCATAAATCCGTTTTGAGCCAAAGCAGACGCGAAATCACAAATATTGCGCCCTCCAATTGGATCACTATGAATCTCGGCAATAATAATCGAGAAGCGGGCGAATGCAGCGGGCATGGCATCGAGAATTTCCCATTCTGATCCCTCGCAATCCATCTTCAACACGTCAAAATCCCCTTCGACTTGTTCCAGCCACTCACTGAGCGAGATAACCTGAACCTTCGACTGCTGACTAGCGGAGCTTCCTCCTTTACGAAGCAAACTGCTTTTGGCATGCGCCGCTTGATCAACCCAAATCTCGCTTTCACGCGTGGTTCCTCCTATGGCTTGCCTGTACAGTCGGAAATTACCGGATCCGTCTCGGCCAAGATTGAACTGACATAAGGCAAAGGAGTCTGAATCGGGCTCGAAGCAGAATGCTTCGCTGATTCCGTGTTGTCGATGCAACCAAATTGTAAAAACGCCGATATGCGCGCCTATTTCAAGAAGCCGAACTGGTTCCGCAGGCAGCAGCTCCAATAGTGGTCGATAGGTTTCGTCGAGCAAAACCTCCCTGAGAATCCTATGATCGCCACCGAGAAGGCGACCCAGCACATTGTACTCAACACCTCCTTTGCGTACGCGGAATGAACAGTAATCTATCTTGATCCAGCCTAATCGGGCCAAAGGAACAAGAAGAGGATGCTGAAAATGCCTGAGTAATTGCAAGCTATGCTTCGCCTTCGTCCTAATCGATTTTAGATTCATTTGACCTGCATCCGCGAGGCGGGGTTCAGTCCCAACGACTCTTGCCTTCTGCGGACACTGCTCCAGTTCGAGAGAAGGCTACAAACTAACACTTTCCACGATTCGTCCAGGCGACGGATCTCTATCCGAAGAAATTGTGCGCAGCCATTGCTCGAGCATGACCAGGCTGAACAGAAGTTTGTGGTTATCTTCTCGCCCTGACCGATGGTCGCTCAGGAGCTTTCGCACCGGCTCAGGCTTGAGTAGCTCAAACATGAGAGAGCCTTCATCCAAGAGTAGCTCTGGAAACTCGCCTTTGAGTGATGAATGAAACCATTCGTCGACCACGTTCACCGCAAACCCGCGCTTCTTTCGCCTGAGGATGCGCGGCGGCAGATAAGCTTGGCATACCTGTCGATGTAGCCACTTACGAGTGCCATTGCGGACTTTGAAACTCCGGTCAAGGCGCTGGACGTATTCCACTACAGTCAGGTCCAGGTAAGGGACGCGGACTTCCAGACTGTGAGCCATGGATAGCTTGTCCGCATACATGAGCAGCTCATCTGGTAGCGACGAGCGAATTTCCAGTAGTTGAAACCCTCCCAGTTCGTCGGTGTGCGCCATTTGCGGCACTAGCCCTTGCCAGTAATCGACCATTTCATGACTTTGTCCGTTAGGGATTAGATCGTCCCTGAAAAGTCCATCGATCGTCTTGGCTGGCGCCAGAGAAAAAACGTCCTGATAGCGCTTCAACCGGTCGTTCGTTGCGAGCGAGGAAACGCCACGCTTCAACATCTCATTCCGAGGCAGTCCGTGGACAGCAAAACCAATAGCCGAACGGAAGACTGCTGGTACACGCCTCCACCAATCTCCATAGTAAACACCCAAGTGTCGTTTGTACCCCCCAAAAAGCTCGTCCGGACCCTGGCCAATCAGAGCTACTTTGACATCCTGTCGCGCTCGTTGAGAGACGAAATACATCGGCACAATCGACGAAGCCGCGATCGGTTCTTCCAGACACTCTACGATTTTCGGCAGAGATCTTTCAAACTCGGCTCGGTTGAGCTGCACCGCAATGTGCCGGGCGCCTAAAACCGATGCTGTCTCCGCCGCATCTGCCAACTCGTCGTCGGCGAAGTTTTCCCCGTAGCCGATAGTGTAAGCGGGCCAGGGTCCGCCCTGCTCATTCATCAGCGCTAGGAGCAACCCCGAGTCGAGGCCGCCGCTAAGGAGTATGCCTACCGGCACGTCGCTCAGCAGGTGTCGACGAACCGCACCCCGATACAATTCTAAAAGTTCTTCTGTGGCTTCTTTGTCTTCTTTTGGATTGGAAAAAGGAACTGGCGTATAATTGTACCATCGCTCTTCCCGGCATTGGCCTCCCTCGATTACCAGCATTGTACCTGGAGCCAATTTTCGGATACCCTCAAAAATGGTGAGAGGAGAAGGCGTATACCGAAAGCGAAGAAAGAGATTGAGTGCGACGGGATCAACGGATTGTTTGGAGTTTTCCGCCGCAAGAATCGGACGGATTTCCGACCCGAATGTCAATTGGCCGTTTGCGATCCGATAATAGATCAGCTTGATCCCCATTGCATCGCGGGCCACCACCAATCGGTGGTTTTTTACATCCCAAATGGCTAGACCAAACATGCCGTTGAGATGATTCAGAACTTCGGTGCCCCATTCTTTGTAGCCGTGAATAATCACTTCGGTGTCCGAATTTGTGCGAAAACGATGACCGCGTTTTTCGAGTTCAGCGCGCAGCTCTTTGAAGTTGTAGATCTCACCGTTAAGGATGACCCACACCTTTTCCTCGGTATCAGACATCGGCTGATGACCTCCCGCCAGATCAATGATGGAAAGCCGCCGGAAGCCCAATCCCAGCGGGCCTGCGATGAAGTAGCCCCCATCGTCGGGACCACGGTGGACCATCGTTTGGGTCATTCGCCGAATCGTTTCCAGCTCCACCGGCTCGTTCCTAGCGAAGTTAAACTGGCCGCAGATGCCGCACATGGTTCTTAGTGACGAGTGATGAGTGACTAGTGATAAGTGAAAAGCGAAGACTATTCTTAAGGACGTCTAACCTTTGAGAACTGCTTTCTGATCTCTGACGTCTGATCTCTGCCCTCTGTCTTCTGCTCTCCGTCCTCCGTCCTCTATCCTCTGACTTTCGCCCTTTGTCCTCTGACCTCTAGGCAGACTCAATTTAGCTGCCCGGTCGCACTTTACTTTTGCTGACTCTTTACGAGCGTGGCCGTCGCCGTGTGCTGGATTGCCGGGGTTCCACCCGTGCCAGTCACCGTGAGGGTGTATGTTCCGCGTGATACTCCAGATGACACGGTGACGGTTAAAGTGGAAGATCCGGTCGCCGGATTCGGGTTAAACGTGCCCACTGCGCCCGCAGGGAGACCGCCGACCTCGAGGTTAACCGACGAGCCGAAGCCTCCGGTTGTCGTGATGCTGACGGTATAAGTGGCTACTCCACCGCCGCGCGGTACGGTGACAGATGATGGACTGATCGCTAGCGAAAAGTCCGGAGTCGGTGTCGGTGTGGGAGTCGGTGTCGGTGTCGGTGTCGGCGTTGGCGTGGGTGTAGGTGTAGGCGTGGTAGTCGGTGCCGGAGTCGCTATCGGTTGCGACTGTTGATCTTGAATTACTTCTTGAACCCATGTCCCAGAGCTTCTATCAAAAATATTCAATCGATTAGCTTTGGTTGTGATCGTATTGCCGTCTAAGATCAGTATTACGTCGCTCCCGGTGGTATTTTGAAGGTAGGCTATGTTAGCTCCGCCAGAATTAAGCGAACCGCTTGGGTTGTCTGCCGCAAAGATATTAGGCAGCTGTGCTTGCGCTGGCGCCGAAAGCACCAGGCATGGGAGCACAACGGAGATGAGAATTGAGCGCACAAATTGGCGAGCGTGGCGCCGGACAAGATTACCGGAACGAACTGAAGGGCAGGCCGGCGCCGCCATTGTAAAGTTGTTGCACTTCGGAAATAGTTAGGTCATTTCTGCCTATCCAGATAGCCACTTCATCAATCTGTCCATTCCATGGTTGTGATCCACCTTCGCTGCCTATACAAAACATTATCCCAGTGCCACTAAAAACGGGGCCAAAAAAACCAGTCGTAGCGTATGGACCACCATTTACAGAAATCTTAGTGTTTGCTCCATCCCAACCAATCGCAAAAAAATACCAGTTGCTAGTGTTAGCAAAGGCTGTTGTTGCTTCAACACTGGTGGTGATCGTTGAGCCATTTGCACTTACGGAAAATCTCGCCCTCTTCGTCGTGTTGTCGAAGTATACAAGCCATTCGGCGTCTGATGCCGAGACGCTAAACTTACCAAGGAATGATGCGTCGTTAAGCTGGCTCAAGGTTGCCGCCTTGGCCCAGAATGTCGCGAAGAAATGATTAGCCCCTGGTGAGAAGTCGGTACTGGACTGACGGAATAAGCAGGGGCTCCCGGGAAAATAGCGAGATGTGTTAAAAACGCCGGCTGCACTCCCCACGATGCCTTGACCGTTTGTTTGTACTAGGTTTCTAGCGTACGCCGAATCGATAGCACCGCTGGCGCTGGCTTCATCCATCTTGTAATAAGCATAGAGGCCAGTGAGAAAGTTATTGGTTGTGCTCGTGAACGTGGATGTTGCGATCGGTTGTGACTGTTGATTTAGAACTACCTTGCGAACCCATACCCCAGAGCTTCGATCAAAGATATTCAGCCGATTCGCTTTGGCTGTTATCGTGTTGGCATCCAGTGCAAAGGTTATGTCGCTGCTGGTCGTATTTTGAATGTAAGCGATGTTCGCTCCACCGGAACTGATCGACCCGCTTGGGTTGTCAGCCGCAAAGACGGCAGGCAGTTGCGCGTGTGCTGGCCGCAGAGGCGCAAAGCACCAGAGGACAAGCGAGATGAGAAGGAAACCGCGTCGCAAAGGCAACCTGCTGGTAGAATATCTTACTGGAGGAGTCGCGGTTTTGAACTGAATCGGCTGATACATATAGGGTCTCGTTCTTTCACATGGTGGTTAATCCTACGATCAACGATAGCGCAAATGGATCGAAAATCTGGCCGTTCGTCAATATGAAAATTATAAATTTGTCGACTTTGCAAGGCTCAGTTCAGCGATTTTCTTCTCGCTCATTTTCATTTCCTTTCTGTCGCAACTTCTGTCCTCCACCCTCGGTCCTCGGTCTTCCGTCCTCTGTCCTCTAGGCAGACTTAATTTAGCTGCCCGGTCGTACTTTATACTTTTGCTGACTCTTTACGACCGTGGCCATCGTCATGTGCTGGATTGCCGGGGTTCCACCCGTGCCTGTCACCGTGAGGGTATGTTCCGCGTGATACCCCAGATGACACGGTGACGGTTAAAGTGGAAGATCCGGTCGCCGGATTCGGGTTAAACGTGCCCACTGCGCCTGCGGGGAGACCGCCGACATCGAGGTAAACGATCAGATCCTTCGCTGACTTGATCCGCATTGCTATTTCCCACCCGTGGGCTTCAGGGCCGTGATCACAAGCCTGCTGGCCCTAAGGGCCAAGCGATTTCGCGCGATGATGTTATCTCTCAACTCCGACAGTCCGCGCCGAAGCGCCACCGAGGCCTGGAATCTGACTCCAGATGAATAGGCCTTGGTGGGCTTGACGGGAGCAATCTCCAACTGGACCGACAACGTTTGTGGACGGTGTGCATGAGTCTCGAACATCAAAAAGCCGTTCTCCCTGCTGAACGGCACCTCTTTGCCGCCCACCAGCACACGCTCAACGACCGTGGCTTCCGGAATTCGTCGAAGGAGGCGATACTCGGCGGGCTCTTCGAGCCCATGTTCCAACCGAAACGTGTCGGTAAAGAAACGGACTTCCCACCTGCCCTCGGACACCCGGCGGCGTGCGTGCGTAAGCGTGACGGTTTCCGCGAGCGACTTCCATTTCAGGTCGGGACGCAGTTCGGCCAAACGTCGGGCAAATTCTTCCGCTCCAGCCGATCCATTCCGGAAGAATTCATGATGCTCAATGAGGATGGCTGGCTTGCCAAGAAAAAGCGCCATCGCGAAGACCCCCATTCCGTTCCAATAATGTCGTTTGAAAACCGTGAACCCAAAAAACGAATCCTGGGCGGGAAGAAGCAAGTCTGCACCACAGATTTCGGGTGAGGCCAAATTTCGCGGCATGCACGCTGTGCATATTAGCCCAACGAACTGCCGGCTATCTGCAAAAGCCCGCATCGCTTCAAGCGAATACTGTTCCTGTGGGCAAACCATCAACGGTTCGCTCGCAAGCCCTGTCCTTTCGCGATGCCGCGCCATGCGTTGTCTTGCGACGAAGTTTTTACGCAGCAACGCCTCATAATCATCGGATCTGAATTCGTTATTTGTGTGATCGCATCCATGGGCACAAACACTGAAGCAATCCGAGTACTTGAGAAACATTTGCGCCTCCTTTGCCCGGCTGCGCCAATGGTTCCACGGGATGAACGCCAACGTAATATGATACTTATGCCTTCTGGCTGATTCGAGTAATTGCGGAAACTTGATGAAGCCGTAGTTTTCTCTTAGAAGCGGATCATCAATGACAATTCCGGCTCCTGGGCTTGGGTTGTGCCAACACTTCTCCCCAAAAGCAAATCTCAGGAAAATGATTGCTGGAATATATTGATCTGCTGCTTGCTCAAATTCAATTTCGGCCGCTAACGGTCGAAAAACATCGAAAACGGCATCAGTAATCCACACAAACATGCGCGCTTTGCCAATACTAACGCATACGAAAGTTGGGGATCCATCCAACATCATGACGACTTGTGAGCCACCTCCAGACGAGAGAATTAGGTGCGCCGCTTTACCTTCGTTTCGTGGATACGAATAAGAGGACAGCTCGCCGCTTAATCCCGTCGAATCAGCTGAAAATGTCACTTTACTGACCTGTCTGGCCGCCCCCAACTCACTTATCGCGCTGCTAGTCAACAATCTGACGATTTTAGCGGAAGCTTCAGCGAAGTGCGAAACCAAAAGCAACACAGCAATATCGTGTCTAGCAAAAGACGCTGCCAGCGCTTGAAGCTCCTCCTCGTCGGATTTATTTTCGAGACTTGCTACATCCAATACAATACCGCGCTCGCTTGTTGAGATTGCTTCTCTGATGGCAAGCTCCAGAGAGCCAATCATTGCTACATCGATACGCTCTACGCTAATACCGGAAAATTCCGCTAGTCGCTCTAATTCCGACAATGCCTCCGATGGCCTAGTGTGAAAGAGTAGCCTCATTATCTGCAACCCTAAATGGGGACGCTTTGGCAACCGGCAACCGTTACACTTGGACCTACGGACACTCGGCCGCTATCAGGTCGAAGTAGATGCGGTCAACTTGACACCCATTTGAAGAGGCTGCCTGCCGAATTCTTCCCGCCTCGCGAAATCCGACGTTGTGCAAGAGATTAGCTGAAGCGGCGTTGTCTTCCATGATCCAAGCGTAAAGCGATTGAAGTTTGAGTTCCTGGAACGATTTGCGCACCAGTTGCCTTACCGCTTCCGAAGCAATCCCTTTTCGTGCAAACCGCGGCTCACCAAGAATGTACCATATCATTGCGGTCCCGTCGGCAAGATCGATATCCGCCAGAGCTGCCAGACCGCAGGCCTGTCCATTGCACCGAGCCAGGAAGAATCGGTTCTCGGGATTTCGCAATGCGATCGCGAGGACCGTAGTAGAGACAATGCGGTTACGCCATGCCGCTGTTAACCAGCGATTGATGTCGTTTCTTGAAAGCCACGTAGCAACTAATTCAAGATCGTCGGCCTGCAACTCCTCAATCGTAGTTACTTCCATTGCGGCTTTCCGTCCCTATGATGTTCAAATTCTTCCCTCAATGCTTCTGGCCATTTGTTAACGTCGAACCCAAATTGACTAAAAATCGCATAGACCCACCGCTCATAGCCCCA
>WNFR01010670.1_pt1 | contig 19965 bp, 20 predicted proteins | sample 5400221 | NCBI WGS metagenome assembly WNFR01 (sample SAMN13153357, study PRJNA577476) | soil metagenome | isolation source: 40 cm soil under Madrone tree | place: USA:California | collected 2016-06-14 | reverse complement strand
ATTAAAAATGCCTCCAGGCAGCCGTCGATAATCATCCGACTCGATGGCTTCCAGGTAACGCATTGAGATGCGAGTCTGTTCCGAGATATCGCGTAGAGCAATCCCTCGCGTCTCGCGTGCGAGTCGCAATTTTTCTCCGATGCTTTCAGCCATTTTCAGTCGAGCCGGCGTCAGACAACTCTGATCATGCGAGGGTATGGAACAGCCTCAAAAATGAACCAGCGCCCTCCCCACGAAAACCCCACCAGGCACCATCAAGCTGTTCATTGGCCGCACTATAGCGCCCGCTTGTAAACGTTGTCAAACTTTATTGATTTCGAGCCTGGGCTGTCTTGATTCTTATCGCTCAGGGTGGTAGCTTGATTCGTTCGCAAAAACCAATCTGCTTTGTTTTTAACTTCTACAATCTTGAAAAGTGAGGACTGACGGAGATGTCTCTTGAAGCACTCGGAATGGTCGAGACCAAAGGCTTTGTCGGCGCTGTCGAAGCGGCTGATGCAATGGTCAAAGCAGCCAACGTGCAACTGTTGGGTAAGGAATACATCGGGGCCGGGTATGTGACCGTGTTTGTGCGGGGAGACGTGGGGGCCGTGAAGGCGGCGACAGATGCCGGCGCCGCCGCGGCCAGGCGGGTCGGGGAATTGATCAGCGTGCATGTTATTCCGCGTCCGCATGCGGAAGTCGAGCGTGTCCTGCCGGTCGATGGCCGCACCGGATTCAGCCCCGACGAATCGTCGCAGTTGCCGGGCGGCGCACGCGGCCAGTTGGGCCAGGGCGAGGCCAACCGCTCGTTAACTGCCAGAGAGAGCACGCGAGAAAGAGCCAAGTAGAGTCATTGCCGATTTTTGATTGCCGATTGCCGATTCGAACTAACGTGATCGAGGCGCCAGTGAGCAGCCCATCGGAGCCAGGAAATACCAAATCGGAAATCGGCAATGGAGGTCAGTTATGTCGGCCGACAAAGACTTAATTTCCGTGCAGCAGGCGCGCGACCTGGTCGAAGCCGCGCATCGCGCACAAGCAGAATTGGCACGCTTCGACCAGGCGAAGATCGATCATATCTGTGAAGCGATGGCCCTGGCCGCGTTGCGCGAGTCGCCGCGCGTCGCAGCTCTGGCGGTCGAAGAGACAGGTTTTGGCGTCCCGGCCGACAAGCAGGAAAAAAACCGGTTTGCCGCGGAAGACGTCTGGAATTATTTCAGGAACCTGCGTACCGTTGGCGTAGTTTCTGAAAACAAAGATGTCGTCGAAATCGCCAGTCCGCGAGGCGTCGTTGCCGGCATTGTTCCGTCTACCAATCCCACCTCGACCGCAATCTTCAAAATTCTGATCGCGATCAAATCGCGCAATGCGATCGTGCTTTCGCCGCATCCTTCGGCAGCGCGATGCATAAACGAGACTGTCAAAGCCATGCGGGACGGAGGAGCGAAAGCCGGGCTACCCGCAGATGCCATCGGCTGTATGACCACCGCTACCATCGAAGGCACTGAAGCACTGATGAAGCACAAGATGACCGCGGTGATTCTCGCGACCGGGGGGATCGGGCTGGTGCGTGCTGCTTATTCATCGGGCAAGCCCGCCTTTGGCGTCGGCCCCGGCAATGTTCCGGTCTTCATCGAACGAAGTGCTGACATTCCCAAGGCTGTTCAGGACATTCTTACGGGTAAGTGTTTTGACAACGGAACGATTTGCGCCTCTGAACAGGCAGTCGTCGTCGACGCGCCGATTGAAATGGCGGTCCGTGAACAATTCAAGCAGCAGGGCGGTTACTTCCTCAGCCAATCCGAAGCGGATCAGCTCGCGAAAATTGTGGCCACGCCGCAGCGCACTTTAAATCCCGGCATAGTCGGCAAATCAGTTGAAGTGATCGCGAACATGGCCGGCATCAGCGTGCCGCCGGGAACTCGCTGTCTGTTGGCGGACGTCGCCGGGGTGGGCCGCGATTATCCTCTTTCGATGGAAAAGCTTTCGCCGATCCTGGCGTTCTATGTTGAAGACGGACTCGAGCGCGGCGCCGCGCGATGCAACGAAGTCCTTCATTACGGCGGCATGGGTCACACCGCAGGCGTTCATACTCGCTCGCGCGAAGCGGCTGTTCATTACGGCGGCGAAATGCCGGCGTCTCGCATCACGGTCAACACGCCGACCACCCACGGAGCGATTGGATTCTCGACGGCGCTGCCGCCTTCGATGACGCTGGGTTGTGGATCCTGGGGCGGCAATGTGACTTCCGACAACGTCTCGCCACTACATCTGATGGATATCAAACGGGTCGCATTTGAAACGCGTCCGGTTCAAAGCCAGCGTCCAGCGGCCGCTACACAACCGGCCATCGCCACGATGCGGCAATCTACCGCCAAAAAAGCGCCGGTACCGGCTATGACACCTGGCACTGACAGTCCAAAGGGAGCGCCCAAAGTCAGTCGTCAGGAAATCGCCGCCATCGTCGATCGCTTTTTAGCTAATCGACCTGAATCAACTCCGCTGCCTCCGGCCGCCGCGACTCCTCGACCTGAGTACTCCGCCGGCGGCAATGGTGACGTTGCGCGCGATCCGGCGAACGCTCCTTCGCGATCTCAGCCGAACGGGCGGAAGGCGGCTGAGTTTGTCAGCGAAGACGACGTGAAGCGTGCGATTCAGAAGGGCGAGAAAATTTACGTCGGTCCGCGCACCATCATTACTCCTTCAGCGCGGGACATTGGCGATCCGGCGGAGGTGTTTGCCAAAGCTTGAGCTTAGGAAACTGTGGCAAAGGCAGTTAACGAGTGATGCGGCAGAAAAGCGATCCACGAATTCACACCAAAACGACACGAAACAGGGCTTCGAGTTGTTTCGTGTGAATTCGTGGATCGGCTTTTGTCATCAGCTTGAGCAGCGTGCTAGAGCTTAACCCGTTGATAATTCGAAGCGGGCGAGGTGAGACAAGCAGAACTAAGCACCAAGCTCTAAAATCTAAAGTCTTATGTTCTTAGGAAAAGTCGTCGGCACAGTTTGGTCAACCAAGAAGACGCCCGATCTCGAGGGCGTCCGTTTTCTGATCGTGCATCCATACGACCTGGATCACGAGCCTACGAAAAACGTAGTCGTGGTGGCTGACCGCCTCGGCGCCGGGGCGGGAGAGACGGTGATGTGCGCGTTTGGCAAAGCCGCGCGCACCGCTATCGGCAATCAGGACATGTCAATCGAAGCCGCCGTCGTCGGCATCGTCGATCGAGTTGATCTGACCGACAGCAATTCGGAAGATCTGCGCGAGGTCGCGCGCGACCTGGGCCGTGATAACGGGCGGCGCTAAACTTTTACGGATTTTGATTAGCCACGAAAAGGCACAAAGAGCTAACACTGGTTTGGTTCATTCGCCGTTCACCTTTAATCGGATACAGAACCCGGAGCGGTAGCGACGGGGGCCACCTATTCAACCAAGTGGGTCGTTGAGTTTTTGACCCGGTCGCTCCCGGTTCTGTACCAATTCTTTTGTGCCTTTTCGTGGCTGGCTTTTGAAACGCACTTGGCAATCGATCATGGCTAACGAGGAGTTGATCTATCGCATCACTCGCGCGATCTACGAGCGTCTCGGCACAACGGCAGACGAGAGCGCGGTCGAGCAACTAGTCACCGATATCTATCAAACAGTCGCGCCGGCGTTGGCTAAGAATGGCGCAGGTTCAACTTCGATCTCGAGTTCCGGCTCGTCTTTCGGCGAGACAGCGACCCGCGAAGGCTCTTCCGACCGCCTGATCATCTCAGTTTTTGGGATGGATCACCCGGGGATTGTGGCAGGCGCCGCCCAGATTTTGGCGGAGGCAGGTTGCAGTATCGTCGATATCAATCAGACGGTAGTCCAGGGAAAGTTCGCGATGGTGATCATTGCCAATACTTCGCGTTCGCAGTTGTCGGTGACCGAGCTGAAGGACCGTCTCCGTTCCGAGGGCGAAAAACTGGGTGTGCACATCTATGCCCAGCGTGAAGACTTGTTCAATGCGATGCATCGGATTTAGGAATTTCGAAATACGAAATTTAGTATGCAACAACCAGAAATCTCAACTCGTTGTTCGTCGTGCGGCGCGGCGGTTCGTGAACCGGGGATGTTCTGTCCGGAGTGCGGCAAACCGCTGACGGCTGCAGCCCAGACAGAATCGTCGGCAGCAGAATCGCCGGCAGCCTTGGAAATCGAACAGCCCGCTTTGACCGAAGCGACTCCGGCCGAACCGGTTGCACCCAGAGAAGCGTCGACATCGCCGGAAGCAGTTGCCCTCGCGGACCCAGCGGCAGCGCCCCAAACGGCAACCACCACCACAGACAAGTCATCTGAACCCCCAGTTCCACAGGGCGCGCGGGAGCGCACCAGGGAGAGATTGCACCGCGCTTCCAACGTCGCGCGGGGAGCATTTGAAGACAACGTGAAGCGCGTGGAAAAAATACATCATGTTTCCACCGCCATGATCGAGGAAGCTCATTACGATTCGAGCCTGCGCTTTGTGCTGGTTGCGCTGGGCCTGTTTGTCGTCTTCATTATTCTGCTGGTGCTCAGTAAGGTGATGGGCTGAACTTCGGGAGTAAACTCGGCTCCGCAATGGCGAGGTCAGTACCACCCGGGTTCATTTCTTCAACAGTCGCATTGATCATTTGATCCACCCGCTTACGCGGGTGGTACTGATCTCACTTCAACGTCGCTTGTCTCTTTATGGAATACACCCAAGCTGAAATCCTGCAGACCGTGCGCATGACCGAGATGGAGCATCTCGACATTCGCACAGTGACGCTCGGCTTGAGCTTGCGCGATTGCGCCACCGATTCGATCGCGACAACCGCCGACCGCGTGCGAGAGAAGATCGAACGCACCGCAGGCCGGCTCGTCGGTACGGTTGACGAGATCGGTAACGAGATCGGCATTCGCATCGCCAATAAGCGCATCTCGGTAACGCCCGTTTCGATTTTGACTGAAGGCGCGCGTGGCAATCCCGTCGATCTGGGCCGGGCAATTGATGAAGCCGCCGCGGGGGTGGGCGTGGATTTTGTGGGCGGATATTCGGCGCTGGTGCACAAAGGCTTCACGAATAAAGAGAGTGAATTTCTCGACTCTATTCCGGAGACGCTCGCGTCGACCGAACGGCTATGTTCTTCGGTGAACGTTGCGACTACTCGCGCGGGCATTAACATGGATGCAGTCGCGCGGGTCGGCCGCCTGATCAAGGATGCCGCCGAACGTACCCGCGATCGCTCGGGTCTGGCTTGCGCAAAGTTCGTCTGCTTTGCCAACGCCGTTGAAGACAATCCATTTATGGCCGGGGCTTTTCACGGCATCGGCGAGCCGGAAGCGGTCCTTAATGTCGGCGTGTCCGGACCCGGCGTAGTCAATCATGCCTTACAGCAGGCGCCGAAAAACCTGCCGCTGCATGAACTGGCGGAACTGATCAAGAAACTTTCGTTCAAGCTGGCGCGCGCCGGCGAGTTGGTGGGACGAGAGGCCGCGCGCCGTCTGGGAATTCCTTTCGGCATCATCGATCTATCGCTGGCGCCGACGCCAGTGCCCGGCGACTCAGTCGCGAACATCATCGAAGCCATGGGTTTTGAGCGCGCCGGCGCGCACGGCACCACCGCGGCGCTGGCCTTGCTGACTGATGCGGTCAAAAAAGGCGGCGCGATGGCCAGCAACTCGGTCGGCGGGATGAGCGGCGCGTTCATTCCAGTTTCGGAAGACGCGGGCATGATCGAAGCCGCGCGCGTGGGCGCTTTGACGCTGGAAAAACTGGAAGCCTGGACCAGCGTCTGTTCCGTCGGCATCGACATGGTGGCGGTGCCGGGATCAACTTCGGCCGAGACGATCGCCGCGATCATCGCCGACGAGATGGCCATCGGCGTGATGAATAACAAGACGACCGCGGTGCGCATCATTCCGGTGCCCGGACGCGACGTGGGCGAGATGGTCGAATTCGGCGGCCTGCTGGGGAGCGCGCCAATCATGGCGGTGAATCGTTTCTCTTCCGATCAATTCATTCGCCGCGGCGGTAGGATTCCCGCGCCGGTGCATTCGTTGAGGAACTAGAGTCTTCTTAGCGCCTTTCGGATTTTCTTTGCGCCTTTGCGTGAAACTGACCGAGAACATCTTTTAGTTTCCCGTAAAGGCGCAAAGAGAATGAACACGGTGGCGCTGGCAATTCGATCAGAAACCAACTAACCTTAGCGCCTCAAGAGAAGGTGAGACCAAATGGAACGTGAAGCCCTGGGATTAATTGAATGTCGCGGTCTGGTGGCAATGATCGAAGCCGCGGATGCGGCCGTAAAGTCCGCGAACGTCGTGCTGGTCGGTTGGGAAAAGATCGACGCCGGCCTGGTGACGGCGATCGTGCGCGGTGAAGTCGGCGCGGTGAAAAGCGCCGTTGAATCAGGCGCCGCGGCCGGTCGCCGCGTCGGTGAAGTTGTCGCGACTCATGTTATTCCCCGACCACATTCGGAAGTCGACAACGCAATTCCCGTCCTGCACACCGGCAAGACCACTCGCAAGAAGATCAGCGGATCCGTGCGCGGAAAAAGATAGCGCTCTGATGAGTAAAAGTCTGAGCACGTTTGAACCAGCTACGGTCGTGTGTCTAACCTGTCAAGATTAGTCATCTTTTTTACGTTCTCGGTACGAAGCGCATAGCCGCCGTAACCGGCGTTGCTAATTTTACCTACCAAGACCACTAACTCCTCCTTGTTAGCAACTCCTAGCATCGTCTTCAGATTCTCGAACTGGTGATGCGATTCTGCTCTGGCAAAGATTTTGAAGACTGAACCGTAACGATTTGCAAGCACTGTACTGGGAAGCCAGTAGAAGAAACTACTGCCGTTAACCAAACTCCGTAGAAAAAGTAGAAGATCGACTTCCATAAGGTCCTGGAACTTGATGTCCTCATTGGAGGCTCGCTCACGAAGAAGCGAAGTTGACCTGCGCGAGCTATCACCGTCTAAGGACTGAGAGTAGTTACAGAATTCTGTGAAAGTCACGTATCCTTGATTTTCGACTGTCGTGCCCCCGTCAAAATACTCTCGAGTCAAAAACAGGTTCACCATTTCAAACCTCTGATTCTTAATTAACGCTGCAATGAGGTACAGGAACATCTCTCGTAGGATGAAATGGAAATTATCGGCTAATGAATCAAATCCCGAAGTGCCTTTCGGTGGATTCCTAAAGTCAAGTAATCCCTCGAAAAAACTGAACACCTTTTCATATATCTGGCGATCATCTACGTAAAGGCTGAGGGACAAAATGAAATCAATAAACTCGTCTCGATAAGGCAGAAATCGGTGAATATTGGATAATACTTTTCCAGCGAACGGTACTTCATACTCGTCCGTTGTGAATCTAAAGTCTGCAAGTGCGATTTCGAAGCTCCTTAGATAATCAGCGACTAAACCCGTGACGGTTGGTTTTCCCTTGAGAACTGCGTCCTTCAACATTTTCAACTTAGAACCAGTCCGCGTTGAAATGCGTTCGTTCTCTTGCAAAAAGGAAGGCGGTTTGCCGAGAGCGGGTTCTTGATATAGGGGCTTATCGAAGATATTCCTAAGCAACGCCTCGTAGTTCTCGGCGAGTTTTTCTTCACTCGAGAAGTCGATGAAGATCCTGCTCCTCATGAAGGTTGGCAAGTACGGTTCACCGTCTTCCTTGAATTCAGTTACTATCGGAATAAATTTCCTTTGATCTACTTTGTCGTAGACTTCGTGCGAAATTATTATTGACTCTGTGCCCACACCCCCTTCCCTGGCATCGGCTTTCTCGGCGTACCGCCTGTTGGAAATAACCAGCACTTTGGACACTTCGCGATCTGTTACCATCGTCTCCATGAATGCGTACTTATCTTGACCTTCTCTAAGCTTGTACACGTCAAGTATTACGTCGACGCCGTCGCCTCTTAGCCTATCTACTAACTCTCGGATCCACTCACGGTATTCGGGAGAGGTCCAAGAATACGAGACAAAGACTTTTCTAGGCTCAAGATTTTCTTCGGTCATCAAAGTTGTCTACAGTTATCAGCCTGTAGAGATTATAGCGCGAGTTTGGGCTGGGTTCCTTGCCTAAGTATTTCCGCGTCGGTTCTCTCGTCGCGCCCGCCTCAGTCGACGTCAAGATCAATCCTGCAACAACCTCCCTCCGATTTCAGATCGCGATGCAGCACTCCAGCGTCGTGCGCAGCCGCCACCCCGGCGCAGATTTGACGCGCCAGTTGAATCGCTTTGTCCTGTGGCAAATGGCCGATGCGGTGCAACAGCGAAGACAGCTCCTCGCCCTTGATGAATTCCATCGAGAGAAAATGCCTTCCATCGATCTCACCAATGTCGTAAACGCGGCAGACGTTCTTGTGACTCACTTGCCGGGCCACAAGCGACACCAGTGCGATCGTGAGTTCGTCGCATACCACGGCGCAAGCTCACTAGTGATCCGATAAAGATCCACAGGTAAGTCAGGAACAGAGCGGAGATCGGCGCCTGCAAACGATATCGGGGTGAGTCCCGATGTTCGCGATTGCAGTCAACCTAACGCCGACGAGCTGCATCCATTACTCGGATAACAATCCAGTTCTTCGTAAGCAGTACCCAAGGTCTTGATTCCGTCCGGTCTCCCTCGCTCCAAACCCTTTTTCCGCCTTAGGAGGCTAAGCCCATGAAACGCACTCTCCTCTTCGTCCTGATCTGTTTATTTTCAGTTAACTCTGTCGCGCAAACGCGCCGCCCAGCTCGCGCGCAAGTCCCGGCAACCGTTGTCACGCGATCGAATACGCAAACGTTGCCCATTCGTCGAGTGATTCTTTACAGCAACGGCGTCGCCTATATTGAACGACGCGGCACGGTCAACGGTCACGCCGAGGTCAGCCTTTCGTTCAAGCAGTCACAGGTTGATGATGTTTTGAAATCGATGGTGGTGCTTGACCTGGGTCAGGGCCGGATTGGCGCAGTTAGTTACAACTCTTCAGCGCCGCCGTCGGCAAGGCTGGCCGACATCCCTTTTTCGATCAATGCCGGCTCGGCCAACAATTTGGGTGGCGGGCTGGCGGGAGTCCTGGGTCAACTCCAGGGCGCGCACGTCCTCGTTGCTACCGGTAATCGCACCGCCGCCGGTTCGATTCTCACCGTGGAAGAACGAAAGTCACAAATCGATTCGAACACCCCCGCCGTAACCAGCCATGCGCTGGTGATCGCTTCTGAAAACGGCGAACTAATTAGTTTCGATCTGGCCGAGGTGCGGAGTGTGAAACTGATTGACGACGGCGCGCGTCGAGACGTGAACGAATTCGCGAATGCGAGTGCGTCGGCGCGTCGTCGGGACGCCAAGACAATCGTGGTTACTTCGGACGGCACCGGCCCGCGCGAGATGGTTGTCAGCTATACGATTGCCGCGCCCATCTGGAAGACCACTTACCGGGTCGTGATGGATTCGCAGGGGAAGCCCTTTTTTCAGGGCTGGGCCATTGTCGACAACGTCAGCGAAGAGAATTGGAACAACATTTCACTGTCACTGGTATCGGGATCACCCGTTTCCTTTATTCAGCCGATTCAAAAACCCTTCTACCGGTATCGACCGATCGTGGGAATGCCGAGCGATCTGAAGCTCGAACCGCAAACCTACGAAGCGAATGAAGGCGCTGCGCCCGGAACGATTAGTGGAACCATCACCGATGTAAACGGAGCCGTGATTCCGGGCGCTTCGGTGACTATCACGAACACTGCTACTAACCAGTCATTCACGACGGCGAGCTCCAACGATGGAACTTACACCTCCCCGGTTCTGTCCGCCGGAAGTTACTCAGTCATGGTTAACATGGCCGGCTTCAAGAGATACCTGGTGCAAGATGTCAGAGTCGGATCCAACCGCGCGGCCTACGCAAACCTCAGTCTTGAAGTGGGGAGCGTTTCCGAAACCGTGACCGTAAACTCAAGTTCGGCGTTTTTGAGCACTTCTACTAGTCAAAGGCAGATCAGGCAACTTCCGACGAACGGCCGCACGGCCAATAATCTCAGTGTGATGTCACCCGGTTCCGCCAATATCACTTCCTTCGATGGCGCCTCGCTGAGTGATGCCATCACTCGTCCCGACTCTGGCGTAGAAGCCGCGGCCACCGGTAGTGAAGTTGGCGACCTCTTCGAATACCGCATCGATCAACCAGTGACCGTGCTGCGTGATCGTTCGGCGTTGATTCCGATCCTGCAAACCCGCATGGATGGCGAGCGCGTCTCGATCTATAACGAAGGCGCCCGGCGTGACCGGCCGATGGGCGGCCTGCTCTTGAAGAATACTTCGCCACTAACGCTCGAGGATGGCGCGTTGACGGTAATTGACGGCGATGCCTATGCCGGCGAAGCCCTGATGGAGCGCCTCAAGCCTGCTGAACAGCGTTTGATTTCTTTCGCGCTGGATCTGGGCACACTGGTTAACGTGCGCGTGAAGGAAGATCGCGCGCCCACTTTTCTGGTTCGCGTCGTCAATGGAGTTTTTCAGGCCCACTATCACCAAACGAGTCAAAAGACTTACACGCTGACGAACCAGACGGACAAGCCACGCGTGATCTATGTTGAGCATCCGGTGCGCGACGGTTGGGTCCTAGGCGACGACACCCAGAAACCCGATGGCAAGAGCAGCCGTTACTATCGCTTCCGGGTTCCGCTCGATCCTCATCAGAAAGTTGAGCTGGCCGTTACCGAGCGAAGGGCGTTAATGGACAACTACGCGCTGCTGAACTTCAGTCGTCAGGATCTCGAATTGTTTATCTCGCGCAACTACATCGACGCGGCAACCCGGGCGATGCTGGAAAAGATCATAGACCTCAAAAGCCAGATGGCTGCCGCCGCGGCCCGGATCGAGGCCATTGATCAGGAGGTAACTGAGATCGGGGCCGATCAGCAACGCCTGCGTGACAACATTAAAGCGCTAACCGCAACTGCCGAAGCAAAACAACTGATCACTCGCTACGTAGCCAAAGCCGATACTCAGGAGACGCGTCTGGAAGAATTGAACAAGGACAAGCAAACACAGCACGCTCAAGCAGAGCGACTGCAGATGGAGTTGGAGGGTCTGGTTCGCAGCGTAGCGATCGATCGCGAACTAACCCGGAAGTAATGATTTTGAAATCCTGACTCTCAAGCTCCGAGGGCCGTTCTGATTTTCCCCAGCAGCTTTTCAATCTCCAGCGGCTTGAGAAACACCTCGGCACAGCCGGCGGCCATCGCGTCTTGCTTAACGTCGGCCGTCGCATAGGCACTGATAGCGAAGATTGGTGTGCGCGATAGAGTGTGTCGTAGACGCAGCTGGCGCGTCGCTTCGACGCCATCCATCTCGGGCATGGCCAGATCCATCAGGATTAGATCCGGCGTGATGCGGTTTGCTTGTAGCAGACCTTCTTTGCCGTCGCGTGCTTCGACGACTTTGTAGCCCTTGGCCCGCAACAAAGACGAAAGCAGTGTGCGGCTGTCGGTGTAGTCTTCGACCACCAGAATCAACGGAATACCGGCTTTTTTTGCCATCTCAGTTACCTCATCAGTACGAATTTAGTCGATGAGGTCTGATCAGATGGGGGTCTGTCCAGACAGGGCGTGCTATTAACCATAGCGCCCCGGGTCGAGGTAATGCAACCTGCTAGCTCGTGGCACAGACTTCAGTCTGTGATGCGAAGTAGCATAAGACTCAATCACAGACTAAAGTCTGTGCCACTATCGATCTCGAATCATTAGCCACGCGAGTGCTGAACCGGCCAGAGCCAACGCCGCGCCCACCAGCATCACGCGCCCAAAGCCAAAAACAAAGCATTCGTCGATTGCCTGCTTGATCGACATCCGCGTTTCTTCGTCTACGCTCCGAGGAAGGTCGGCCGCCGCCAGCTTGATGCGCTGCGTGTTCAAGGCCTGCCGCACCTCAATCGTTAGCGGCATCTGATTAAGACGCTGATCGAGACAGCCATTAAAAGCGTGGAACATAATCAATCCGAAGACCGCCACGGCCAGCAAGCCGGCTGTGCGTGACACGGCGTTGTTAACTCCGGAAGCGATGCCCGCGTGACTTTGATTGACTGAGTTCATGACTGTGGTCGTCAGCGGGGCCACACTGATCGCCATCCCAAATCCCAGGACGATGATCGCCGGAAGAAAAGTGGTGAAGTAACTCCCGCCGACGCCGGGCCTGAGAAACAAACCAAATCCAGTCGCCGCGATGATTGGTCCCACGACCAGCGGCAGACGCGCGCCGTAACGCTTAACCAATCCGCCCGACCAGCGCGACAGCAGGAACATGATCAAGATAAATGGCAGGGTCGCGGCGCCCGCGGCCGTCGCGCTGTAGCCCTGCACCTGAATCAGGTTGAGCGGCATGAAAAAGAGTGTGCCGGCAAGCGACGCATACAGAAATAGCGTCAGCATGTTCGCGCCGGCAAAGTTGCGCGAGCTAAACAGTGTGAGAGGCATCATCGGGTGCTGCACCCGCGCCTCAACCAAAATGAACGCTCCAAAAATGAACGTGCCTGCTACCAGTGCGGCTATTACTATCGGATTCTGCAAACCCAAACGCGATGACTCGATCAGACCGTAGACGATTGCGCCCAGACTGAGTGTGGCCAGCGCGGCGCCCAAAAAATCCAACTTCCGTGACTCTTCTTCATTCCGGCTTTCCGGCACGCGCCGCACTACCAACAGCAACACAACCACTGCGAGTGGCAGATTGAGAAAGAAAACCGCGCGCCAGGAGACGTGTTCGATCAACCAACCGCCGATGACCGGACCCAACGCGGTGGTGATCGCGGTCGAACCCGACCAGGTCCCAATCGCTTGTCCGCGTTCTTCTTCAGGGAATGACGCGCTGATGATTGCCAAACTGCCGGGCACCAACATCGCGCCGCCGATGCCTTGCACTGCGCGCGCTGCGATCAGTTGCGAGATGTTTGGCGCCAGTCCGCACCAGCCGGAAGCCAGCGCGAACAGCACGACTCCGATTGCGTAAATGCGCCGGCGCCCAAAGTGATCGCCCAGCGAGCCGCCGAGCAACAGCAGGGCCGCCAGAAACAGCGCATACGATTCGACCACCCACTGCACATCGACGGTGGTGGCGTTGAGCTTCGACTGCAAAGCAGGCAGCGCCACATTGACGACCGTGCCGTCAATGAACACCATGCTCGAACCGAGAATGGTTGCGGCGAGAATCCAACGACCGCGCTCTTTGCTGCATGGCGCTGTTGTCTTCTTGGCAGAAATTACGCCTTCATCGCAGGGTGGTTTGAGGATGTTCACGAGCTAAACGTACTATGATTTTATTTAGGACGACCAGCCTGCGGAAGCAGGCGACATATCAATAGCCCACAGCGCAAGCTGTGGGTAACGAGCGCCAAGAACAACCAAGCCCGCGAAAGTGGGCGACATAATAAATCCAAAACTCTCTTAACGGTTTTGCTTCTGTCGCCCACTTTGCGGGCTCTGGTTAATCCGCGATCATGGACCCCGGGCTTACGCCCGGGGCTAGTAGTATTGCGCCTGCTTCGCAGGCTCGTTGAATAGGATTTCCAAACTAACAATAAGCTTACATACAACAAAAACGCCGCTCGCAATTCGCGAACGGCGTCTGTCTCCTGTATAAACCCGGTCGCTTCAGGTTCTATCTCAACCTCAGTACCTAATCCTGACACTAAAGCTGCCGCTGTTATCGCTATAGTCGTCGTCGTTGATAGCCAGTATCAATCGGCCGTCGACGGGAACACTAGTGCTCAGTTGGCTGCCGATCAAATATGGCTGACTCAGTTGGCCATTCGACATGCGAATATAGGCGATCAAGGCGCCAGGTCCTGCCGTGGGCACTGGACGAGAACTCACCACGGAACCAAAACCGGTGTTGCGCCCGCCTTCGGGACCCACTTCGCCGATGCGCCGGCCGGCAACCACAGTGCCGGTCGCACTGATCGTGATCGGATCGCCAACCCGCACATCGATGCCGGTGTCGGTGCCGCGTGACGTACCGGGCACCTGGATGGTCACATCCTGAGCCGTACGATTGCGATCACGATAGCGATCATTTTGGTCTGACGGTTGGCGGTCGCGCGAGTCCGAAGGTTGCCGGTCGCGCGAGCGAATTCCCGGTGCGCGTCGGCGTGAAGGGTCCTCACCAGTATCAAGCGCATTCAGATCGCGCTCGCTCCTGATCTGCACCGTAAAGGCGCCGCGGGTATCATTGAACGTCCCGCGATTGGCGGTCAGGTAAAGCCGTCCATCGCGATCGGCGGTGAACTCGCGGGTTGAACCAAGTTCCATAATCGGTGCGCGCGGGTCATCGCCAATCGCTCCGATCAATTCGCCTTCGGCGGCACGCGGCAACGGCGCGCTCGGATCGGTTGAGCGCAGGCCGTCCGGCGTTATTCGATTGCGTCCGGCCATGATCACGCCTGAGGCGTTGACTTGGACTTTCTGCCCGCGCCGCAGATCCACTCCCGAATCGACCCAATTGGAATCCAGCGTTACTTGTACCGAGCGAGTCTCAAGGCGTGCTTCGTCGAGGTTGCGCCCGTCAATTTCGATGTGATCGACTTCGGCCGGACGGAAATACTGTATCTCGCCCTCGTTGGTACGGTTGCGAGCGACCTCCGTTGGCTGCATGGCATAGCGGGGCTCGACGCGCACGACAAAACGTCCGTTGGTAAAGCCCAGCACTGTACCGCGTATGGTTCGTCCATCCTTTAAATAGATAGTGTCAGCGGCGGTGAAACTGGCGGCGAGTAGCACAATGGTTAAAGCAAGAATTATTTTTCGCATGGTCTGATCCTTTCACTTTCGTAAGCACAATCCGAAAAGGCACATTTGAAGTTCAACAGGATTCCTTGGGAAGAGAATTAAGCGAGGGATTGTCGAGCCCTAGCTTATAACGAAGTGGAAGGAGGAGCAAGTGAGCCCGTCTTAACGAACCCATATTCGCCGTGTTATTCTCGCCTTGCGACTGGAGTTTAGATATGGACCCTATTTCAATCCCGGCTCACTTCGATGGGCGACAGATTCTTCTCGATGAGCCCTGCGAACTCGAGCCGAACGCCAAGCTAATCGTAACTGTCTTGCCGAATCATGACTCCGAACATGAGTCATGGTTGCGTTTGTCGGCCGACGGCTTGCACCAAGCTTATAGTGATAGTGAAGAAGAATACTCTCTTGATCTAATCAAAGACCCGAATCCCGATTATGAAGGAAGGTGACATAGTCCTGACGCCTGTTCCGCAAGCTGACGGCAGTATTAAGAACCGCCCGGCAATTCTTCTCCGCGAGTTTCCGCCGTACAAAGACTTTCTTGTTTGTGGCGTTAGCACCCAATTGCGTCAAGAGGTGAAAGGGTTTGATGAGATCATTTCGCCTTCCGATCCTGACTTCGCGTCGAGCGGTTTGAAATCTGAATCCTTGATCCGACTCGGATTTCTTGCCGTATTGCCGCGCGCAAAGATCGCTGGTTCGATCGGCTCGATCTCAACTGAACGTCATGAGCGATTGCTCAAAACCCTGGCTGAACATCTAACCATAGGGGCGCGGGATTGAATAAGGTACCTGCTATTTTTGCGAAGCTCGCTGCTCTTTACAAAGAACTTGATCGGCGACTCCGTTCGCTCGAGAGAGATACACTCTTACCTAACGATCTGATTGAGTATTATGTGAGGTATGCGGATTTGCGCGACCAACTTATTATCGAGTTGCCTGAGCTTTATTCTGATCTTCCAGACCGGGAGTTTCCGCAGCCGGACAAGAGTGGCCACTTCAAGCGCTCTCAAATTTCTCCCGTGTTCCGCGATATGGCCTATATTTTTGAGGTCAAGTCTAACAGTGAACTCACGTTTGAGCCTGGAACTCAACAATCACCTTCCGAAGAACGACTTCTGCGCGTTTTTATAAGCCACGGCAGGAGTTTGGATTGGAGAGAGGTTCAGGATTACATTGAGAAGGACTTGACCATCCTCACTCTTGAACTCGCTCAAGAGCCAAGTAAAGGAAGAACTGTTATGCAGAAACTTAATGAAGAGTCAACCAAATGCTCATTCGCTGTCGTAGTCATGACTGGCGATGATGACCTTGGCATCGGCACCCCCCGCGTACGCGAGAACGTTTTGCATGAAATTGGCTTCTTCCAGGCGAAATACGGCCTTGCCAATGTGTGTCTATTACATGAGGAAGGCACAAACATCCCGAGCAATATTCATGGTCTGATCTATATTCCTTTTCCGAAAGGCTTGGTGAGTGCGGCCTTTGGCGTGCTCGGCCGTGAGCTTCGAACGGCTTTCTCCAAGTCAACCTGAAAACACAATAATTAGATTCCCAAGTAGCCGCGTGTGCCTGCGACCTTGGGCAAAGTAAATCAAGGGCGTTGCTGTTAGGAAATAGAGTCACCCTTTCGTCAATTCATCGGCAATTTCATTCGCGTCGAAGACCTTGCGCAGGACTTCTCTCATGGCGCGCACGTCGACGGAAATCGCCCGGTTGACTGATTCGTCGTAAATAAAGTTACCCACCAGAGATTGAATGTTCCCGTCAAAGATCAGGCCGACCAACTCGCCGTTCTTGTTGATTGTCGGCGAACCGGAATTCCCGCCGATAATGTCGTCGGTCGAGACAAAATTAAAAGGCGTCTTCAGATCCACTGCCGATTTCTTTTCGAGCCACCGCGGCGGCAAATTATATGGGAACTCAGACTTGAATTGCGTCGAGCGAGCATACAGACCGCCGAGCGTGGTAAACGGCGCCACTTTCTTGCCGTTCTCCATATATCCTTTGACGGCGCCATAAGAGAGACGCAAGGTGAAGGTGGCATCGGGATAAAGGCGGGTGCCTTCGGTATCGAATAGAGCCCGCGCGATTTTGCTGTAATTGGCGCGCTCGACACCGATGACTTCGTTCTCATAACGGGCGCGCAACTCACGCGCTTTCGGATCGATTGTGCGCGCCAAAACGATCATCGGATCAGTTGAAGCCGCAATCGCCTGGCTGCCACCGGCCGCCAATTGCTTGCGAAAAGCGACATCCTTCAGCTTGGTGCCATCGATCAATTCGGCGGCGCGAACCTCGGGTGTCTTGCCATTCAATATCTGTTTGACGAGCGGATAATCAGCGCCCAGCAGTTCGACCATGAACCCGAGCGAATCAGCGAGTTTGAGTTTCTCGAAATCGTCGTGAATCGGCGCTGGTGAATAGAGCGCCAACTCGAGCGAGGCGCGGCGCGCATCGGTGTACTCAGGCAGGCGCTGCGCGTTCGGCTTTTCGCTTTCAGCCGCCAGACGGACCAGTGTGCGCGCGACTCCAAACGTCGTGGTGTTGAAGCCGTTACCCTGATCAAAGATTCTTCGTTCGCGAATGTAGGACGGTAGACCCTGATGCGCTTTGGCAATTGCGTCCCAGGCATCGCCGTACATTTTCTGCCGATCCGGATTGGCCGCGATTGATTTGCGCAAAGCGCTTTCGTCGTTCATCTTCCGATTCATCAGCGCCTGGTCTTTCAGGCCGGCCAGCTGGCCCCGATAGACCTTGTCGCCATGTATTTCTTGAGCATGGCCTCTCGCCGTTCCAGCAGGCGCAGAACAATCGGGATGCTGGTATCGCGCAGCTCTTCCAAATGAGCAACCGTGTTGAGGCGCGAAGTCGAGCCGGGATTGCCGGTGACGAAAACTAAATCGCCTTCTTTCGCGCCGGCTGTGGACCACTTAAAGTGGCCTCCCGGATGCACCGGCTGATCGTTTTCATAGACACGGACCAGCGCCATGTCGATATTGAAGCGCGGGAAATTAAAGTTATCGGGGTCGCCGCCAAAGAAGGCGGCCTGAAACTCAGGAACGAAAACCAGACGCACGTCGGTGTATTTCTTATAGCGATAAAGATTGTATTGCCCGCCCTGGTAAAGCGTGATGACATCGGAACGAAGCCCGGTGGCCTTGGTTGACTCGCCTTCGATCGCGGAAATCTCGGCGCGCCGGGCGGCGAAGGCCTGGGCATCCGATATGCCCGGTTTGACCGCGCCGTTGACGCGAGTGGTTACGTCTTCAATGCTCACGAGCACATTCAGTTCGAGACTGGGTGCCTTGATTTCTTCAGCGGGCGTGCGGGCGACAAAGCCTTCCTTCGCCAGATCCTTCTGCGGTGTGCTCACTTCGTTAACGATGTCTTCCACGATGTGATAATTGGTCAGCACCAGCCCGTTGGGTGAAACAAACGAGCCCGAACCGCCATTATTGAAGCGGACCGAAGCCAGCTGTACCTTCTTCAGCCATTCATCGGTAATGTCAAAGCCGTATTTCTTTTTGATCTCGGCGCGGGGCACGTTGTTGAAAGTCCACATGCCTTCGTCCGCCAACGCGGTGAAATTGACTGTCTGTAGGCTGAAGAGCGCCAATATCACGGCGCACAAAACTTTTCTGAATTTCATTTGTTTTCTTGCCTCGAGAATCCGGTCTACCGGGAGAAGGTCTTAGAGCATTTTGCTGTCCTTTTGGATGCCTGAGATTAGTAATCGCTCGATACGCATCGTGTCAAGGTCGTACGCTTGAGGCTTTGACACGATTGACATGATTTGCAAGCCGGGCAATAGGCGGGCTCTCTTGCTTTTCCTGAAAATCTTGTTAATCCTGTCCATCAATGGACAACGAACAAATTGCCCGGCGCTTTAATAGCATGGCTGCGCTAATGGAAATTCGCGGCGAAGACCCCTTCCGCCTGCGCTCTTATCGCATGGCAGCCGAAGCGATCGAGACGTGGCCCACACCGGTAGAGGAGATTGCTGCGCAGGAGGGCATCGCCGGTCTGCAGGAGATTCCGGGTGTTGGTAAAGCCTTAGCGGGCAAGATCGTCGACCTGGTTAATCGCGGCACCTTTGACGCGTGGGAGAGGTTGATTGCTGAGACACCGGAAACCGTGCTCGACTTGTTGGAACTCCCCGGCGTGGGTCCGAAGACCGCAGCCATGCTGCACCAGAAATTCAAAATTGCTTCGCTGGCTGATTTACGAAAGTTCATCGACGGAGGTGGCTTGGAAACTGTCGATGGCATTGGTCCGAAGACGGCCGAAAGGATCAAGAAGGGTTTGAATCGTTGAAGCTAAGGTCCTCACGTTGGCACAAAGCCGGAATCATTTTGACGATTACCGGCGCCTTGCTTAGCCATGCCTGCCTCGGTGGCCTCAAATCACTAGCCGGACTGAATGCGTTGCAACAACGGTTAGTCAACAAATATCACGAAGACGTCGGCGTCAAACTGCAGAACTACCGTTTCCTTATCATTGTTTTTAACAATTCATCCTTAAACGATAAAGACCCGGCCAGTCGTCAAAGCCGGGCGCAGGAAACTGCCCAATTCGCCGCGTTGAATTACCGGGACATCAACCAAATCCAAACGATCTGGATCCGTTTTGTCGCGTCAGAGACCCGTCTAATCGTGTTCCACCGCACCAGAGGCATTGCGGCGTTCGCATTTGATCGAAACGGAAAACCGTTCGCGGGTCGTCAGCAGATGTCATTGGAGCCGGAGGTAACAGACCCGCGCGCACCGGTCGTCAGGTTCAGTTCCGCAAGGGACGAAACTGACGTGAGCGTCACCCGGCTGCAACTCGAGGGTGATATGAACCACGGAATCGCTCTGGTGCCTCACTTCGTAGTGCCGGGCGATGCGCGGCAGCCAGGCGCGGCTACAATCGCGCCCGAGTCGGCCGTGCTGGACTTCGCATCTTACGCGGATAAACCTATCTTCACGGACAATCCAAACCTGGAAATCTACTGCGATGACCGGCTGGCGCTAAAGGGATATGCCCATCTGCTCTCGGCAAATGATGCCGGTGATGGGGGCAATGTGGCTCAATTCCTCACGGTCCAGACCTCCTTTAAAACCTTCAGAAGAATTGCCGATTCACGAAACGTGCGGATCAAGCTTGGGCCCAGGCGATTCGACCTGGCGCCGGATGACATCAATGCCTTGAGAGCACTGTGTGCTTATTCTCGGTGAATCAAGA
>WNFR01002288.1_pt1 | contig 19971 bp, 19 predicted proteins | sample 5400221 | NCBI WGS metagenome assembly WNFR01 (sample SAMN13153357, study PRJNA577476) | soil metagenome | isolation source: 40 cm soil under Madrone tree | place: USA:California | collected 2016-06-14 | reverse complement strand
CCATATCCTCGCGGCGTTCGAAGAGCTTCATGCCGAACGGGATCGCCCGCAGCTTGAGAAGGCGCTCCAAATCGGCAACGAGCTGGCTCCAGTCCTCACTCATGTGAGCATCTCTCGACGAGGGTTCGGTCGGCAGATTAATCTCGATATACCCATTTGTCTTCACGCCTCGCCCCAATGCGCAGACCAAGCGAATGAACGGCGGAGGAGGGAATTCTCGTGCGGTTTCTCGGCGTCCATCCCGGCCCACTTCTCTATTCGAAAATATTCCTCCGGCTCGAGCCGCTCGGCCTCGAACTTGTCGCACAGGCGGCGCGGCGCGCGGGGCACGTGGTTCGACTTATCGACCTGCAGGTCGAGGATCACACTGCCTACTTTCGAATGCTCGACAGCTGGCGACCGGACGTTGTCGCCTTTTCCTGCAACTATCTCGCGAACGTTCCGGAGATCGTCGACCTGGCGAAGGCGACGAAGACACGGTCGCCGGACACCTTTATCTGCGTCGGCGGCCACAGCGCCTCATTCACCGCCGCCACCCTGATCGAGCACGGGGCGGGGGCGATCGACTGCGTACTCAAGGGCGAGGGCGAGGCGGCGATGCCGCTCCTCCTCGATGCCATCGAGGGAGGACGGACTATCGTTGCGGTTCCCGGCGTGGTGACTGCGGCGGGAGAAGGACCGCCGCCGGTCTTTGTCGATTCACTCGATGACCTGATGCCGGCCCGCGACCTGCTGCGCCACCGGCGCAAATATTTTCTCGGCACGCTCGATCCGTGCGCCTCGATCGAGTTCTCGCGGGGCTGTCCATGGGACTGCACCTTCTGCAGCGCCTGGACCTTTTATGGCCGCAGCTACCGTCTGGTCAGCCCACAGCGCGTCGTCGAGGACCTTCGCTCCATTCGGGAACCCGGCGTCTTCATGGTCGACGATGTCGCTTTCGTACAGGAGAGGCACGGCATGGAGATCGCCGAAGCGATCATCCGCGCCGGCATCCGTAAGAAATATTATCTCGAGACCCGCAGCGACGTGTTGCTGCGCAACAAGGATGTATTTCGATTCTGGAGGAAGCTCGGACTCGAATACATGTTCATTGGCCTCGAGGCGATCGACGAAGAGGGATTGCGCAAGCATCGCAAACGGGTCTCGCTCGGTCGCAATTTTGAGGCGCTGGAATATGCCCGTTCGCTCGGAATCATGATCGCAATCAATCTGATCGCCGATCCGGACTGGGACCACGAGCGCTTCCGGATCGTCCGCGAATGGGGTGTCGAGCTGCCCGAAGTCGTGAACATTAGCGTCAACACGCCCTATCCTGGGACCGAAAGTTGGATCGCCGAAGGCGACCGGGTCGCCAGCCGCGATTACCGGCTTTACGATATTCAGCACACAGTGCTGCCGACCCGGCTGCCGCTGGCCGAATTCTATGGCGAGCTGGTGGCCACTCAGCGCGCTTTCTATCGCAAGCACCTGGGCTGGCGCCGGGTCATGAACACGGCAGGGGTCATCGCCGGGCATCTAATGCACGGCCAGACCAATTTCCTCAGGAGCCTTTTCCACCTCGATCGGGTGTTCCGCCCGGAGTTTCTGCTCGCTGATCACGCTCTGCCGGTGGAGTACCAAATACCCTTGCCGCAGTCCTCCGCCGCTGGACCGGCGGCCCCGCGCAGCGCGCTCTACATCCACCCGCCACGGGGTCGCAAAGGGCGCGCGATCGACAGCGCAACCGAGCGCTTTGTTGAGGATACCCGAATGGGAATCACGCCCTGACGGCTCGGTCGAGGCTCAATCTATGAAACGAAGGTTGAGGCCGGCGCCGCGTAGCTCGCCAAGATAGCCCTGGACGCTGCCGAATTCGGTGTCGAACTCCATCCGCACAGGTGCCATCTTATCGCCGCCCAGGCGGGCATACCAGATCTTGCCCCGCTTATAGGTTCCCGAGGCTAGATCGGTCGGAAACCCGTCGACGTCCTCGCGCTTGACGTCGCAGGCTTGCGTTGGCCCGCTGAAATGCTGGCGCCCCTCCGGCGATAGCGTCTCCGATCCGGCGTTGGTAAAGCGGAGATTGTAGCGGCCGAGACCATCGAACACCGGAACAACGAGCGCGCAGTTGCCGCTCTGCGTCAGATGCCGTTCGAGAAGGTAGAATGCGGTCAGCTGATCGACGGTCCCGCGCATCTGAGCGGCGGCTGCCGAAGTCTGCAATGCGGCTACAGGCGGCGTCTGATCGCTCGCCACCGAGCCGTCGGCACGGTAATCGATCCGGTAATTACGATCGGTGCCGTTTCGCCGCACCTCGGAATGGTATCCGGCGGGTCGAACTCCGTCTTTGACGAGCCTTCCGTGAACCTCCGAGTGGCTCGTCAGGTCGACGAAGATGCTAGCGATGCCGCGTGTGTCGAGATCCGTCGCGATCGTGTACCGGTCCCCTGACGCGACAACCCGGGTACGGTTGGTTAACACGTGGAAACCGGCGAAGCCGTAAATTTCGATCCGCAGCTCGAGGGGATCCGCTTCCTGCGCCGGCGCCGCCAGTGCGGCAAGGGCGACCAAGACCGTGGCAGCGATCCCTGCCACGACAGTAAAACGAGCCAACATCATCCCCGCCCATAATCCCATAGCCGGTGTGCGGCTGTCCAGGTTAGGGTGTTCCTTTGCCATCAGGGGCAACGCTCCCGGTCGCCGTTCAATTGGCGGCCAACGCGTAATCTCTGGAGAAAGTTTCGTCCTGGGTGGAGTCCGGCAAATGACAGAGCGGGAGCTTGCCCTCGGCCGTGTTAGTCGGCCGGCAAGGGTCCGGCTCGCTTGGCGTATACTGACCCACGATAAGGCCCGCACGATGCTCGCGATCGCCGGGGTGTTTATGGCGATCCTGCTGATCTTTGTCGAGCTCGGCTTCTTTTTCGCTGTCCCGCAGGGCGGGATGCTGTTTTACGACAACCTGCAATTCGATTTGCTGATGTCCTCGAGCCAGTACGAATACCAGGCGCAGCCCGGCCAATTCCCGCGAGGCCGGCTCGATCGGGCGCGGGCGGCACCGGAGGTGGCGCAGGCAACCGCGCTCTATTTTGGTTCGGCGAAATGGCGCGACGGTGAGGACGGCAAGGCGCCCGACGTCTTTGTGATCGGTCTCGACCCTCGTCGGCCAATTTTCAAAGCCGACAGCCTGAATCGTGAGCTCAGCTTGCTCGAGCGGCCAGACGTGGTGCTGGTCGACACCGGGACGCGGCCGATGTTCGGTCCGCTGACCACCGGGCGCGTCGTCAAGATCGGTGACCGCAGCGAGACGATCGCTGGGCGTTACGTCCTGGGTACCGGCTTTATGGGCCTGGGGGTCATTCTCGTCAGCGATCAAAACTTTGCTCGACTGTTTCCTTACCGCAGCTTGGAACAAGTCAATCTGGGTCCGATTCAACTGAAGCCCGGCGTCGATCCCGATCGGGCTGCCGCGGAATTGCGCAAGGGGCTGGGGCCAGACACCCAGATCTTCACGCGCAACGAGCTCGAGGCCCATGAAGTCGCCTATTGGACGACGCGAACCTCGGTGGGTCTGATCTTCGGATCCGGCCTGATCATCTCGTTTGTCGTCGGAATCATGGTCGTCTACCAGACATTGGCGACCCAGGTCAGCCGACAACTTCCCCAATTTGCGACATTGAAGGCCATCGGTTACCGCGACCGCTCCCTCGACGGTACGGTCGTGACGATATCGTTGCTGATCGTGCTCGTCGCGTTTGTTCCGGCGCTCGCAGCGGCGCTAGGGATTTATTCGGTGATCCGAGACGAGACGCTGCTCCCGGTTGCGATGACCTCGCCGCGCCTTGCCGCCGTATTCGTCGCTACCCTCGTCATGGCGTCGATCTCGGCGCTGCTTTCGCTGGGTAGCCTGCGGCGTGCCGATCCCGCCGAGTTGTTCTAAGAGGCAGGTTTGGTGGCGACCGACACATCGCTTCTCCAGCGTTTTTGGCGGCCATCGGGCTTCGTGCCGCTTGCCTGGCGCAACCTTTTGGCGAACAAGCCGCGTCTCTTGCGCTCCAGCGGCGGCATTGGGTTCGCGGTGCTGCTGATGTTGATGCAGCTCGGCTTCGAGCGGGCCTTCTTCAACGCCTCGCTCGAGATCATTCACCGGCTCGACGGCGATATTTTCCTGCAGCGCGCGAGCAAGTACCGCTTCGCGACACGAGATCCGTTTCCCCGCAGCGAACTCGATGCCGCCCGCGCGGTCTCGGGCGTTGCGAGCGCCTGGCCGTTCTATGCGGCTTGGTTCGAGATCTTTTGGAAGAACCCGTTCGACGACAAGAGCTTTCTGGTCCGGGTTTTCGCCTTTGACCCCGATCAGCCGGTCTTGCAGCTCCCGGAGGTCGAGGGGAAGCTTGCCGAGCTGAGCGATCCGGACACGGTTCTGGTCGATCGCCGTGCTCGACGATTCCTCGGGATGGACAAGGGTGCCGTGCAATCCGAGTTGAATGGCAGAAAGGTGCGGATTGTCGGCAGCTTTTCTCTTGGCCCGGATTTCGAGAGCGACGGGACCGTGGTGATGGGCGATCGCACATTTGCACAGCTGTTGTCCGGCCCCGGTGGCGCTCCGCCGGGGGTCGAAGTCGGCGTCATCAGGCTGCGTCCTGGCTCCGACCCGGCGACCGTGACACGTGCGCTCCGCGCAGCGCTCTCGCCCGAGGTGGCCATTTTCAGCAAGGAACAACTACTCGAACTGGAGCGGAAGTTTCAGGCCGACGTCTCGTCGGCGGGGCCGATCTTCGCGATGGGAACCTTGGTCGGCTTTGTCGTCGGCATGCTGATTGCCTACCAGATCATCTACACTGACCTCACCGAGCAATTACCGCAGTTTGCGACGATGAAAGCGATCGGTTACCGCACCAGTTATCTGATCCGCGTGGTGCTTGAGCAGGGCGCCTTCACCGCGCTCGCCGGATGGATTCCCGCTTGGTTCCTATCGATTCTGCTATACCGGGTCGTCGGAGAGGTGGCGCTTCTCCCCCTGCGAATGACTGCGGAACTTAGCCTAATCAGCCTGGGACTTACCCTTGGCATGTGCCTGATATCGGCGATCCTCGCGGTGCGGCGGGTCATCGCGGCCGACCCCGCGGAGGTATTCTGATGTGCGCGGCCGTGGTCGCCGAGCCGGCATCGACGCTCGGTTCTGCGGGAATGGCGGCATCGCTGCCGGTAGTTCGGATCGAGGCGCTCAACCATTTCTATGGTCGCGGCGAGTCGCGCAGCCAGGTGCTGTTCGACAACGGGATCGAGCTCGGCGCCGGACAGTTCGTGGTCATGACGGGGCCCTCGGGAGCGGGGAAGACCACCTTGCTAACCCTGGTCGGAGCGTTGCGCTCGGTTCAAGAGGGCAGGATCGAGGTCCTCGGTCGTGATCTCTCCAAGCTCGGCCGCAGCGAGCTGGTCGTGACCAGGCGCAACGTCGGCTTCATCTTTCAGCTGCACAACCTGTTCGATGCTTTGTCGGCCTACGAGAACGTAATGATGGCGATGCAGCTTCGCCGCGGGCAGCCTGCGGACATGCGGGAGCGCGGCACGGCGATCCTCCAACGCCTCGGGCTCGGGCATCGGATCGACCACAAACCGCGATCGCTCTCTGGAGGAGAGCGCCAGCGGGTGGCCATCGCGCGGGCTCTCGTCAACCGCCCCAATCTCGTCCTCGCCGACGAGCCGACCGCTGCGCTCGACCGGGATTCCGCACACAAAGTCGTCGATCTCCTCAAGGAAACCACCGTCGAGCAAGGCTCGACGGTGGTGATGGTGACCCACGATCACCGGATCATCGAAAAGGCCGATCGCCTGGTCCACATGGTGGACGGGCGCATCGCTTCCGATGTGGTCCTGCACGATCAGCTGAGGATCTGCGAATTCCTGAAGACGGTCGACGTGTTCAAGAATTTGACGCCGATCGAGCTGACGCATGTCGCCGAGAAGGTGGCGAAGCGGCAGTTTGTGGCCGGCGATGTCATCATCCGCCAGGGCGAGGCGGGCGAAGACTTCTATCTGATCTCCGACGGTACGGTCGAAGTGATGCGCGAAGGGCATGACGTGGCGAGACTGGGTGCCGGCGATTTTTTCGGTGAAGGTGCGCTGATCACCGGCGAGCCGCGCAATGCGACGGTGCTCGCCAACGATAATCTCGAGACCTATGTGCTCGGCAAAACCGAGTTCCGCGCCGCGATCGAGGCGAGCAGGAGTTTCCGCGACCAGCTCTACCGAGTGTATTTCCTGCGTCACTGACCGGCGCTGGGACATCTACAGGCCAGTGAGGCGGGTGCTCTCGTCCCACAGGCGGCGCGCCACATTGCTGTCGAGCGCTGCGGGATCGGCATGAGCCAGCGCCTTGCCAATGACGTAGCCGCCATTGAACGCCTGCGGGTCGGATACTGTCGCCAAAAACAGTGATGTTTCCGCCCCTTCCTCGGGGCTCTTCATGAACGGCTTCATTAGCCGCCAGACGAGTTCGGTCACGCCGCCGCGCTGACCAATCGAGGTGGCGACAACGCCGGGGTGCAAACAGGTCGCAACCACCCCCGAGCCGTCGAGCCGTATCGCCAGCTCCCGCGTGAACAGAATGTTGCAGAGCTTGGATTGGCCGTAAGCCTTCAGCGTTCCCCAATCCTGTGGTCGAGCAAGATCGGAGAAATTCAGACGGTGGCCGCGATGCGCCTCCGAGGCCACATTGATGATTCGTGCCGGGCCCGAAGCCTTGAGCCGATCCAGCAGAAGACAGGTCAGGAGAAATGGGGCGAGATGGTTGACCGCAAAGGTCAGCTCGAACCCGTCAAACGAAAACCGGTATCTACGCGACATCAGCCCGGCATTGTTGACGAGCACATCGATCCGATCGGCGGCCGAAAGGATCTCGTCCGCCGCGCGGCGCACTTCGGCAAGGCGAGAGAAATCGGCCACCACGATATCGATTCCATCGGGGTCGGAATGCGCGCGGACAAAACGCCGTGCCGCCTCGGTCCGGGCGCGGTCGCGACCGACCATGACGACTCGCATTCCGACGCGGACGAGGCCGAGCACCGTGTGGAGCCCGATACCTGAACTCGCTCCGGTGACGATCGCGATCCGCGTGGTTCCGTTGGAGTTACTCGACATTAGCAGTTTGCGGCGCTTACTGTTGGCGGCAGACGCTCCGACAGGTTGTAACCGTCAGAGGACCTAATATGCAGATCATTGACCGCATTGCGCAAATTCACGACGACCTGACGAGCTTGCGGCGCGACATTCACGCTCATCCGGAACTCGGTTTCGAGGAGCAGCGCACTTCCGATTTGGTGGCGGCGAAGCTCGCCGAGTTTGGCTGCGAGGTCTATCGTGGTATCGGCAAGACAGGCGTCGTCGGCCGCTTGCGAGCCGGCGACTCGCCGCGCTCGGTCGGTCTGCGGGCCGATATGGACGCCCTGCCGATCCATGAAGCCAACAGCTTCGACTACCGTTCGCGCCACGACGGGCGGATGCACGCCTGTGGCCACGACGGACACACCACGATGCTGCTGGGTGCTGCCCGTTATCTCGCCGAGACGCGCGATTTCGATGGGACGGTCCACTTCATCTTCCAGCCGGCCGAAGAGGGGCTCGGCGGCGCCGAGGCGATGGTCAAGGAGGGGGTGTTCGAGCGCTTCCCCTGCGATGCGATTTTCGGCATGCACAATGCCCCGATGATGGCGGTCGGCAAGTTCGCCATCCGCACCGGACCGATGATGGCGGGTGGCGCCTTTTTCGACATCGCCGTGGTCGGCCGCGGCGCGCACGGGGCGCGCCCCGAAGCGGGCATCGATCCGGTGATCGTCGGAAGCCACATCGCCGCTGCATTGCAGACGATCGTTTCGCGCAACGTTAGACCCGTGGATACGGCGGTCGTCAGCGTCACCCGGTTTCAGGCCGGCGACGCGTACAATGTAATCCCAGAGCGGGCGGTGATCGGTGGCACGGTGCGCGCCTTCGACAACGAGACCTTGGCCCTGATCGAGCGCAACATGCGGCGGATCGCCGGCGGCGTGGCGGGCGGGTTCGGCGCGACTGCGGAGGTCGATTTCCGCATTGTGGCATTGCCGCTGATAAACGACGCGACCGAAGCCGCCTTCATCGCCGAAGCCGCGACCGAACTCGTCGGCGCCGACAATGTCGATCGCAACAGCACCCTCGTCATGGCGTCGGAAGATTTTTCGTACATGCTCAACCGCTCGCCCGGCGCCTACATCCGCATCGGCAATGGCGACGAACCGGGCGGTTGCCAGGTCCACAACCCCGGCTACGATTTCAACGACGCGATCCTGCCGCTCGGCGCCAGCCTTTTTGCCCGCCTCGCCGAGCGCAAGCTCGCACGCCGCTAGGGTCATTCCCGGCGGATCTCACGCGGGATCGACCGGCCCCTGGGGAACCGCCCGCGCCGGTCCCGCAGCCCCTGTTCCCCCTGTTTTATCAGGTCGAGATCAGGCATCGCCAACCCTCCAATGACAATCCCGCACCCGCTCGAGGTGCCGATGCCCGTATAGATATAGTGCGACTATGGCAATTTAATGGTTGTCGACACCGTAATTCAGGGCCGTCGGTAGAGAGCCGCCCTCTCCCAGGGCAAGGGGCGCCATCAGCGCACGCATCGCTAGTGAAGCGAACCCTAACGTTTGGATCCCCAGGAGCCCGCATCCACCTCCCGGACTACGGTCCGAGGGTCGGCACCCTCTCCCGCACTGTGCAGGGCTGTCTGGGGAAAATTTCTTGCAAGGTCAACTTGTGCTGCTCTCACAAGAAACAATTTTAATCCGTCTTGCGCGGACTTGATCCGCGTATCCACGCCTTTGCTTCGGCCGGCCCAAGGCGTGGATGCCCACGGGTCAAGTCCGTGGCTGAAGGCGCCCGACAGGGTCGCACCGCGGGAAAGGGAGGACCCAGCCCTTAAGGGCTGGGTGGGTGAGGGCTCACGACGGGATCATTTGTCGGTTACGAACCGCTAGACGCTGTCGCGGCCGCTCGCCCAGCGGCGGCAGATCTGGTGCGCGATCGCGACCGGGCCGGGCAGCGACGGCACCGTCGTCGCCGGGTCCGGGTCGCCGGTCGCGGCGCGGGCGACCATGTCCCGGATCTCGTCGCGGTGGAACCAGCGCGCCTCGACGAGCTCCTCGGGGTCGACCGTGATCTCCTCGGTCAGCCCCTCCGCCAGGAAGCCCATCATCAAGGTCGACGGGAACGGCCAGGGCTGCGAGGCGAGGTAGCGCACACGCCCGCAGCGGATGCCGGACTCCTCGCAGACTTCGCGGCGCACCGCATCCTCCAATGTCTCGCCCGGTTCCATGAACCCGGCGAGGCAGGAGAAACGTGCTCCCGGACGCCGGCGGCCGCGGCCGAGCAAGGCGCGCTCGCCCCTGACCGCGAGCATGATGACGACCGGATCGACCCGCGGAAAGTGGTGCGCCTTGCAGTTCGGGCAACGCCGCGTCCAGCCGCCCGCCGCGACATTGCTCGGCGTTCCGCATTGCGCGCAAAAGCGGTGCCGTGCGTGCCAATCGACGATCGAGCGCGCCTCGGCCAAGATCGCCGCCTCGGTGCCGGCGATCAGCGGAGCGAGGGTGCGGACATCGATATTCTCGATCGCAGGATCGGCCGGTAGGTCGGCGGCCGTCGCATCGACCACGAAATGGGCGCGCCCGTCGGCGATGCCGAGCAGGGCGCAGGTCGCTCCAGCCTCGATCACCTCCCGCCACGGGCCGACCGGCTGCCAATCGAGCGCCATTTCTCCGCCATTGCGGATGGCGGGCTTCAGATCCCGCAGCGGGATCAGGCGCGTCGCCGGCTCGTCGAGCAATGCGGCGATCCAATCGGCGTCGCGCCGGCGCTCGCTGACACGGTCGAGCGGGTTGCCGGCAAAGCAATAAATCTCTTCCATCACCGCAGCATATCCACGCAAGACGGGTTTAAGTCAAATAGGGCATTAGCGGCTAACGGAGCAACGATGCTGAGCGGAGCCTGGCTTCTCCATTCGGTGCGGCTTGCCGCGGCGCTTGGAATGGCGATCGTGGTGATGCAGGCGCCCGCAGTCACGGCGAATATCAGGCGGCACTCCCTCCAGCTGATGCGCAGCTCGGGTGAGGATATCGCCCCGCGCAAGGCCTCTGCGCAGCGCTTCTACGGCATCCCGATCGAGAACGAGGAGGGCTTCGTCACCCGGCTGCGCGCCGTCGAGTCGTCGAATGCCGAAACCTTTGGCGACGCACTCGCGCGTGAGAAGAGCCTGCATGCGTCCTATGACCGCATCGCGCGCGACCCGGACCTGTGGCGCCCGATCACCGCTGCCAGGGATGTTCTCAAACGACGACACCGGCGCGCGGCGTCAGATCGCCCAAACGGTGTTCGGGAGTTTCGCGCCGCAGCTCGATCTGTCGTTTGCCGCAGCGATCCACGGCCTTGCGGGCTTGTTCCTGGGCTCGCTGATCGGTGAGCTGGCGACCGCCGGGTTCCTTTCCCGGCAGACCCGCACGGCAATATGAGTTCGGTCGCGGCCGATGCGACCAGGCGGGTCAAAGATTCCGGTTGAATAAGGGTCCCTTGGCTTTCTCGGGCTGACCGCGTTTGTCCCTTTTTTGCCTCTGCCGACCAGGCGCATTCCCGCGATCGCGGTGTTACCGATGTACGAAAGAGAAGATCCCTGGGCAGGGAAGCGCTGTCGAGAGCCGTACCAAGGTGTCACCTGGAGGTTACGGATGACCGAACGATATCGGGCAAGTCGTCGTCTCAAGAGAGTCACTGGAATGACCCTTGTTTTCTCTGGAGTATTGTTTTGGATGCTCCTTATAGCTCTGCCTCTTGCTCCATTGCATGTCAACCTGTTGCCCTCGTTGGGCCATGCTCAAAAGCAGTCCCTTGCGGTCACAGCCGGCGGAGCATCTCTTGTAGGTGGCATCATCCTCCTTCTTGCTCCCTCTCGTCGTCGAAGGCGGGCTGTGCTGCCACGCCGCGCTCTACCGGGTGCTTGAGGCTACGCTAACCGAAGGGATCGGTCCGGCCAGGCTGAGAAGCGGCCGTCCTTTTTGGTTGGTTAATTCAAGCCGGTTTGCTGATGATGTCGTTCCAGGCGCTGAAATTGTGCGATCACGATTCCGCAGGGTGGGATCAACGCGTCGCCTTCCTGGTCCGGGTATGCGCTGGCTGTGAAGATCTCGGTAAAGCGCGAGGCGGCGGCAGCCTCCTCGGTCGGATCGAAAGACGCGGCGGCAATCAGATGGTGAATCACTTTTCCGGCTTGTTCGACGCGAGCGGCCGGGACGCCGCAGCGGTGAGCGTTGCCCAATAGGAAGGCGCCTGTTTCCGCAAGCCCAATCGGGTCGGCCGCCTTGGCGACAGCGACATTCAAGAGGAGCAGAGCAGTCGCGAGGAGGAGAGTTGGACGCATAGAGAGACTCCGATCCGATTCGTTCCCCCTCGAAAGTAAACAGCGACGCAGTGGGTTCGTGCCGCAACAGTCCAGCGATAAAATGGAGATTTGCTGTCATTTTGCTATGTCATTTTTTGGACATTGCGCCGGACCCGTCGCTTATTCGGCGATCCGCTGCACCGGCGAGCGCCCTTGCCTCGGGTGACGCAAGACAAGGTAGCCGCAGGTCGCGGAAATGACCGAGGCGAGCAATACGGCGATGCGGATATCTATGTCATATGCCTCGGCGGGGAAGGCGAGGGTGCCGATGAAGAGGCTCATCGTGAACCCGATCCCGGTCAACAACGCCAGGCCATAGATTTGACGCCAATTGGTTCCTTCTGGCAGCGCTGCGAGCCCGATCCGAGCTGAAACCCAGATCGATCCCATGACGCCCAGTTGCTTGCCGACAAGGAGCCCCAATCCGATCCCCAGTTGGATCGGATGCAGCAAATGGCTGGCAGCAAGGCCGGCTAGCCCGACCCCGGCATTGGTGAAGGCGAAGACCGGTAGGACCCCAAAAGCGACCCAGGGGTGCAGATCCTGCTCGAGGTCGTGGGCGGGTGCGGAGCCGTGCGTTGCCCGTAGGGGAATTGCCAGACCGGTGATGACGCCCGCCAAGGTAGCATGGATGCCGGACTTCAGGACGCATACCCAAGTGAACACGCCGAGCAGGAGGTAGGCGCCCCGGCGGGTCACGCCGGACAGATTGAGAGCAAAAAGCATGATGACGCCGAGCCCGGCAAGAACCAGCGCGGCCGGGGAAAGCTCCGCGGTATAGAAGAGCGCAATGATGATGATCGCGCCGAGATCGTCGATGATCGCCAGGGCCAGCAGGAACACCTTGAGTGATGGCGGCGCGCGCGGCCCCAGCAAGGCGAGGACGCCGAGCGCGAAGGCGATATCGGTCGCGGTCGGGATCGCCCAGCCACGAAGGGCCTCCTCATCGCCCCAGTTGCAGGCAAGAAAGACGAGTGCTGGGCCGGCCATACCGCCCAGGGCCCCGACCACCGGCAGTGCGGCATTCGAAGCATTCGACAGCTCCCCTTCCATGATCTCGCGTTTGACCTCGAGCCCGACGAGCATGAAGAAGACCGCCATCAGCCCGTCGTTGACCCACAGCAGCAAGGGCTTGGCGATGGCGAGGCCGCCGACCTGAATTGCAACCGGCAATTCGAGGAGCTGCGCGTAGAGAGGTTCGAGCGGCGAATTGGCCAAGACGAGCGCAATCGTGGCGGCGGCGCAGAGCACGATGCCGCCGGCCGACTCCAGCTTAAGGAACTGTTGAAGTAGCGACAGAGGCTTGCTCTGCGCGGTCGCTGCGAAACCGGGGCGAGATTGCTTCGTCGCGTAGCTCCTCGCAATGACCAAGGCTGTCATTGCGCGCGTAGCGAAGCGATCTCGCTGACCCGAAGCCCTTCGGATGGCTTTTCGAGCTACGCGGGAGCTGGAATCGCGCGCTGGTTGTACATGATCTTGCGCATCTGCGCCCGCTCCTCGGCCGTCAGGGTGCCGGGGTCGACCCGCAGATTGTTGCCGGTGTCCATGCCGCGCTTGACTGCCGGACGGTTGCCAACCTCCTCGAACCAGCGCTTGAAATGCTTGAACTCGTTGATGTCCTGGCCTTGGGCCTCGGCGCTGACCGTCCACGGGTAGGAGATCATGTCGGCGATCGTGTACTCGTCTCCGCAGAGATAACGACGGTCGTAGAGCCGGTTGTTCATGACGCCGTAGAGCCGGTTGGCCTCGTCGGTAAAGCGGCGGATCGCATAGCTCAGATCACCCGCTTCTGGGCCGGCGCGGCGGAAATGGCCGCATTCGCCGAGCTTAGGGCCCTGATTGGCCATCTGCCAAATCACCCACTGGGCGACCTCATATTTCCCGCGCGTGTCCGGCGGAAAGAAGCGGCCCTCCTTCTCTGCCAGGTACATCATGATGGCACCCGACTCGAAGATGCTGATGGGGGTGCCACCGCCCTTGGGCGCATGGTCGACCAGCACTGGCATGCGGTGGTTCGGATTGATCTTCAGGAACTCGAGTTTGAACTGATCGCCGCGGCCGATGTTGCAGGGGACGAGGTTGTAGTCGAGTCCGAGCTCTTCGAGCAGAATGGTGACTTTCTTGCCGTTCGGCGTCGGCCAGAAGTGGAGATCGAGCATCCTGTTTCCTCTCGGGTTGACAGCTGTGGTCAATCGGCGCGGACGATAACGCCTCATCGCGCCGCTGTCACCGAGCGGAGTTAGCGATTCCTTGTAGCCCCACCCGGCTATTCGCGCCGGAATGTCACCACCAGTACATCGCGATAGGCCGGGAGGCTCGGGTCGAGCGGCCTTACCGCCGTCACGCCGTGATAGACCCTGCTGTCGTCGACCAGCGCCGCGTCGAGCGGTGCGGTAAGGGTGAAGCTGCCTAGCGGCCGCTTCACCAGGTCGTAAATGGTGGTTTCGCCGCTCGCGATGTTCTCGCGGCGCACCATTAGCACAAGGACCCAGTCGACACCGTCGCGGTGCATCCCTTCCGGCGTCGGCTGGCCCTCTTCGCCGGGCCGTGCCTCGATACGAAACTGATGCAGCTCGACATGCCATGTCGTGGGCCGGACCTCGGCGGGCGTAATGCGGTCGAACAATCTCTGGCTCGTCCGCAGGATCGCCGCCAGCGCCGGGTGATGGCCCACGGCATCGCTGATCGGCTCGAACCAGCGCTCGAGGCCGCCGTTGAGCGGGTTGTAATCCCGGCTTTGATAGTGCGGCTGATGCGGTTTGCGGGCGATTCCCGCCGAAGACGCGCGAAAGGCGGCGAAGCGGCGGCGCCGATAGCGGCCGCCATCGGCCATATAGGCGTCGACGCCGAGATCGTCCCAACTTGCGGCAAAGGCACCCCAATCACACAGCCCGGCGGTCTTCAGCAACCCGTGCATTTCCGGCGCCCGCACAAAGGCGAAGCCGTCGCGGCTAATCGTCTCGGCGATTGCGGCCAGCCAACCGGTCATCGGCGGTTCCTCTATCCAGGCCAGTCTTATGTGGTCGCGTCGCCCGGAATTCCACCCGGAGCGGATGGGCTCCGCGCCGGGAGTCGAGTTTGAGGCGTTGAGGCGGGTCAGCCGAAGCCGGTTTAATTTCCGATAAATGCCATGAATCTGCGCGCCTTTAACGCGCTTATTTGATTGTAAAATTCGTTATCATACGCTATTAACTATGAATAGTTGTGTTAATGGTAAATTTTCCCTTGATAAAGAGGTGGTGGCCATGGAGACGACAGCAGCGAGATGTCCTCGCCCCGAACCTACTATCGCAGCCGCCGCTGCAGCGAAGCTGCCAATCGCCATCCTTGCGGCGATCCTGTGGGGGATTGCGGCCTCCCCGAGCCGGGCCGAATGCAATCCGGCCGGCCGGATCGACGCGCTCTGCTACTCCGACCTGCAGAATGCCACCGCGGCGGCGATCGCCGCCAATGTGCCGCTGTGGCTGCCGGCCGGCACCTACGTGCTTAATCGGGAGCTCGTCATTGATTATGCACCGCTGGCCGCCACCGGCTTTCAAATCATCTCGGACGGCGCGGTCATTGACGCTAGGGCCACCGGCCAGCGCGCGGTGTCGGTCGAATGCAGCGGCGGCGCACCGGATAATCCGAAGGGCTGCTTCTATTTCCACATCCAGGGCACGTTGTTCGTCAACGCCGATACCTGGCAAGCCGCGGTTCGTTTCGGCCTCAACGATTTCTCGGACGCGCACAATTCAGCGAAAATCGACCACTTGATCGTCAACAACTCGGGATCGGGATACGCGGTGAGGCTCAACTATATCCTCAATGCCGACATTTTTACCGTCGCGGTATCGGCCGGCGCGGCCGGGCTCGTGATGGACCAGGTGCAGTTCTCGCGCATCTCGGGTGCTGCTTCGGCGACGACCGGGACGGCGATGCTGATCCACAATGGCTACACCATGGCGAACACGATCCAGGCAATCGATCTTGAGGTAGCCCAGACTTGTCTGGCGATCACCTCGCCGTCGGCCAGCCACAACACCTTCGTCTCGCCCTATTTCGTCTGCCCGACCGCGATAACCGCGGTGGGCGGCGCATCCAACCTGATGTTCAATCCTCTGTACGGCGGTGGCACCCGGGCCCCGGTTCCAGGATCGCAAACGGGCATTGTGACCCTCCCGTGACGGTTCTTCACACGGGTCACAACACCGCTTCGGCGACGACGCGCAGCGCCTCCACCGTGGCGCCGGTGAGCACGAGCGAGCCGATGCGGTGGTCCTTGGCGAGCTCCTTCCAGGCTCCGAGGCGGTCGCGGATCCGCTCCTCGGATCCGACCAGCGAGATCTCGTCGATCAGCGCATCGGGCACGGCCGCCTCGGCCTCCCTGCGTCGGCCCGCGAGAAAATGATCCTGGATCGTGATAGCCGCCTCTTCGTAGCCGAGGCGCTTGATCAGGTCGTTGTAGTAATTCTTTGATCGGGCACCCATGCCGCCGACGTAGAGTGCCAACTGCGGTCGGATTGCGTCGCGGCAAGCGGCAAGATCATCGCCCATGCTAATGCGGACATAGGGCGCCAGATCGAAACCGGCGAGGCTCCTGCCGGCGCCGGCTTTGACCATCCCCTCCACGATCGGGCCGGTAATCGCCTCGGGGTGCTCGGGCGACATAAAGATCGGCAAGGTGCCGTCCGCCACTTCGCCCGCGGTCCTCAGCCCAGCCGGCGCGATTGCCGCGGTGTAGATCCTCAAAGCGGGATCGCCGTGGATGATGCTGCGCAACGGCTTGCCGAGCCCGGTCGCACCCGGCCCGGTATAGGGGATTTGATAATGTTCGCCGTGAAATTCGAGCGGCGCCTCGCGCTCGAGGATTTGCCGGATGATCGCGATGTATTCCCGGGTGCGCAACAGCGGCTTGCCGAACGCCACACCGTGCCAGCCCTCGACGACTTGTGGGCCGGATGGCCCGATGCCGCAGAGAAATCGGTTGCCGGACATGGCCTGCAAGGTCATCGCCGTCATCGCCGCGCAGGTCGGGGTGCGCGCCGGCATCTGCATGATGCCGGTGCCGGCCTTGATCCTCTTGGTCTGCGCCAGCACCCAGGCAACCGGCGTCACCGCGTCGGTGCCATAGGCCTCGCCGCACCACACGGCGTCGTAACCGAGCCGTTCGGCCTCCCATACGAGTTCCATGTCAACGCCCGACGCTGGCGAAAACTTCAAGGTTATGGCCAATTTCATGGCTGAATGCCCTCCGCCGCACGCGCGATCCATTCCACCGCGCGCAACCAGTCCTCGAGCGCTCGCTCGGCGGGCTCGACCAGGACATGATCGACACCGGCCTCGCCATAGGCGGCGAGGCGAGTGCCGAGCGCAGCGCCGTCCTTGCCGTCCCACCCGTAGCGCAGCGAGATCGTGAAATCGGGCCCCGGCCGCTGTTCGCGCAGCCGCCGGACGATTGGGGCGGCCTCTTGCGGCGACAGCCGTGAGCCATGCCAGCCGTCGAGGCGCGCGGCGCGGGCGAGTGCGGCCTCCGAGCTGCCGCCGATCCAGATCGGGATCGGCTTGATCGGCTGCGGCAGCATCCGCATGTCCTTGATGACGGCCGGGATGTGGCGCGCCGGAAAGCTGACCGGGTCTTCGCCCCACACCGCGCGCATCATCGCGATGCCCTCGTCCATGCGCCGCCCGCGCTCGCGGAACGGCACACCCAATGCCGCAAATTCGGCCGCCATCCAGCCCACCCCGGCGCCGAGGATCAGCCGCCCCTCAGAGAGGTTCTGCAATGTCGCCAGCTCTTTGGCGAGCGGCAGCGGGTGGCGCATCGGCAATACCAAGACGCTGGTGCCGAGGCCGACGCGCTTCGTAAAGGCCGCCGCCCAGGTCAGGGTCAGGATCGGATCGTAAAACAGCGCCGAGGGAGGGTAGGGCGCACCCTTCGGGATGATGATGTGCTCGCTCGTCCACACATCGGCAAAGCCGAGCTCCTCGGCCTGAATGGCCGCCCGCCGAATCGCCTCCGGCCCCGCCTTGCGTCCGATCTGCGGCAGATGAATCCCGACCTGCATGCCGATACTCCGAGAGATAGAGGTCGCCCTAAGTTGCGGCTTGATGAGGGGTGTACGCAAGCGACCTTGCAGAACTTGCTGCCAGCCCGCGGACGGTTCATTCTGCCGGCATAAGCGAGGAAGGCGGCGATGACGGGAGGTCTCCCGCGTGACGGTTTGGTCGCAGTCGTAAAGCGGGATTGTCCGACCTGCGTTCTGACGGCGCCAGTGCTGGGCGATCTGGCGCGCAGTGCCGGGCTGACCGTCTATACCCAGGACGATCCGTCCTTTCCCGAGACCGTGCCGGGGCGCATCGACGACACGGCGCTCGACGTGTCATATCGCCTCGAGATCGAGATCGTGCCGACCCTGATCCGCTTCGTAGAGGGGCGCGAGGTCGACCGCACCTATGGCTGGGATCGCGGGGAATGGCAGCGCCTGACCGGTATTGCCGGCCTCGGCCGCGATCTCCCCGAGGCGCGCCCTGGCTGTGGCGCCAAGAATGTCGAGCCGGGCGTGATCGAACGCCTGAAAGTGCGTTTCAACGAAACGGGGCTCAAGTCCCGCCGCATCGAAATCGGCGAGGACGAGGACGAGCAGGAGGCGATGTTCGCGCGCGGCTGGTCGGACGGGCTGCCGCTGGTGCCGCCGACCGAGGAGCGCGTCCTGCGCATGCTCGACGGCACGGCGCGCGACCCGCAGGAAGTGCTGGGCCTCGTACCGCCGGCGCTGGCTGCGGCGACGGTGGAGAAGATCGCAATCAATGCGGTGATGGCCGGGTGCAAGCCGGAATATCTGCCGGTTGTATTGGCCGCGGTCGAGGCGGTGCTCGAGGAAAGCTTCGCGATGCACGGTGTGCTGGCGACGACGATGTTCGTCGGGCCGGTGGTCATCGTCAACGGCCCGATCCGCCGGCGGATCGGCATGAACGCCAAGGGCAATGCGCTGGGCCAAGGCAACCGCGCCAATGCCGCGATCGGCCGCGCGCTGCAGCTCGTCATCCGCAACATCGGCGAGGGCCGGCCGCAAGAGGTCGATCGTGCCACCCTCGGCAACCCCGGCAAGCTGACCTATTGCTTCGCCGAGGACGAGGAGGGGTCGAGCTGGGAGCCGCTATCGGTGGAGCGCGGCCTCGCACCCGGCCAATCGGCGGTGACGGTATTCGCCGGCTATGGGCTGCAGGGTGTCGTCGACCAGAAATCGCGCGACCCCGAGAGCCTGTCGCGGAGTTTTGCCGAATCGTTGAAGACGCTGAGCAACGTCAAGCACGCCCCCGCTTGCGACGCGCTGCTGGTGGTTTGTCCCGAGCACCATCGCACCTTTCGGCTCGCCGGCTGGTCGAAGGCGCGGTTCTATGAAGAGCTCTATCGGCTGTGCGAGATCCCCGGCAGCGACCTCGTCGCCGGCGCCAAGGGCATCGCCGGAGGCAGGCCCGCCTCCCTCGCCGGCAAAACCGTCAACAAATTCCGTCCGGGCGGGATTATGATCGTCCGCGCCGGCGGCGACGCCGGTATGTTCTCCGGCATCATCGGCGGCTGGTCTGTGGGCGGTCCCCGCGGCAGCCTTCCCGTAACCAAGGAGGTTAAACCCTGATAAATCTATCGTCACCCCCGCGCAAGCGGGGGCCCAGAGCAACCGCTCTTCCCTTGGGTCCCTGGGTTCCCGCTTTCGCGGGAATGACGGCAGAGGGTGCAAGGAGATACAGATGACCGTATTACTCGACCCGACCTCGGAGCGAAGTCCGACGATTAGGCCGCGCCTGCCGCGGCCGGAGCGTCTCGACGGGCTCAAGATCGGCATTCTCGACATCGCCAAATCGCGCGGCGACGTGTTTCTGCATCGTCTCGGCGAGCGCCTCACCGAGCGCGGCATCGCCGTCACCCACTATGCCAAGCCGACCAATACGCGGGTGGCGCCCTTGCCGTTGCGCCAACAGATCGCGGCCGAAGTCGACCTCGTCATCGAAGGATTGTCCGACTGAGGGTCCTGCATTTCGTGCTGTACGCATGACATGGCGGATCTCGAAGCACGCGGCATTCCAACGGTCGGCGTCGCCACCACCGAGTTCATCGAGGGTGCCGCCGCGCAAGCCAAATCGCTCGGTATCGACCCCGCGCTGGTGTTTATTCCCCACCCGGTGCAGGACCGCACCGACGACGAGCTGAAGAAACTAGCCGACGACCACCTCGAGGCAATCGTAGCGATGCTGGTGAAGGCCGGCTGATCGGGCGCCCAGCCCTACCGGCGCGACACGAAACCGTCGCAATTATCGAAGGATGCCGTTGCTCGCATTCTTTTCGCGCATCGCGACCAGCAGGGCCGGCACATGCCCGCTGTTACGCTGGATGACCGAGACCAAGTCGGAGTGCTGGGCGCTGGCCATGCTGATGCCGTTGACGATCACGTCGGTCACCTTGTAGCCACGGTTGGTCGGGTTGAGCTGCCAATCGACCCTGATCGGCGCAGCGTCGTTGATCTCGATCCGGCTCGTTACGATGACCCTTCCCTTATCGG
>WNFR01007356.1_pt1 | contig 19978 bp, 15 predicted proteins | sample 5400221 | NCBI WGS metagenome assembly WNFR01 (sample SAMN13153357, study PRJNA577476) | soil metagenome | isolation source: 40 cm soil under Madrone tree | place: USA:California | collected 2016-06-14 | reverse complement strand
CCACTCGCGTTGCTCGCTGGGACGCGCTGAAGCGCGCCCCTACAACGTTTGTAGCGAGTTCAGGAGAGGGCGACGGTGTCGAGGTAGCGGGCGACGGAGACGTTCCATTTAAATTTTTCGCGGATGGCGGATTGCAGGGATTGAGCGGCGGCGGGTTCGCCGTGAGTTAAGTAGGTTTGCTTTGGCGGGGCGGGGAGTGCGGTGAGCCAGCGGAGGAGTTCGCTTTTGCCGGCGTGGGCGGAGAATTGGCCTAGCTCGACGATTTCAGCGTTGACGGGGACATCCTGGTTGAAGAGGCGGATGGTCTTCGCGCCTTCTTGTAGCGCGCGCCCGCGCGTGCCTTGGGCTTGAAATCCCGCAAGGATCACCGCATTGCGCGAATCGGGGAGGCGCTGTGCGAGATGATGCATCACACGGCCTCCGGTGACCATGCCGCTGGCGGAGACGATGATGCAGGGCGTCTTTACGTTGTTGATTTGCTTGGATTCTTCCGTGGTGCGCGTGAGATGAAATTGGTGAACATCGAGCGGGTCGCCTTTGCCGCCACTATCTTCGCGGGTGTAGTCGAGGTCGTGATCTTCGGTGTGCTTCAAATATAGGTCGGTGGCGCTGAGGGCCATGGGGCTGTCGATGTATACGGGGAGGCGGGGGATGCGCTGCTGATCTTCGAGCTGGCGCAGGTAGTACATAAAGGTTTGCGTGCGGCCGATGGCGAAGGCAGGGATGACGATGACGCCGCCACGCTTGGCGACACGATTCACGATGGCAGCGAGGAGTTCGGCGGGGTCGCCCGCTGCGTGATCGCGGTCGCCGTAGGTGGATTCGCAGAGGAGCACGTCGGCGTCGACAGGCGGCGTGGTCGGATCGTTGAGGATGGGCTGGTCGTAGCGGCCGATATCGCCGGAGAAGATCACTACGGTTTTTTTGCCATTTTCGGTAACGGTGAGGACGAGACTGGAGGAGCCGAGAATGTGGCCGGCGTCGTAGGAGTCAATGTGAAATTCGGGGCTGATGTCAAAGCCGCCGCTGCGGGGCATAGGTTTCATGGCGCGCAAGGCGGGATCGACGTCTTGCGCGGTGTACAAAGGTTGCGGGTTTGCATGGTTGCTATAGCCCTTTGCCTGGGCGTGCAGGGCATCTTCTTCTTGCAGGTGCGCGGAGTCTTTGAGCAGGAGCTCGGAAGTAAACCGGTGTGATCGAGATGAGCGTGGGTGAGGACAGCGTAGTCGATTGTTTTTGGATCGGTGGGAAGAGGTTTGTAGTTGCGGTCGCTGAGCTCCGGGGTGCCTTGGAAGATGCCGCAATCGACGAGAAGGCGTTTGCCTGCGGCTTCGACTAGATATTTGGAGCCGGTGACGGTGCCGGCTGCGCCGAGAAAGGTGAGTTTGGGCATAGGGGTGTTATTTTACACGGCACTCAAACCGGATTGACGCTAGATTTCACCGCAGAGTGCGCAGAGGGCAGAAAGACAAGCAAGGACGGAAGGATAAATCGCGCCGAGAAGGGGCGCAGCAATGCTGCGCCCCTACCGGGAGAGCGAACGGCGCACAGCCAGGATTCATCGCATGCAAAATTCGCATGCGATGGGGCAGAGTTTGGCTGTGCCACTTTAGTCGGCGGCGGAGGCTTGCTGCTTTTTCGCGACGACTTGGTCGATTTGCAGGCCGAGGCCCTTGGCTACGCCGGCGCCGTATGCGGGATCGGCTTTGTAGAAGTGCTGGATCTGCAGCTCCTGGATGCGGCGCGGGATGCTGCCCATACTGGCGACGATGTTGCCGATGAGGCGCTGTTTGGCGTCGGCGGCCATCAGGCGGAAGAGATTGCCCGGCTGCGTGTAGTAGTCGGAGTCGAGGCGGTGATTGTGGCGGTCGACCGTGCCGGCGACTTCTTTGGGGCGCTCGCGGTATTGCGCAGCTTCTTTGGGGCCGCCGAAGCTGTTGGGTTCGTAGTTGGGTTGCGCGCCGTGATTGCCGTCGAAGCTCATGGCGCCGTCGCGATTGTAGGTGTGCACAGGGCACTGAGGCTTGTTGATGGGCAGGCCGTCGTAGTTAACGCCGAGACGGTAGCGGTGCGCATCGGGATAGGAAATTAGACGCGCTTGCAGCATTTTGTCTGGCGAGAAGCCCATGCCGGGGACGATGTTGCGCGGCTCGAAAGCGGCTTGTTCGACTTCCGCGAAATAATTTTCTGGATTGCGGTCGAGAACGAGTTCGCCAACTTCGACGAGCGGATAGTCTTTGTGCGGCCAGACTTTGGTTAGGTCAAACGGATTGAGGTGATAGGTTTCGGCCTGCTTTTCCGGCATGATCTGGACGGAGACGCGCCACTTCGGGTAGTTGCCTTCCTTGATGGCGTTGAATAGGTCGCGCTGGGCGTAGTCGGGATCTTTGCCGCGCATATCGTCAGCGGATTCGCGCGTGAAATTCTTGATGCCCTGCTTGTTCTTGAAATGCCACTTCACGTAGAAGAGTTCGTTTTTGTCGTTGATGAGGCTGTAGGCGTGGCTGCTGAAGCCGTCCATGTGGCGGTAACCGTCGGGAGTGCCGCGGTCAGAGAAGAGGATGGTGACTTGATGGAGGGATTCGGGAGAGAGTGACCAGAAATCCCACATCATGGTGGGGGATTTGAGATTGGTTTCGGGATCGCGCTTTTGGGTGTGAATGAAGTCACCGAACTTTAAAGGGTCACGGATGAAGAAGACGGGCGTATTGTTGCCGGTCATGTCCCAGTTGCCTTCTTCGGTGTAGAACTTGAGGGCGAAGCCGCGGGGGTCGCGCTCGGTGTCTGCGGAGCCTTTTTCGCCGCCGACGGTGGAGAAGCGAATGAAGGTGGGAGTTTTTTTGCCGACGGCGTTGAAAAGCTTGGCGATCGTGTATTTGGGCATGTCGGGATTGGTGCAGATGAAGTAGCCGTGGGCGCCGGAACCTTTTGCGTGCACTACGCGTTCGGGGATGCGCTCGCGATTGAAGTGCGCCATTTTCTCGAAGAGCAAGAAATCTTCGAAAACCACGGGGCCGCGGGGTCCAACCGTTAGCGAATTTTGGTTGTCGCCGACTGGGCGGCCCGCGTCCGTGGTCATGATGTTTTTCTTTTCGTCAGCCATCGATCCTCCTTTAAGTGCTGGGCGCTTACGCGCGCGAGGTAACAATGTAAGACGCGGGGCAGGTATACTGCCAATATATAGATTGGATACAGAGGATAGGCATTGCCTATAGGTGAAGGCCGTGGAACTGCATCAACTTCGATATTTTTGCGCGGTGGCGGACAGCGGATCGTTTAGCCGCGCGGCGGAGCAGTCGCACGTTTCGCAGCCGTCGCTGTCGCAGCAGATTCTTAAGTTGGAGGACGAGCTGGGGGCGCGGCTGTTTGACCGGCTGGGGCGCTCCGTGCGGCTTACAGAGCTGGGCAAAACTTTTTTGCCGCGAGCGCGAGCGGTTCTGCGGGAACTGGAGGCCGCGCGCGGAGACGTGGTGGAGCGAAAGGACTCGATCGGAGGGGCGATTTGCGTTGGGGTGATTCCCACGATCGCGCCGTACTTTTTGCCGGCGCAACTGACATTTTTGTCGAGGCGATTTCCGCAGGCGCGGACGACGGTGGTGGAAGAGATCACGCCGGTGTTGCTGGAACGGCTGCGCGCGAGCGTGGTGGACGTGGCGATTCTGGCGCTGCCGATTCGCGGGCACGAGTTCGAGACGTTCCCGTTGTTGACCGAGCATTTGTTTGCCGCGCTGCCGAAGCAACATCGCTATGCGAAGCGGTCGTCTCTTGCCCTGAGGGATCTTCATGTGGAGCCTTTTCTTTTGCTGCGCGATGGTCACTGTTTTCGCGATACGGCGGTGGCCGCTTGCGACCGGGCGCGGGTGAACCCGCAGATTGTGTTTGAGAGCGGGCAGTTCAGCAGCATATTGAGCATGGTGGGAGCGGGCATGGGAGTTTCGATCGTTCCGGAGATGGCGGTGGAGAAGAGATCAGGTTGCCGCTTCGTGCGAATCGCGGATGCAGAGGCATCGCGGACGATTGGAGCGGTGGTACTGCGCGGGCGGTCGCTTACGCGGCTGCAACGCGCTTTTTTGGCGCACTTGCGATCTGCGGCGCTCACGGGTGATTGAGCGCAGATTTCACCACAGAGGATGCAGAGAAAAGAACGGAGTGTTTAGTGGGGCCAGGCAAGGATTATCCGCTCAAGGTAGTATGGAGTAGCGACTAGCTCTTAACCACAGACACGGGGCTCGAGAAAGAACCCGAGCGTGCGTCCTGGGAGAGCGCGTCCTCTGTGAATTCGTCAGACCCGCCCGAGGACGGCCTGCGAAGTGGCTGTCTCGGGAGGGCATCGACAAGCCGTTGGGTATACTCGTGCCGGGGTGAACCAAAGATCTGGTTTGGTGATCCGGATTCCACGATTTGACCTTCGTGTAAGATCGCAATCCGATGGCACAAAGTAGCCAGCGAGAGCAGATCGTGGGAGATGTACAAAATCGCCATGTTGAGTTCGCGATTGAGGCTTGCCAGAAGCTTTAGGATTTCTGCTTGCGTGATGGTATCCAGGGCGCTTGTCGGTTCATCAGCGATAAGCAAGGAAGGCCGGTGCAGTATGGCCATGGCGATGATTACGCGTTGGGCTTGACCCAGGCTCAGTTGCGAAGGCCTGCGCCTCAGGAAATCCTTATCACTCGGCAAGCAAACGCACGTCAATGCAGCTTGGATCGCTTCGAGGCAAACTGCGGCCGACCCGCGCGCATGTGAATGCCAAGCCTCCTTCAATTGCGTACCGATTCGAAGAACCGGATTGAGCGAGGTTAACGGGCTCTGCAAGACAATGCTAACGTGGCGGCCACGCAAGGCCCGCAACTCTCGGTCTCTCTTCAAAAGAAGATTCTCGCCTCTGAAGCTGACTTGGCCTTGAACTTTGCCGCCTTTCAAGGGGAGCAGCCCGAGAATCGTCAGAGCGATCGTGCTTTTGCCTGAGCCGCTCTCTCCCACAAGACCGAGGATCTCGCCGGGCTCGAGATCCAATGAAATATTCCGCAGGACTCCCGGTTTGCGTGGGTAGTCTACGGAAACCCGGACGCTAAGCAGCGGAGAACCTGTGGTCACTTCTGAGCTCCGAGTTCCGTGGTTGGCTTGAACTGGAGAACGTCGATGTTCCAAAATGCCGGAGGATTCAGAACTGTCGGCGCAGCGCCGAGCACTGCCGGAGACACCGCAGTCAGCACGTCTCTGTTGACGAGATAAATAAACGGCTGTTGTTCAGAGATAATTTGTTGTACGCGATCGAACTTCTCCTTGCGCTTCTTGTCAGTAAGCGCGGTGGCCTGTCCACGCATCAATCCGTCTATCTCGGCTTCCCAGGTTGTTGCCGGAGTCTTCTGGCTGGGATTCCACTGATGGTTTTCACCGGAGCTCAGCCACACGGTCATCTGGCCGTTGGGATCGAGGTCGGTATTGACGAGGCCTAGCAAGCAAGCTTCGTAGTCGAAGGTGCGAGTCATGCGCTCGATCAACGAAGGAAAATCCAATGTCACCACGTTCATCTTGATTCCGACGTGGGACAAGTCTTGCTGGATCATCGTGGCTATCTTCTCGCGCACGGCATTGCCGGAATTGGTGACCAGGGTGAACTCCACGAGGTTGCCGGCTTGATCTCGTAATTCATCATTGGCGAAACGAAAACCGGCTTGTGTGAGCAACGCGAGCGCGGCCTGCGGATCATATTTGGGAGCGGGTAACGCGGAATTGAACCAGAAACGGTTGGCGGGCGAGACGGGTCCGTAAGCGGGTTTCGCGTAGCCTGCAAATACGATCCGGCAGATGTCATCGCGATTGATGGAGGCGGAAATTGCTCTGCGAAACTGGGCGGACCGAAACCAGGCCTTCTTGTATTCGGAGAGCGGGGCGGCTGTAACCTGATTGAACCAAATATGGTCGGAATCCAAACCTGCACCGGCATTGCGGGCCACGCTGGCATCTTCCTTTTGCAGACGAACGTAGGACTCGGAATCGAGCCGGTTGATCAATTGCAATTCACCGCGGCGGAAGCGGAGCAGTTCGATGTCTCGATTTCTTTGGATGTCCAGGTGGAGCCCTTCGAAGTAGGGCAACGGACGGCCTTGCTGATCATGTTTCCAGTAATTCGGATTGCGTTTGAGCTCGACGTAGGAGCCGGCCTTGTACTCTGAAACGTAAAAAGGACCTAGCACGGCCATCTCTTTTTTGGGCGAGTGCGCCGATAAAATGGCGACTTGATCGAAGAGCTGCTCTAAACCTGCCACACGCGCTGGGAAAGTAATCGCAACAGTATCGACAGATGGGGTCTGCACATCGATGGTGCCCTCACCCGAGCGGAATGCATCGCCCGTTGCGGAGTGAAGTTGCGGGTCCATGAGCATTTTCATCGTGTAAGCGACGTCTTCGGAGGTGAAAGGCGTGCCATCCGAGAAGTAGAGTCCCTTGCGAAGTTGAAGCGTGATTCTGCGGCCGTCTTTCGATAGGTGCCACGATGTCGCCAGCCCCGATTCGAGCGCTTGGGTTTGCCGATTCAGGCGAATCAGAACTCCTCCCGTCAAATAGCGAATGTTTTCCGAAGCCTCATCGTCAACAAGGATGGGATTGAAGGTTTTGGGCTCGCCGTGCAGGCAGAAATGAAGCACGCCGCCAGATTGTGCGCGTGCGGCAGGTGCGATGAGAAAGAAGGCAAGAACAAATAGATGCCTGAGTGTGCGCAGCATTATGCAAGGTCCTCCTGAGAAGGCAAAATAATTTGGAAACAAATCACCACTAAGGCAAGCATGGCCAGCGGAGCGAACCTACCGGGATTGGAGGTGACTGCGGAAAAGTCCTCCAGTCCCCGGAGCAGATTGCCCCATGAGGGCATGGGCTCGGTTACGCCCAGCCCCAGCATACTGAGAGTAGCCTCCGTCAAAATGAATAGCGGGATGGAAACCCAGAACTGCGCGAATAACGCGGGGCGCAGATTGGGGAAAATCTGATGGAAAATCATGCGCATCGGACCGCAGCCCGTGGATCTGGCCAGAAGCAGAAAATCGGAGTTCCGGATATTCCGCGTGGCCGCCCAGATCACACGAAGGGAAGACGGCCAACCCAACAAGCCAAGGATCAGAAATGTGGCAATCACGGAGACAAGCGGAGCGAGATTCAAGGGCAACATGGCGCGTAGCGCGATCAATACGAAAAGTAGCGGCGAGGCCATCGACAAGTCCGCAATGGCCAGGATTGCTCGTTCCCACCATCCGCCCAGGAATCCCGCTGCTCCGCCGAGGGCTCCTGCTATCAGGGTAGAAAGCAAAGCGGCCGCAGGAGCAAGGAGCAGGGACACTCGAGTTCCATAAAGCAGCCGCGAGAACAGATCCCGACCAAGCCCATCTGTACCCAGCGGGTGCAACTCGGAAGGAGCGGCGTTCGGGAGCTCGCGGAACTGGCGGGCATACGAATACGGAGTAACGAGTTCCGCCGCGATAGCCAGCAGAAAAATCCCGCATAATAGGAACGCAGCGAAAATTCGCAGGCTCTTTCGCACGGTCATATTTGCCTCGAAATGAGCTTGGAGGAGTAGTCCGCAAGGGAGTTGCACGCGACGGTGATTAAGGTAACGATCAAGGTTAGATTCATAATGAGCGGCAAGTCGCGATTAATGGCGGCGTACCACGCGAGTTGACCAATTCCAGCGGAATCGCACAACGCCTCAATAGGGACAGCGGTGCCGAATCCCATGCTGGCCGAAGTACCTAGGAGCGCTACAAGAGTTGCAGTGGCCGGAGCGAGTATGTGACGCAGGAAGATCTGAGGCCTCCCGATGCCACGCGACCTTGCCGCCAGAACGTGCGGCTGCCCGGAAGCGTGCGACAACAGGTTGTGAATGAACCGGAACAGCTTTGGGAACATCACCACCGCAATGGCGAGAAAAACCGGAGCGCGGAGATAAACGAACAGCAGAGCTATCACGGCAGCGGGTAGCGAAAGCAAGAATCCGCTGACCAGCGTGCACGACAGATCGAAAAGCCATCCGCCAAAGAGCCAGCTCAAAGTAGCCAGCGCGAAGGCCGCAGACCATGCCGTGATGACTGCCAATGATACGGAGCGCAGCGTGACATGAAATCGCTCCGCCAGAAGTTGAGAAATGGGGCGATGAAGAGATTCAGAAGTACCAAAATCACCGCGAACTGCGGCTCCAAGGTATTTACCGTAGTAGCGGATCAAACCAGGGTCTTGATGATGTTGGCTGCGGATCCATTCAATGCTGGTCTGGCTCAGCCGCGGATCCAGCTCGCGTTCGTCCACACCATATCCCGGTGAATATCGCACTAACGTCGCCGCGAGGAAGCCCCCCGCAACCGTAAGCGCCATCAACGAAAGCAGGCGACGCATCAGAGTTGCGAACCATTTGGTCATCTGGAAGGCCTTCATGAATGCCGAACACCTTATCGACTGTTCTCAATCCCTACCTTTAGCCGGCAAACCGTCCAATTGTTCAAGCTGCTTGTAGTGCAATTCCTTGGACAAATACATTCTTTGGTCAGCTTCCGCCAAGAGCTCATCAACGGTGGAGCCGTCCTTTGGGTGGAAAGCGCAGCCTATGCTCACAGTCACTAAAATTTCCCCGCATGCGCTCTGAGCTGCTGCTTCGACGGCGTGCTGCAGGCGTCCCTTCAAATCGGCGATGCCGTCAGTCGTGCACTCAGGAAGCACAAACACGAACTCGTCGCCGCCTAATCGTCCGACTTGATCGTATTCGCGGCACGCAACTTTCAGGTTTTGCGCCACTTCCTTGAGGAGCTTATTGCCAATGAGGTGTCCAAAATTGTCGTTCACCTTCTTGAAGCCATTCAGATCGCACATCAAGACGGCCAGGGGCTTACCGCTACGTACGGAGCGCGAGAGTTCTCTTTCCAGTTGCACGCAAATGGACCGTGCATTGGGCAGCCCGGTCAAGAAGTCCGTGCTAGCTGTATCTTCCGCATGTTCAAATTGAAGGGCGTTCTCTACCGAGAGGCCCAGTTTGGAGCTGGCTGCCAGCAGCAAACGCAGATGATCGTTGGTGAATCCCTGTTTCTCTCGAACGTACAGGGTCAAGACGCCCGCGACCTTTTCGCGCCCCTGCAACGGGATGGAAAGCGCGGATTGAAGAGCGGAAACTCGGCGCGGATCCCCGAGGTACTTTGTCTCTGACGCAGGATTGCCGTTGAGAATTGGCTTTTCATTTTGCGCCACCCAGCCCGAGATGCCCTGTCCCAGGGGTATTTGGAGCGAATTGAAAAGCTCGTAATCAATCCCATGGGCATGCTTAGGCACGAGTTTGTTGTCCTGACAGATGAAGAAAACGATCGAATCATGAGGAATCATTTCTTTCAAACGAACGGCGACAACCGAGAGCGTCTCGCGGAGGCTGAGGGAGTTGCCGAGAGTCTGCGCCAATTCAAAGAGCAGCTGGGCTTCTTGCCGCGCGGAGACGATGGACGCGAGGAAGGACACCGCACGGACCTCCGCGGGGTTGGGCAACTCCGCAAATCCTGCGGAGGGTACGACTTGCCGGCCGGTTTTTGCCACGTGGTCGTCGTATTTTGGTGACTCAACCGCGTTCCTCACGGCGGTCTCAAGCTCCTGATAACGTCTTTCAATGCATTCGACCACCCGCGCGTCATAACTGCGGCCGCTTTCGGCGCGCAAATGTTTCATCGCGTCTTCAGGCGACAGCGCGCGGCGATACGGGCGCTCGGACGTAAGGGCATCAAAACAATCCACCACGGAAAGAATCCGGGCACCAATGGGGATCTGGTGTTCCCGCAGACCGTCGGGGTACCCGCTACCATCCCATTTTTCATGATGAGAGCGCACGATAGGCACGACGGGATATGGGAATTGAACACGATTCAGGATTTCTGACCCGACAGTAGGATGAATCTCCATCTTTTCGAATTCTTCCGGCGTTAAACGTCCAGGTTTGGAAAGGATGTGCTCCGGCACCGCTAGCTTGCCTATATCGTGAAGCAACGAGGCCGCCCGAATGGCGTTCAACTCCGAGTCATTCAGGCCCAGATCTTTTCCGATCTGCACGGCATACGTCTGGACTCTTTTCAGATGGTCATGTGTAGTGTGATCTTTGGCCTCGATGGCAAGAGAAAGTGCTTCGATGGTTCGCAGATGGAGAGCCGCAATCTCTTCGGTGTGCTTCTTTTCTCCTTCCAGGCGATCCAGATAAGTCCGATAGGATCGATATATCCAGTAAACGATGGGCAAAACCAGTATGGACACCTGCCAGCCAAAGATGCGATTGATGACGCTAACTCCGCCGGCTATGACTGCCCCTAACAAATAGTAGGGGAATGACCACAGATAACAGTCTTTCCATACTTTTATCGGGCTGCGCCGCTCGGTAATCGCGATCACTCCAGATACGGACATGGTATTTACCGCGAAATACGTCGTTGAAGCCGCAGCCAACAAAAGAGGCCAATTCAGGCCGATACGAGCAGCGTAGTAACTATGGAAAACTGCGTTTGCGGCCGTGATCGAAATTGCCAGGTTGGCGAAATTGAACAGAAGTTGGATCAATCTCGGGCGGGGTTTAGCCTGCCAAAGAGACTGCAGAAGCCCTCCGAGGCACCCCATCAAGAGAGTTTCTGAATAGGAAAGGTCCAGAATCCCGACGAGGATGAATAGAAAATTCGCAGACATGGTCGCCTGGATTCCTGGCAAGCGAACTTTGAAAAGGGAGGCTCCTAAAGCAACCACCATGAAGCAGGCGAAGCGTATCGAGTCAGCAGATTGCCAATGCAAAAGCGCGTAAGGCAAAAGCGGGGCACCGATCACCAATTGCACGATGATGAAGGCGACGGCCGGCCAGCCGAGGAACTCCCCGTCTTTGCCGGGGATACTCCAGATTTTCTTCCATCTTTTCATTGCCGTACTTGCTTGGTCATTGAGGCAGGACCCCTCCACGGCTAACCGCGCGAAGATCGCCCGCTTCGTACAACCAATTGAACAGTCTTCGGTTGAGATGGCCCGACCGCTGCCTGCCGTCCGGTAAGGCGGCAGATTACTAAACAGCTTGGAATTCCTGGTGGTGTTTGGAAATGGTACTCACGGAAGGGTTTGTCCCAAGAGGAACCCCTTCCCAACGGGCTCGGCGGGTAGAATTCCCGTTTTCAGACCCACCTGACCGTGTCCCAAAACCGACGGCACTTTGGTACTAGTGCGGCCCCACCCCTGTACTATCGACGCGGATCCTGGCCCTGACCTAAAACTGTTCCAGACGAAAACATCAGATTTTCCTAAAGAGCGTCCCCGGGGCCAGAGTTCAGTTAGAGGAGACGGTTCCATATGAGCACTTCAAAGGGTCACAACGTCGGCGAAGGTGGCTTTCTCAAGACGACGACATGGGGAGCGCTCATCGCCCTTTCGCTTGCAGCGGTCGCTTGGGGTGTCTCTAGCTATACGCGGTTGGCTCATAACGAGGATGGCCAAGCCAGCGTCGCACTTGATGGCCCTGTTGAGGATTCCTCGCCGAATCCAGCCCAAGCCGCTCCGAAGCACGAATCTTTCTTTACCGACGCCCTGAAGCATGCCTCTAGGCTCAACCCATTTAGCGCCTCTAAGGCAGCCGCCAACAAGAACGCGGTGCTCTCCGCGCAGATGCAATCACCTGCCAGCGAGGCGTTGACGGCAGGAAGCGCCTTGAAGCCTGCCTCTCATCTTGAGGACTCCAACCAAAGTCCATCATTTGGAGCCCAGGAGTCTGATGAAGCCAAGAGCGCTCTCGCAGCTCGGAAGATCTCTCCTGACCTGAAGAGCGTGAAGCCTGAAGCTTCGGTCGACGTAATCGTACAATTCCATCGGCCTCCCTCCGACGCCGACCTGTTAGGCGAGGACGTAAACAAAAAGGCCGAGCTGCCGCTGGTAAAGGGGGAACTCGTAAGCGTAAAGGGAGCGAATCTCTCCAGCCTGGCGTCCCATGCCAACGTTGCGTATATCTCGCCCAATCGCGGAGTGAAGGGCACCCTGGATCATGTTGTTACCGCAATTAACGCGGACATCGCATACGCGCATGGTTGGAACGGCACGGGAGTCGGAGTTGCCATCGTCGATAGCGGCGTTGGCAGCGTGGACGACCTGAATTCCGATGGCAATGTCCAGCCTTCGCGAGTCGTGTACAGCCAAAGCTTTCTTACCGGCGATACGAGCACGGCGGATGGCTACGGCCACGGAACGCACGTCGCGGGAATTATCGCTGGGAATGCTTACGATTCGACGACCGGATATAAAGGCGTTTATCGAGGTGCACGTCGCGGGAATTATCGCTGGGAATGCTTACGATTCGACGACCGGATATAAAGGCGTTTATCGAGGTGTCGCTCCAGAAGCGCAAATCATCAACCTTCGTGCGCTGGACAGCACCGGCTCGGGAACGGACAGCACGGTCATTGCCGCTATTCAGCAGGCCATCGCGCTGCGAAGTACGTACAACATTCGGGTTATTAACCTCTCGTTAGGCCGCCAAGTCTACGAAAGCTACACCGTTGATCCCCTTTGCCAAGCGGTAGAAGCCGCCTGGAATGCCGGCATCGTGGTGGTAGTTGCCGCCGGCAACTCCGGACGGGACACTACGCTGGGCACGAATGGCTACGGTACGATTGGCGCGCCGGCAAATGACCCGTACGTCATCACGGTCGGCGCTTCGGACCTTCATGGCACCGGCTCGCAGACGGCTCAGACGGTGACCAGCTACAGCTCCAAGGGGCCGACGCTGCTTGACCATGTCGTCAAACCCGACCTGGTGGCGCCTGGCAACCGCGTGGTATCGCTACTCGCGGCGAGCACGACTCTGCCGAACACCTATCCCCTATATTATGTCTATCCCTGCGACAGTTCGGACACGATCTGTGGCAGTCAGTACGGACCCGCCAAGTATTTCCGTCTGAGCGGCACGAGCATGGCCACGCCGGCGGTCAGTGCGGCGGCCGCGCTCCTACTGCAGCAGAATGCCCTGCTCACTCCGGACCAGGTAAAAGCGCGTCTCATGAAGACGGCGTGGAAAGGGTATGGGCAGTATTACAGCGCGCACGATACTCACGGAAGGACCTACAACCTGCAGCATGACCTCTTTGCTGTAGGCGCAGGTTACCTCGATGTTGAGGCCGCTCTTTCCAGCAACGACTTGGCTCCGGCGACTATCGGGAACGCAAAGTCGCCTTTGGCTATGCAAGATCCGCTCACCCACCAGATTTATATCGTTGCGGATCCTTCGAGCGTTTGGAACACCTCCGTTGTATGGGGCAACTCGGTGGTTTGGGGCAATAGCGTTCTGTCGGGCACACTGGTTACCGGCGAATCGGTGGTGTGGGGCAACTCCGTGGTGTGGGGCAACACCCTGAGCAGTGCATATAGCGTGGTGTGGGGCAACTCCGTGGTTTGGGGAAATAGCCTGATACAGACCCTAAGCGATGGAGACGATGGGGATTTGAATCAGTAGATGGCGGCGGAATTCTTGACGGAAGGAACAACCATGTCAAGTGTCGCAAGGTGGTACATCGCTCTGGTAGTAGCTTCTGGGACCGTGATCTTGCTGCTTGCGGCAAGATGGTGGTCCTCGGCAAGCCTCACGCAGTTCGCTGCATTGCTATGCTTTACTCTGTTCGCCTCTACGCTGAAGGTTCGCATTCCTGGGATGACCAGTACCATATCCCCCAATTTCGCATTCCTCCTCATCGCCATAGCTTTCTTCAGCTTCTCCCAAGTGATCGTGGCGACAGCGGGCGCGGCTCTCATGCAATCATTTTGGCGACCCAAAAGCCGGCCCCAGATGGTCCAGGTCCTATTCAGTGCGGCAGCGCTCGTTGGGCCTTACGGAGCAACAACCGATAAAACAGGTGTGTCAACGTTGTTACGAATGGGCCTTCCCGTATTTTGTGTTCGGAATTGTCGTAACCGGACTGATTAGTGGTTCATTCTCGACAACGACCGCGTGGCGGAGTTCCCTTCAGGTTGCGCCAGCGATGGTTCTTGCCTACCTATACTTTCTGGGCCGATCCAAGAAGCAGGCCGAATGCAGAGCGGTCAACGAAGAGGCAGAGGAACTGCTTGTCATTTCGTCCCTGGAACGCTGACCGTGCAGGTGTATTGCTTTCCGTCGAGCAGTTCCCGTTCGGCAGGCGCTGTTTGCAAAGATGAGAACTCTGTTTGGATTGTGAGGGGCCAAGACTCCAATCTGGACTGATGCGCTGATTTGTTGGGGCTCAGGGTCGCAAGTGCTCGAAAAATTGGCGGGGACGACGGGACTCGAACTCGCGACCTCTGCCGTGACAGCGCAGTGTTTTGACGTAATCGCTTGATATCAAACGGTGTCGGCGGACATCTTTTGATACCACAAGGTACCGGATGTCACTTCTTATCGTCCCTTATTGTACCTAGATCCGGCTTCGTCGGTAGATTTCTCAGACGTCATTTTCTGTGAGCCTCCGACTTAAAAAAATTACTCATAACGGAGAGCGACGAGTGGATCGGTTTGGGCGGCGCGGCGAGTGACTTCCTGCGTGACAGGCAGGCATTCTAACCAACTGAACTACGCCCCCGCGAACCAACCTCGGATCACCGCTACGTCCTACGCCGTCCTGAATCAAATGTCTCAGGGAGCTCTTTGGATGACCGAGCGCGAATTGTGGCGCTGCTCCTCAGAAGGATGTTTATCCGACTTCCACGATGTACACCATGCGCTCCTCCTTCGACTTATACATTCAAACTAATAACTGAGGGTCAGAACGGCAATCGATGAGTCGAAAAGCCTGTTGCACTACCAGGGTTCCCGGCACGACGCTCGTGTCGTCATAGTGACGGAGACCGCGACGAACTCTTGCGCCATGCCAATGACAAGATTTGGTTTTTGCTGCGACTTGCAGGATCACACCATGAGCACCGATCTTTGGCGTTACCTTGTCATTGACACGATTGGTCATTGTTGCGCGTTTCGGCGACTCGTTCATTTTGTTCCATCATCAGCCGAATATTGTCCGAAGGGGGAGCGAGGTCGGAGGCGACGTTTTTCGGGTCCCAGGTCGTACCCCGAATGATGCTCGCACGTGTACAAGGCTGGCGCGCCCATCTCGGCGTACAAAGCGTATGCTTAGACCGGGGCAGCGGGCTTCTATGTGGATAATTGCAAACCGCTTCGTTCGGCTCGTCTGCGCGGTGTCTATTTTGACATTGACACTGTCGGGCGGATGCCTTGCTAAGGAAGGTCGATACGCGGTGAGAGGCATTCACCATGGTTCTTGGACGTCAGAGAAAGGCGTCAGCGCGGTTTTTGAAATACAACAAGACTCGAATGGATATCTATGGCTGAACACCGCCAATGGAGTGGTCAGGTTTGACGGAGTCCGTTTTCAGTCTCTTGAGGATGCAACGAACAACGCGCTGCGCAGCTCAGATATTAGGGCCGCCTATATAGCTCCTTCAGGGCGCATTTGGTTTACTACGCGGACGGCCGGACTAATATTACTGGAAAGCGGTCACACGGGCGTTTATTCCTCCGATAGGAGGTGCATTTCTGTCGCGGCAAACGGCGGAATGGCCGAAGACCCCGACGGCTCTCTTTGGATCAAGGCGTTGAGCGGCCTATATCATCTGCGAGGTTTTTCCTGCGAGCAGGTCACTGAAGCCGGTGGTTATCCTGGAGGATTCCCCGCAGCAATCCTCGTCGACCGTCAGGGAATTGTTTGGGTGAAGGCGCCGTCTGGGGCACTGCTTTTTCGACGAAAGAACGACTCCAAGTTCGAGCTCAGCCAATATGTTTCGTCGCCAACCTCGCAGCCCGCCTTCCTGCATGAAGGGCCGGACGGGAGCATTTGGCTCTCTGATGAGGATGGACTTCGCCGATTGAATCAGACGGGACGGCAAACCCCTGTCATCGGCCGCTTGCGTGGTCTGCACTTTGGAGATTTTGCCTTTGGAGGTGACGGATCTCTGTGGTCGGTCGTCGACAAGGGAATTTCGCGATTTGACAAAACGACGTGGGGCCCCAAGGGCACTGTCAGCGCCGGCGACGCGGACAGCGCCAGCCGCTTCGAAGAACTGAGTTCGAACGCCATATGGAACCTGAACGTAGACCGTGAAGATACCGTTTGGATTGGAACGAACTCGGGTCTTGACAGCGTTCGCGCAACGGCGTTCAAAACGATCCTGTTGCCTGCCGAAGAGCGCGAGTTCAGTCTGGCTGCAGGCGACAGTGGGTCGGTCTGGACGGGAAATGCAACCCTGCCGGTCACGCGCCTCTATCCAGACGGGCGTTTCATTCGCTTCGACAAATCTCACAACGTGGTTTGCATTCGACGCGATCACAAAGGAACGATCTGGTCCGCTGCCGAGGGGCCAAACCAGCTTTGGCGCTCTTCGCTGGGAGACTTCTCACAGGTTCGCTATCCTGAAGAAAAAATGGCGCGCATCGTCTCGCTGGCCGTGGATCGAAACAATGAACCGTGGATCAACATCCGGCCGGGAACAACTTTCCATCTGTCGTACGGAACTTGGAGGAATGAGAACGAAGCAATTGGCAAGAACATCGGCATCTTGGGGGCGATGGTCAACGACAGTGATGGAATCGTTTGGATTGCTTTTACGAATCTAGGCGGGCAGTCAAGAACTCGCGGATACCTGGTACGGTGGGACGGAGCCTCTTATCAAAAATATTCGTTCACGGACAGCCGCTTCGATGTTTCTGTTGGGACCATGGCTGCTCGTGGCGATCACGTGTGGCTTGCAGGGACAGGCGGGATCGCGTTGTTCACGCGCGGCAATTTCTATCTGATGGATTTCATCGACCCGAAACTTCCCGGCCGCGTATCGGGAATCGTTGAGACGGAAAAGGGTGACCTCTGGGCAAACGGCTTTACAGGAATCACGCACGTCTCTGCGGACGAACTGGCTCGGTGGATCAAAGATCCGACATCCAAAGTCGCAGGAGATCATTTAGACGCGTTCGATGGCTTACCCGGCTTTTCGGCCGAGCGTTTTCCCGAGCCGTCGGTCGTCGAGGGGAGCGATGGCCGCATATGGTTTGCGACGATGAAAGGGATAGCCTGGCTGGACGAGAACGCATTGGCGCGAATCCACAATTCGATTCCGCCGCCCGTCTTTGTAACGACCATCATCGTAAATGGCAAAGCGTATTCAGGAATTTCGAATCTTACCCTTCCAAAGCATACACAGAATCTGGAAATCGACTACACCGCACTGAGTCTCGCTATTCCTGAGCGAGTACGCTTTCGCTATAAGCTCGAAGGCGTCGACAAAGATTGGCAAGAGCCTGGTTCGAGGCGCCAAGCCTTTTATACCAACCTCTCTCCGGGCCGCTACACTTTTCGTGTAACGGCTTCCAACAACGATGGTGTTTGGAACAGTGAGGGCGCTTCCTTCCAATTTGGCGTCGCGCCTGCGTTTTACCAGACCACTTGGTTCATCCTGCTCTGCGGAATCGTCCTGCTCGCGCTGGCCTGGGCGGCCTTTCAATGGCGCTTGCGGCAGGTCGAGGCACGAGCCCGCCTGCAAATGGAGGAGCGCCTCTCGGAGCGTGCCCGAATCGCGCGGGAACTCCACGATACCCTGCTGCAAAGTTTCCAGGGGCTTATCTTGAAATTCCAAAGGGCGCGCAATCTCCTGCCAGCACGACCGGACCAAGCAATGGAATCCCTCGACACTGCCCTCGACCGAGCAGAACGCGCAATCATGGAAGGCCGTGACGCGATCCATGACATTCGGGTTTCCGGGCCTGCAGATCGAGACGTTGCGGCCGAACTTTCGGCGCTGGGAGCAGAACTGGCGTCGGCTAACGGACCTTCGGACTCGCCTGTTTTCCACGTAGTGGTTGAGGGCAATCCCAAAGCGATCCGGCCAAGCGTGCGGGATGAAATTTTCCGAGTCGCGAGTGAGGCGTTGCGAAATGCCTATGCCCACGCACAGGCGCGACACATCGAAGCTGAAATCAGATACGAGGAAAAGCTATTGAGAGTGCGAATCCGCGATGACGGGATCGGCATCAATGAAACACATCTTGGAGAAGCCGGCCTAGGCGGGCACTATGGTTTGAAAGGCATGCGCGAGCGGGCTAAGCACATTGGAGCGCAATTGGAGGTGTGGAGCCAAGACAGAGCTGGCACAGAAATTGAGTTGCGAGTTCCCGACAGGATCGCCTACAAAGCCGATGGGAAGGGCGCTTGATAACATGACCACGACCAATCCTAGTTCAATCCGCATTCTCTTAGCGGACGATCACGCCTTGCTCCGCGACGGAGTCGCTGGGTTGGTGGCGGATCAACCAGACATGGCGCTGGTGGGCGAAGCTTCCAACGGGCGTGAAGCCATCGATCAATTCCGTAAACACCACCCGGACGTCACTCTGTTGGACTTGCAGATGCCGGAAATGAACGGAATTGACGCTATCCTTGCCATTCGCGGCGAATTTCCCGAGGCCAGAATTGTCGTCCTAACTACGTACACCGGTGATGCGCAGATACTTCGTGCTCTTAAGGCTGGCGCTCAGGCATATCTGTTAAAGAGTATGTTGCGCCGGGAACTGCTGGACACCATTCGTGCGGTCCATAAAGGGCAGAGGCGAATTCCCCCTGAAGTCGCCACGCAGCTTGCAGAACATGCCGCTGACGACTCATTGACCTCACGAGAGATAGAAGTGCTCCGGTTAATTGCTGCCGGGAAGGCCAACAAATTGGTTGCGAGCGATCTCTCCATAACCGAAGAAACGGTCAAAGGCCATGTAAAGAGTATCCTCTCCAAACTGGGCGCGAGCGACCGGACGCACGCAGTCACCATTGCGCTGAGGCGCGGAATCATCGAACTGTGACCCCTCCAAAGAGGCGAATCTGCACCCCTGTATTGGGGCTGTCTCCTCATGTTCATCAGATTCTATCCTTGGCGATGAGGTCCGCCCCTGCAACGCCTTTTCTCCATGTTTCCGAATAGTTTGCCCGGAGCAGGACTTCTCCTTCTGCGCCTGGTTTGCGGCGTCCTCATAATTGCTGGCGCCGTAACAACAATCGCCGGAGCACCTCGTGCACAAACGCTCATTTTGCAGACGATCGCGCTTCCAGCGGCACTGTTGCTACTTGCAGGGCTGTGGACGCCGATAGCCGGGCTGGTCATCGTACTTATTGAATTGTGGATGGCTTTGTCAGGAGCGACGGGCATCGAGAATGCCGTTCTTTTGGCCACGAATGGAGCAGCGCTCGCCGCTTTGGGGCCTGGTTCTCATTCCGTCGACGCAAAACTTTACGGACGAAAGCGCATCCAGATTCAGAACGATTAGGGCTGTTCCCCCTCGAAAGAGTTGTTCGCAATCATCCCCTTCTAGTGAATCCGTGAAACCTCCATTTAGGGTTGTTCAGGTGTAGAGAGTCGCGGCACCATCGGCCCCTGTAGACGGGAAAGGGGTTCACAGGAAGTCGACAGAATTCATACCAGCTATTAAGGAAACGGAGGAAAAAATCATGAAGAGTATTTACGGGGTTGTAGCGCTCGCTGCTACGCTGATGGGCGGGACTCTGCTGCTGGAGAGGACTGTGAAAGTTGCTGCTGCGACGCCGCCAACCGGCATCAAGAACGTGGTTCTGGTGCATGGAGCATTCGCCGATGGCTCCGGCTGGGAAGCCGTCGCCAAGATCCTCGAGAAGGATGGCTACACGGTGTCGGTGGCGCAGCCCCCCGAGACCTCCTACGCCGAGGACATCAAGTACACGAAGGCGGCCGTCGACGCCATGAACGGGCCGGTGGTCATCGTCGGTCACAGTTACGGCGGGTCCATCATCACCGAGGCCGGCAATGATCCGAAGGTTTCGGCACTGGTTTACATCGCCGCCTTTGCGCTCGATGACGGTGAGAGCTGTGCGTCGATCGAACAGGCCCTGCCGCAAGCCTCTAAGGCGTTCAAGCCAGACAGCAATGGCAACTGGTGGATAGAACAGGA
>WNFR01002285.1_pt1 | contig 19992 bp, 12 predicted proteins | sample 5400221 | NCBI WGS metagenome assembly WNFR01 (sample SAMN13153357, study PRJNA577476) | soil metagenome | isolation source: 40 cm soil under Madrone tree | place: USA:California | collected 2016-06-14 | reverse complement strand
TTCCGTTCCAATCAAAAGATCGAGGAACGCGTGATGGATTCGATGGACCTTGAGCGGGAGAAGGGAATCACGATCCGCGCGAAGAACGCCGCTTTTCAATGGAACGGTTATCGGATCAACATCGTCGACACACCCGGTCACGCCGATTTCGGCGGCGAAGTTGAGCGGATCATGAAAATGGTCGATGGCGTGTTGCTCGTGGTCGACGCGCACGATGGGCCGCAGGCGCAAACACGTTTTGTTTTGCGCAAGGCGATGGAGAATCGCGTCAAACCGATTGTTGTCATCAACAAGATCGACAGAGAAAATGCGCGGCCGCACCAAGTCCTCGATGCCGTGTTCGATCTTTTTGTTGAGTTGAAGGCGACAGATGAGCAACTCGATTTCCCAATTATTTACGCAAGCGCGAAGGATGGCTACGCCATGCGCGAACTGCACGACAGCAGCGACGACATGACGCCGTTATTCGAGGCGATTACTCAACATGTGCCGCCGCCAAAAATTTCAAGCGAGCCATTCTTTCAAATGCTCGTCTCGAACCTGGATTACAGTGATTACCTCGGGAGAATTGCGCTCGGGCGCATCGTCAGTGGGCGCGTCGCCGCCGGTGATTCAATCGTGTGCATTCATCGTGACGGGCAACGGGAACGGGCCGCTGTCACTGCTCTTTTTACCTATGCCGGATTGGAGCAGGTGGAAGTCAAACATGCGGCCGCTGGAGACATTGTTGGGCTGACCGGGTTCGAGGAAGTTTACATCGGTGAAACGCTGACCGATCGCGAGGAACGAACGCCACTTCAATTCGTGGATATCGATCCACCGACGATTAGGATGAACATCCTGGTCAATGATTCGCCGTTTGCCGGGCGCGAAGGAAAATTCGTCACGGCACGGCACGTCCGGGAGCGCTTGATTCGCGAAACTCGCGGCAATGTTTCGCTCCAGGTGAGCGACACGGAAACAGGCGGCGCATTTGAGATCAATGCGCGTGGCGAAATGCAAATCGCCATCCTGGTGGAGCAGATGCGCCGGGAAGGCTACGAAGTGATGGTATCCCGTCCGGAGGTGATTTTTCGTCGAGACGAATCCGGCAATTTGCTCGAGCCGCTTGAAGATCTCTATGTCGATCTTCCCAACGAAAATCTCGGCGACATTTTGCAATCGATTGCCAATCGCAAAGGCGAAGTCGTCAGCATGTCTCATCACGAGACACGGGTTTCTGTTGAGGCGATTATTCCTACCCGCGGGCTGATCGGCTTCGAAACCGATCTCGTCAACTTGACGCGCGGCGAAGGATTGATGAGTCACCTTTTTCGCGAATACGCGCCGTTCAAAGGTGAGATTGGCGGACGCGGACGCGGCGTGATGGTGTCGATGGAACCGGGGATCAGTACGGCCTACGCCCTCAATAATATTCAAGAACGCGGCCGCCTCTTCATCAGCCCGCAGGAAGACGTTTACGAGGGGATGATCGTAGGCGAGAACGCGCGGCCAGAAGATTTGCCCGTGAATCCGTGTAAAGCGAAACATCTCACCAACATGCGCAGCCAGGGGGAAGGAAAGGGGATCCAACTCGAAGCGCCGCTTCGCATGAGCCTGGAACGCGCCATTGAATACATCGACATCGATGAATATGTGGAAGCGACACCGAAATCACTGCGTTTACGAAAGCGGATTCTCGACGCGACCACCCGCAAACGTGCTGCCGCTGCGGCGTAGCTCAGTTGCAGGCAAAAGGCGGGAGCGACGAAGGTTAATCACCTGGTGGTTTGCCTGGTGTCAACAGGAGAGGCTCTGACTCAGCACTGAATCCGAAAAAAAGACAAAGAAAAAGACGACCAAAATACTTGACATTTTCGTTCTACCTTGGGGGGTCTCGTACTCCCCAAATTCACCCAAACTTCAATCCGCTATCGCCAGCTCAAAAAATATATGAAAACTCGTCGTTGGTTCACTAGTTCAAGTCCTGTTCGGTCACATCTGCGCATCGCCATCGCGGGCGCGCTCGTCCTCGTCGCGGGGGCAATGGCCGTCGTCGCGCTCCGTCCATCCAGCGCCTTTGCGGCGCAGTCTGCGCCGACTTATAACATCAATACTCTTGCCGGCAAGGTAGCCTCACTGAGAGGAACCGCCGGCCTGCAGATCCGCTTCTCCGCTCTCATCGAGCAGGAAGCGCAAGAGCAGTCGGCGCCTTTCACGGCCGCGATCACCCCGGCCCATGTGCTGACAAGCCCGCTCGACGGCACCACCATTGTCGGCCCGAACGTCCTGGTGAACCAAGACACCGCAGCCGCGCCGCAGAATGAAACTGCGATTGCCGTCGATCCCAACAATCCCCTTCGTATCGTCGGCGGAGCGAATGACTACGTCACCCGTACCTGGTCCTGCTTCGTGGGGACCACGCCCTGCAGCGCGCTCGGCGACGCCTATTCGGGTACGTACTTCAGCAACGACGGCGGCGGGACCTGGTGCTGCAATAGCAGCCCTAACTCCAGCTACGTAGCGACTACCGACCCGAGCCAAATCGGAACCCTCATTCCGGGTGTCCAGCGCCTGGTCGGCGGCCAGTACGACGCCGGCGGCGACCCCTCAGTCGCGTTCGACAGCCAGGGCCACGTCTTCTACGCGGGCCTCGGCTTCAATCGCACCTCGCCGCCCAACACCGTAGCCGTTAATAAAGGTACGTTCGATGGAAGCGGCCATCTCAGCTGGAGCGCTCCTACGTTCATCAACCCGACAACGTCGCCCTCGACCCTCAACGACAAAGAGTGGATCGCCGTCGACCACAACGTTGGCAGTCCCTTCCAGGATCGGATTTATGTCACTTGGACGCGCTTCCTGTTCAACCCGCACAACGGCAGCTACGTCCAGTCGCCCATCGCATTCGTGTCTTCGAGCGACGGCGGCGCGACATTCACCACCCCGAAGCTGATCTCGGGGAACGTGCTGTACGGACAGGGCTCGCGCCCGGTCGTGGGGCCGGACGGCACGCTCTACGTCTTCTGGGACGCCGCCACCCGCCTCGCCTCGACGGACTCCACCTGGATGGTGAAGTCGACCGATGGCGGGGCGACCTGGAGCAAGCCGCTTGCCGTGGCCCCGCTGATCGATAGCTCGCCACTGCACAACACTGTGTTCCGCGTCAACAGCTTTCCGGCGGCCGCTGCGGCGCCCAACGGTGACCTGTACGCGACGTGGACCACCGTAATCAGCGGCGCGTCGGCGGCCGTCTATAGCAAGTCCACCGACGGGGGCACGACGTGGTCGGCGCCAGCGCGCGTGTTCGCTGCCGGCAACCGGACGCCGATCGGCTACCCGCAGGCGCAGCCGGGCGGCGGGACGCTCGACGCACCTGACCCCGCCGGCCCAGTGGAGGACATCTTCCCGGCCGTCTCAGTCGGCGCAGACGGTCACGTGCACCTCGGCGCCTATCGCGGCACCGTTGTTTCACCGTGGCAGACGTGTGCCGCGGGGCCGCCGCCTCCCGAGGGGCGGATCAACTGCACCACGCTCGGTAATTACATCAATAACACGCGGCTCGATTACGTCGTCCGCGACTTGAGCGGGGGTACCAACGTCGTGACCACTCAACACATCAACACCCGTTACGGCTTCGGTGGAGGCTTCTTCGGCGATTACACCGACATGAGCACCGGCTCCGACAACGTTTCCCATGCCTTCTGGACCGACAGCAACAAGGTGCAGAACGTGACCTGGTTCTACGGTCTCGAATTCACCCCGACGCCGATCCACCAGCAGGACGTCGTCACCGGCGTGGGTCCCTAGTTTTTGATAACCGGGCCGACAGTAATGTCGGCCCGGTTCTTATTGTCGATCTCGGAATTGGCACGGGGACGTTTCTGCCAAAGGCTTTGTGGACTTTTCGGTAACTCAGACTGTCGGCGTCGATATGGATATTGACGCGGACTATTCGGGAAGCAGTTCGACTCAATCGCTTCAACCCGATTGACAAATCCGGCCGGCTGCGGTTAAATCTGCTCCAGTTAGTCCGCTTCCTCGCCGGCCATTCTCTCGCGAGGCGTGCTGTTCCGAGTTTGGAATTAATCGTTAGGCAAAATTTGTAGTCGAGAAATATAACTCCGCGCATCTATGTCGGGACATAGCAAGTGGTCGAAGGTCAAGCGTTTCAAAGGCGCGATCGACGCGAAACGCGGCAAAATCTTCAGCAAATTATCAAAGGAAATCACCATCGCCGCTAAAACCGGTGGTGGCGATCCCAATGGCAATCCCCGTCTGCGGAGCGCGATCCAGGCGGCGCGCGCGCAAAGCATGCCCAATGATAACGTGGAGCGCGCAATCAAACGCGGTACCGGCGAAGGCAAAGACGGGCAGCAGTTTGATGAGATTGTATATGAAGGTTATGCCCCGGGCGGCGTGGCCATCATCGTGGAAGCCGCGACCGACAACAAAAACCGGACCGGAGCGGAGATTCGGAGCATCTTTACCAAGCACAATGGCAACCTTGCTTCCAGCGGCAGTGTCTCATATATGTTTCACCGGAAAGGCCAGATCACCGTTGCGCGATCGAGCATTGACGAAGACCGGCTCCTGGAACTCGCACTCGAAGCTGGGGCGGAAGAGTTGACAACCGAGGAGGATCAGTATGTTATCATCACTTCCCACGATCAGCTATACGCCGTAGCTGAGGCGCTCAGAAATGCGGGCGTGACTACCGATGGGCAAAAGTTTACATTCATTCCCGATACAACTGTTCCGGTTGCCGACGAGACCGTGGCGCGTCAGGTGCTCCGCTTGTGTGACGCGCTCGAAGACGACGACGACGTGCAAAACGTCCACTCAAATCTAGAAATTCCAGACGAATTGCTGGCCACGTTGCCAGCCTGAAAAAGTATTGCTTGCAGGAAACTTGTTAAGGCGCTGCCCAGCCGCAGCGAGGAACTCCATTTAATTATGAACGAACAAAACGAGAACCAGCCTGCGCCGCTGGAAACTGAATCCGCTTCGCAGGAGCAACGCCAGCATCGCCCTCGTCGCCGCTTCCCGCGGCGGCGCTACCGTGATCGGGGCGATCGCTTTGCAGGCGATAATTCAAACGCGTCGCCAAATTCTTCGCCTGCGCCAGGCGGAACTGCGAGCGTTGAGACGTTAGATCAGGAAGCTCGAGAGGGCGCCGAGGGCGCAGTCGAAAACGGTGAACAAGTTCAGGTTGAGCCGGAATTCGGCGAAGGCATCATCGAGATTTCAGGCAAAGGTTTCGGATTCTTGCGCGATCCAAAGCGCAATTTCGTGCAGACGCCGCAAGACATTTTCGTCACGCCCGAAATCGTTCGCCGGTTTGCTTTGCGAGACGGCATGTGGATTTACGGCGAAACACGGCGCGGCAGCCGCGGCCCGCAATTGGTCAAGTTGCTTACGATCAACGGGGAGGAGCCGACAAAATATCAAGGTCTCCGTCCGTTCGAGGAATTGACGACGATCAACCCGAACAAGCGAATTAAGCTTGAGACGGACCCGGACCGTTACACGACGCGCATCATGGATCTGATGACGCCGCTGGGCATGGGTCAGCGCGGTTTGATTGTCGCCCCGCCGCGCACCGGCAAGACGACGCTGCTGCATCACATCGCCGAGGCAGTCACGAAAAATCACAAGGACATGCACGTGATCATTCTGCTTGTCGATGAACGCCCGGAGGAGGTCACCGATTTCCGGCGTTCGCATCCGACGGCCGAATTGATGGCGAGCTCGAACGATAGCGACATTAAGAGTCACACCCGCATCGCCCAACTGGCCATCGAGCGCGCAAAACGTCTCGTCGAAGCCGGGAAGCATGTGTTCATCTTGCTTGATTCGATCACGCGCACGGCCCGCGCCTTCAATAATGCGATGGCTGGCGGAGGTCGCACCATGAGTGGCGGTATCGATGCCCGCGCGATGGAAATACCGCGCAAAATTTTCGCAGCCGCGCGTAATACCGAGGAAGCCGGCTCTCTCACTATTGTCGCGACCGCGCTGATCGAAACCGGTAGCCGCATGGACGAGCTGATCTTCCAGGAGTTCAAAGGCACCGGAAACATGGAAATGGTCCTCGATCGTAAGATTAGCGATCAGCGGATTTATCCGGCCATCGATATTTTTCTGTCGGGGACGCGGCGCGAAGAATTGCTGCTGCAACCGTGGGAGCTGGAGAAAATCAACCTCATCCGCCGCGGCCTTGCCGGTCACAAACCGGAGGAAGCGATTCAGCGTCTCTTGATGTTTGTTAAAAAATTCCCGACCAACGCTGAAATGCTCAAGGGAATTCCGGGTTAAGGCCCCCAAGCGTCAGGATACCGCTCACTTCTACAACTTAAGGTGACGGTTGTAGAGCGCGTGAATCGTTTCACGGGCATCAGCGTATTTTTGGCGAAAAGCTTCGAGGTCATGATAGCCAAGACGAATCGCCAGCTTTCGTTGTTCGCCCGGGTCGCTGGAAAGTGATGAGACGCTTCTGTTGTCGTAACGCCGTAGCACAGATTCGCAGCGGCGCAGAAACGTGTAGGCCAGCTTAAGCTCGCCAACATCGGAATCGGTCAGACGTCCGCGCGTGCCCAACTGATCGAGTGCGCGTTCCCAATTAGGTTCCCAGATATTTTCGCGCATTTGCAGGGCTTGAACGAGAAATTCTGCTTCGATAATCCCGCCGGTTCCGGTTTTGAAATCGAGAAAATCGGATCCACTCCCGCGCTCGCGTCGAATGCGCTCGAGCATATTGTCGATCTTTATAGGAAGATCGACATCTTGGCCGGCGTGACGCCAGGCGCGTTTTGCTATTTCGATAAATTCACCTTGCAACGGGCCCGTAACAGCGCGGGCCCGGGTCAGCGCCTGTAGCTCCCAATGTTGGGCCCGGTTTGCGTAATAGGATTGATAAGTTTCAACGGAGCAAACGAGCGGGCCTTTTTCTCCTTCGGGGCGCAGCCTTGCGTCAAGCAGCCAAATATTTCCTTCGGCAGTGGGCTGCGCCATCGTGACGACAAGATTTTGCGCGGAACGAATGTCGTCGCCGACGAATAAAACATCCAGGTCCGCGCCATAGCTGATATGGCGTCCGCCAAATTTGCCGAGAGCGACGATGGTCAATCGTTCGCCTCCAAGGAGCTTGCCGACAAAGAGCATGCAGGCTTCGGCCAGATCGGAAAGCTCAGTAAAGATCGCTTCAGGTTTGGCCAGGCCGAGCGCGTCGCGCAAAACAATGCGCAACAATTGTCTGTATCGGTAGGCGCGTATCGGGTCGAGACTGCTTGCATCCGGGCCTAATGAATCGAGCCGCCGTAAATTTTCCACTACCGATCGTGGTTCATCAAATGTCGGGTCCCGGGTAATGTCTTCTAAAAGCTGCGGCCGCCGAATCAAGAGCTCGCTGGCAAATCGGCTCGCGTCGAACGTCTTGACCAGCAACTCGAGCAATCGAGGATTTGTGACGAGAAGCTCGAAGAGTAAACTGCGCAGGCCATAGGCTTCGACGAAACGAACGAATTGATTGAGAGTTGCATCCGGATCGGCGGCCTTGGTGAGCCACTCGAGCAAGATCGGACGCAATTTGCGAAACGTTTGACGGGTGCGCGGCGCGACGTGGAAACTCGCTGGGCCTTGCGCCAGATCCGCAAGGGCCTTGCCTGCGCGCTTTTGATCGCTGAAAATTTCCAGATCGATTTTGGCCGGTTCGGCAGGCATTCCGGAGATGATCCGTCTAAAAATTGGGCGAACAGCGCGCATCCTTTCTCGCAGCGCCGCGGTGAAGTCTTCAGCGGACGAAAAGCGAAGGCTGCGTGAGAGCTGCTGCAGCGCTTCCGGTTCTTGCGGAACAGTGTGGATCTGCTGCTCGGCCTCTATCTGCAAACGATGCTCAACGCGGCGGAGAAACCGATATGTTTTGTCGAGTGTCAGCACTTCATCGCGTGGAAGAAGATCCAATTGACGAAGTGCTCGCAGGGCTTTGAGCATACTCGGTTCTTGCAGGAACGGATGATGCGCTCCGTGGATGAGTTGCAGCGCCTGCACGATAAATTCGATTTCGCGAATGCCGCCAATGCCAAGTTTGACGTCGCGCTCGAGCTTGTCGGGCCCGACCAGGTCGCGTTCAATGCGTCGCTTGATATTAGCGATTTCGTCGAGCAAATCGGGCGTCGTACTCTTCGGATAAATAAAGGGCTGATGTTGCCGCAGGAATTCGTAAGCCAGCTCGCGGCTACCGGCGATTCCGCGCGTCTTAATCAGCGCGAGACGCTCCCAGGTCTCGCCAAAGCCCGCATAATAATTCTCCATGCTTTCGAGCGAGCGCGCCAGCGGCCCAGCCGAGCCTTCCGGACGAAGGCGCAGATCGACACGAAACATTGAGCCCTTCGGATGAGGTGTTGAGAATGTTTCGAGGACTTTTTTCCCGAGCCGGTTAAAGAACTCGTGATACGACAAATGCGGCGTGAGTTGGCCTTCGTCGCTGTAAAGAAACAGGAGATCGACATCCGAGCTGTGATTCAGTTCGCCGCCTCCCAGTTTGCCCAGCGCCAGAATAGCGAACTCGGCCTTGGGAGAACCGTAGCGCCGGCGAAATTCTGCATCCCAATGCTCGAACACGCCCCGGATGCAAATTTCCGCGATCTGCGAAAGCTCCCCGGTCGTTTCCTCAAGCGGCGCGACGTTGGCAAGTTCGCGAAGCGCGATGCGGGTCATCTCGCGGCCTTTCCAGAAACGAAGCGCCGCAAAATTTCGATTTGAGATCGAGTCGTCAGCCAAAGCGTGAAGCTCGCTAAACATTTCCGCGTAGCCGCGAGACGCGAGACACACCTCAGGGCGGGCAAGCCACAGAAGCGTTTCGGGATTCCGCGTCAGTCTCGTCGCGCAAATGCTCGAGACTGCGAGAAGATGCAACAGGGCCGGTTCACCCAACGGAAATTGCTCCACTACATCATCAAGGGACTGCGCGGTTGCCGGCCACCGTTCGCTGAACTGGACAAGAGTGGTTTCGACCTGCGGAGGGTTCAGCGATGCGGCCGCTTTTTCCCGAATCCAACGCTTATCTTCATCCATCGCGCGGAACATCACGCGAATTTGACAGAAAGACCAGTTAACGCACCGCGCGGGGACTACGATGCCTGCAGAGGCGTCAAGACGCGAAGCGCTCTTTCCTGAATTTGGAAGTCAACTGGACAATTGCCGGCCAGTTCGCCGTCAAGTTCCACTGGAACATCCTGCTCGCTGGTTATGCGCAAGTGTCGGGTCTGAAAATATTCAATCTCCGGGACGCGAATGTCGGAGCTGAACACGACGTCCTGCAAATATTTGATGATTTCCAGGTAACCGAGCCGTTTGAAGACGACTACATCGAATAACCCATCATCGATGATTGCATGCTTGAAAAATGGAAAAGGCCCTCCGTAAAGACGCCCATTTCCGATGAGAACAAACGATCCCTCCTCAATGGAAGCATTCTCCGATTCAATAGAAAGCTTCGGCGGCTCCCGTGCCGCGATCTGCGCTGCCGAGATCAGATAGCTGAGCGGACCGAGACTGCGCTTGAAAGCCAGGCTGGTTTCCTTGACGACCTGCGCGTCGAGTCCCACGCCGGCGAGCTGGACGAATGATCTTCCATTTGCGCTGGGAAGATCGACGAGACGCATGTTGTCGCCTTGAACGATCTCCCAGCAAAGCTCGAGATTGTGGGACGGCAGGCCAAGCTCCATGGCGAAGACGTTCACTGTGCCGATTGGGAGCAGGCCTAATGCAGCGCCGCTTCTCGCGATGCCGTTGACCACCTCGTTGACCGTTCCGTCACCGCCGGCCGCAACGATTTTTCCAAATCCGTCATCGACAGCGCGCCGGGCCAGCGCCTCTGCCTCAACGGAATGCGATGTAATGTGTACCGGGCAGCCGCGGACGATTGATTCGACACGCTCCTGGCAATGCTTTGCCTGTTCGTTACCTGCGGCTGGGTTGAGAATGACGACTGTGTTGTTCACACGAAAAAGTAACAGAGGGCTTTCATCTTTTCTTCGAACTGGGGCTGCGTAACGTTTTCGCGTGAAAAAATTGCGCCGGATTGCATTGACTGCCTTAGGAGCAGTGATTGCACTCGGCGCGATTGTCTTGATCGGCGTGAACTTGTATGTGCAATCGCAAGGGACACAAGCGAAGATTCGGCAAGAATTGAGTCAACGACTCGGCACGACGCTAGAGATTGGTCGCATGAGCGTGACGCCCTGGGGTGGACTCGAACTCAGCGCCATAACAATTGCGCAGACCTCCCCGGCGAGTCCGAGGCATTTCCTTGAAGCAACGACGTTTCGGCTGCGTGTTCGTTTCCTCTCACTCTTTTCGCGAAGACTGGTGATCAAACAGGTCGCGCTCGTCAATCCAAACGTAGTGTGGCCGCAGGATGCCAAAGGAAAATGGAGATTACCAGGTTCCCGGGAAGAAGGGATGTCAACTGTTTCGACAGTCCAGGTTCCAAATATCTCCGAACCGGTCCAACCGGCAGGGTCTCCTGCCCTTACCGCCACCCCCACTTATTTTCCATCCCCAGTTCCAGCGACCCCGAAGCGACCCCGAAAGCTCTCGGTGGTGGTGGCTCCGGAGGTTCAACGGGTGGACATCAATAACGGGAATTTTACGTTTCTCGATCATGCCGGTGGAATGCTGGCGAGTTTTAGGGGCGTGAATTTTCGTACCAGCATTCGTAGTGCTCTGGCGCTTCGCGGCGACGCCAGAGTTGCAAAGATTTCGTTGCGGGACCGCTTTTTCCTCGAGCAACTACAATCCGCGCTCCGTTACGAACCTGATGTGCTGGAGCTTGCGAAAATATCCGCGCGCGCGGGGAGCGGTGAGGTCAAGGGCTATTTCGCAATGCAACCGGAAGCAGAGGATTCTCCCTTCACTACGAGCGTGACCTTTCGCAACGTCGTGGCCGACCAGATTGTGACGGACGGGGGCGGTCCAAAGGGAATGGTCCAGGGCACGTTGGAGGGCAGCTTTGAAGCCTCCGGTAAAACTGCCGATCCTGACGCGCTCACTGGGAAGGGGGAGATCTTTCTGCGAAATGGGCAAGTGCAGCAATACAGCGTGCTTGTTTTGCTTGGGCAGCTCCTTCAGATCGAAGAGCTAAGAGAGCTTCATCTCGAGCAAGCTGAAGCCAAATACCATGTCAGCCCGGGATTAATCACGATCGACGAACTGATACTGCGCTCGCCGAACATTCGCCTCTCGGCATCGGGTACAGCCACGTTTGATGGGGCCTTGAAACTTGATTCTCAGCTCACGATCAACGACAAGATTCATGGCCAGCTTTTCAAAGCGATTCGTCGCAGTTTTCAACCAAGCAAGGAGCCGGGCTATTTTGCACTCGATTTTAAAATTGCCGGCACCATTGATCGACCAAGAACAGATCTGATGGACAGACTAGTCGGCCATGATCTCAGCAGTGTGATCAATAGCCTGTTTGGCGGCGGGAAATCAGACCGACCAAAGAAGAAAAAGAAACGGACCGAAGACGCTATGCCCGCCGCGCCATCGCCTTCCGGTGCCGCGGAAGAAACGGCACCGCCGCCCATCGCAACCCCAGCCTCGTCGCCATGAGAGTAATCGCCGGCAGCGCCGGCGGCCTTCGCCTGGCAGCCCCGAAGCGTGGCGTTCGACCGACGATGGACCGCGTCAAAGCCGCGATCTTTTCCAGTCTCGGCGACACGGTCATCGGCGCGCGGGTCCTCGATCTCTTCGCCGGAAGCGGCGCGCTCGGGATCGAGGCGCTCAGCCGCGGTGCGGCGTCTGTTCTCTTTGTGGAGGAAGATCGACAATCGATCGCCGCAATTAAAGAAAACCTCGCGAAAGTGAACCTGACAGGTCGCATTCGTCAGGAGAATGTTTTTGATTTTCTCCGGCGCTCTGCCGGAATGGAAAACTTCCAGATCATCTTTGCGGATCCGCCTTATGAACAAACGAAATCTGGCGAGCGTTACACCGAAAAACTCCTCTCGAACGAAGTGCTACCGCAACTGCTCGATTCCGATGGCGTCTTCGTTTTGGAAAAGCGGCCGAGTGAGCTCATTCCGGCGACAAATCTTTGGGATGTAGTTCGGGCACGAAAGTACGGGGCGACCGAAGTCTTGTTTCTATCCGCAATCCGCGGTCCGAAATCCCAAATTCGTTAATGATTCGTTTTCTCTACAATCTGTTTTGGCCGATTGGGCTCTTGTTCTTTTTGCCGGGCTATTTGGTGAAAATGGCCCGGCGCGGCGGCTACCGCGAAAAATTCGGTCAACGTTTTGGAATTTACGATCATGAAGTGCAGGAGCGGTTGGCCGTCAGTCGCGGGAAAGGATCGACTTGGCTACACGCAGTAAGCGTGGGCGAAGTAAATATCGCGCTGAAGCTGGCGAAGGCATTGCGCTCTCTCGATCCAGATTGGCACGCCGTATTGACTACGACGACCACAACGGGGTTCGCTTTGGCGAATAAGAACGCTCCGCCTTGGATCGAGGTTATGTACACGCCGCTTGATTACTGGCCGATTATGCGCCGCGCGTTTTCTGTCATTTGTCCCGCGAAGATCGTTCTGGTTGAAGCTGAGATTTGGCCGAATCTTGCCGCGGGAGCGCATGCCCGCCGTATTCCGCTTGCGCTGGTCAACGCGCGGTTATCGCCGCGATCCGAGAAAAGATTTCGCCGGTTCCGATTCTTTGTCGCGCCGACGTTCCGCCTGCTCGATCTAATTTGCGCGCAGGAACCCGATGATGTCGATCGTTGGGTGGCGCTCGGCGTCGAGCGCAGCCGGATTCGCCACACTGGCAGTATCAAATACGATCCCGCTGATCTTGATCGTAGTGGCGGAGTTCAAGAAATCGGTCATGTGGCTGCTGTCGGTTTCGAGCGTCCAGTGCTCTTCGGAGGCAGCACCCATCCCGGCGAAGAAGAAATTCTCGCCAGGGTTTTTCTAAACCTGCGCATAAAATTTCCGTCGCTGCGCCTGTTCATTGCGCCACGTCATGTTGAACGCTTGCGCGAAATCCGGGCGCAGCTCGAGGCTTTGCCGCTGCAGGTCCAGCTCGCTAGCGAATCGCTGAATCATGGCAAGGCGGAACCGGATTGCGTGCTTGTGGATACTACCGGTGAACTTCAACGTTGGTACGGTATAGCGACCGTTGTGTTCATTGGAAAAAGTTTGACCGCTCACGGTGGACAAAATCCAGTGGAGCCGATCATAGCGCGCAAACCGGTCGTCTTTGGCCCGCACATGGAGAACTTCGCAACGCTTGTCAAAAGCCTGGTCTCGAAAAACGGCGCAATCCAGGTTCACGACGCCGATTCCCTTGAACTAGCGATCGAGAAGCTTCTCGGCGATAGTGAATCCCGCGATCGGCTCGTCGAAAATGCGCGTGCAGTCGTGACCGAGCACCGGGGTGCGACCGCGCGCGCAGCGGCCTTGATCAACAAGCTTCGTTCTGAGCAAGAGTAAAGCGGAAGATTGATTTGGCGATTTGCCTTGCGTGAGAGAATAGCAATTCCGATATTGGCCGGCTTTTGTGACCCTATCGTCTAGAGGCCCAGGACACCGCCCTTTCACGGCGGTAACACGGGTTCGAATCCCGTTAGGGTCGCCCTCTTGTCGCTCGAAGAAATTCGTAATTCATCTGATCTCCAGGGATTCTAGCGTGGATAGATCTATACAGGCTGGACTACGAGTTTTGTCCGGTTTCGAATTATCCGTAAGTAATAATTAATTATGGACACCGTTCGATGCGGCTACGCCGTCGTGGTCGTCTTGTCGATTTTCTACGTACCTATTTGGCCGAACGCCGAACCTGCGCTCGAAAGCGCGATGGAAAGAATCTGGGCTGGAGAAGCCGACTGAAGCGGCGACTGTGTGAAGCGTCTTCTGGCGCTTCGCGAGCCGGCGGCGAGCTTCATTCAAACGGAGATTCTGGACAAAGTCGCTTGGGGGTTCGCCAAAAACACTCTTGAATACTTTGCTAAAATGGCTGGGACACATGCAGGCTCGGCGCGCCAGCACTTCCACTGAGAGGTCGGCATGAAGGTTCCGAATCACCCAGGCAACGAGATCAGAGAAGCGGTCAATCGGACGATTATCAAGAGGTGCAGGATCCGCGGGACGCTCCTCTTGATCTTCTTTGGTGAGGCGGAGAGCTAATTCTTCTTCCACTGACTGTGCAACATAGGGACCGTAGTCTTCCTGAATCATTGCTAGCGATAAATTTACACCGCCGTTGAGTCCTGTAGTCGTATAGTAAGGGCCGTCTTGAACGAACGGCTTCCTATGATCGATTTTTAGACGGGGAAACCGTCTTGCCAGGTCTCGCGCAAAGCGCCAATGCGTGGTGACCTCCCGCCCGTTAAGCAAGCCGGTTGGAGCTACTCCATAAACGCCGGTACAGACGGCTCCAATTCGCCGCGTATCGTTTACGCGCTTCAAAATCCAAGTAGCTACCTTGTCGCTAACCTCCGGACGCCGAATCCCTCTTCCGCCGGCAATGACAATGGTATCAAGAACCGGTGCCGCATTAAGAGTCGCTTGTGCTTCAAACATGAGGCCGTCTTCAGCGCGAAAGCGGTCTGAGAATACGCCGATCGTATGCACCGTATAGCACGGAATGCGATTGCCATAGCCGTCGTCCAAAGCGGCTGCGACAAAGGTGTCAGCGGGGCCTACGAGATGCAACGCGGTAACGTCGTCGAACCCGACAAGACCGACGCGTATCGGTCGGAAAATGGAGGCATGCTCTGAAAGACTCTTCACTTACATTGAGAGAATCTCGTGCTGCCCGCCATGACACCAGGACATCGAACCGACAAAAGCGGACGATGCCATTGATTTACGCCCTGCTACATGTCGAAAGTCCGAAATCGTCGGATTAATGTCCGTCACTTTTCTGATGGTCTTTTGTCCCGAGGAATTGTATGATTTCCTTTGTCCCATAATTCCAGGAGGCGGATAAGTCGCGACCCGCAAAAGGCGAGATGACCGGCGCAAACTCGATTCAACGAATCGCACCGTTAAATGTTGACAAGACCTCTGGGAAGACCGACGCGGAGGCGCTTGCCGAGATGTTGCCGGAAGTATATGAAGACTTACGGCGATTGGCCGCGAGTTATCTTCGCGGGGAGCGGTCAGAGCACACCTTGCAACGAACGGCGTTAGTGCACGAAGCCTATTTACGCCTTGCCAGCCAGCGTGAGGAGGCCGCGTGGCAAAACCGTGCTCACTTCCTTGGCATCTTTGCGCGGATTATGCGCCAGACACTGACGAACTATGCTATCGCCCGACAACGAGAGAAGCGCGGCGGTACAGATCCAGTGGAACGGGCCCTTGAATTCTACGACCAACGAAAAATTGACGTGACCGTCCTGGATGCCGCGCTGCGAGATCTTGAGAGGCTGGACCCGCGCCAAGGGCAGATCGTTGAACTGCGCTTTTTCGGCGGTTTGACGGTGGCAGAGATCGGCGCAGCGATGGGAATTTCACCAGCGACAGTCAAGCGCGAATGGGCAACTGCAAAAATATGGCTTCGCCGAGAATTGTCTCGCAGTAGTTGAGTATCCTTCCCGCTACTGTTCGGTAATACTTTATGATACCGTAAACGAAAAGAGAGTCAGAGGAGATGATGGATCCGCATCGATGGCAACGACTGAAATTGATTCTGGCGGAAGCGCTCGAGCAAGAATCACCTGCGGCCAGGACCGCCCTGGTCGGGCGTTCGTGTGGCAACGATGCCGACCTTCTGTGCGAGATTGAATCTCTTTTAGCGGAGGCGGAGCCGCTTCTTGGTGAGACGCCTGACGAATTGGAAGAGTGTGCTGACAATTTCGCCGCGGCGCTTCCGCGCGCGGATGCCTCGGAAATTGGCAAGCGTGTCGGAGCATACGTCATCATTCGTGAGATTGGCCAAGGAGGAATGGGAACTGTCTACCTCGCGGCGCGCGCGGATGGGTATTTCGAAAAGCAAGTAGCTATTAAGTTGCTGAAACGTGGGGTTTCTAATGAAGAGGTTCTCCGTCGCTTCCGTTCGGAACGCGAACTCTTGGCTCGCCTCGACCATCCGAATATAGCCAGATTAATTGACGCCGGTACGACCGACGATGGTCTCCCATATTTCGTGATGGAATACATCGATGGAATACCGATCACTCGTTTCCTCGATGAGAAGCGGGAGGGGTTGGCGGCGCGACTTAACCTTTTCCTAAAAATTAGCGCCGCAGTCGAAGCAGCGCATCGTAATTCAGTCATTCACCGCGATCTGAAACCAAACAACATTCTTGTTAATCGCGAGGGAGAGCCAAAGCTGCTTGATTTTGGAATCGCCAAGCTCGTCGGGAACAATACAAATCCTGTCGAACTCACGACACTCGGTCAGGAGCGACTTACGCCGATCTCGGCCTCACCGGAACAAGCCAAAGGTGAACCAGTCACCATTTCTAGCGACATCTATGGGCTTGGCGTAGTGCTTTACGAGATGCTGACCGATGTTAGGCCGCATCGCTTTCTAACGTCTGATCCTTCCCGTGAAGAGCTGATCGAGGTCGTCTGCAAACAACGACCGACGCTTCCTAGCCTCGTTGTCAAGAATCGCGAGAGACAGCATCAGCTCCGTGGCGATCTGGATGCGATCCTGCTCCGAGCGCTGGAAAAGGAGCCGACGCTGCGGTATCCGTCGGTCACAGAGTTCGCCGAAGACATTCGACGTCACCTCATCGGCGAACCCGTTCGAGCGCGAGAGCATAAGGCGGTTTACCGAATTAGAAATCGCTTGCTGCACAATCGGACCATGCAAGTATCGCTCGCCGCCACGATCCTCGCCTTGTTGATCGCAGCGGCATTTATTTTTGGATCACGAGTGCGATCAGGTCTGAAGCAGCTGGGTGTGCAAGCTCCCGCTATGTCCCCGGGCTTGGGCAACGCGCCGTCGCTTTCAGGAAAAAGTATAGCCGTGCTGCCATTCGATATTTTTAACAACGATACAGAGAATGCGTACTTCGCCGATGGCGTCCAGGAAGCTATCATCACCAATTTGGCGAATGTCGCTGCGCTGAAGGTGATCAGCCGTGGCAGCGTTGCGTCCTATCGCGGGAAAGCCAAGAACGAGCGCGAACTTGGGGAAACCCTCGGTGTTTCCTACGTGGTGGAAGGAAGCGTGCAAAAAGCTGGGGATCGCGTTCGAGTCAACGCGCAGCTTATAGATACACGGACGATGACTGAAGTTTGGGCGCAACAATACGATCGGAGGCTCGACGATTTATTTACTGTTGAGAGCGATCTCGCGCAGGCGATCGTGTCGCAGCTTAAGGGCAAGCTGTCGCCGGATGAGAAGGCGGCGATCGAAAGTCGTCCGACCAAAGACATGCTTGCGTACGATTTTTATTTGCGCGCGCGCGAGTCTTTTTTTCAAAATAATTGTCCAAATGCCATCAATCTGCTTGAGCGTGCTATTGCTCGCGACCCGCAGTTCGCACTCGCTTACTGTTCGTTAGCCGAGGTGCATCTTTACATGTACCGCTTTAGCCGGGATATGACCCCAACGCGACTTGCCCAGGCTAACGAGGCCGCGGAGACCGCTTTGCAGCTCGCACCGCAACTCCCACAATCGCATCTAGCTAAAGCGCAGTATTATTATTATGGATTGCACGATTATGAACGCACGCAGCGCGAATTGGCGGCCGCGCCGTCTCCTAGCGTGGACAACGCCAAGTTTGTTGATCTCGCTGCATTGACCGAGCGAAGGCTCGGACGTTGGAAAGACGCCATTCGGGATGGGGAGAAAGCCGCTGCGCTCGATCCACAAAACCCTTACACGACAAACGAGCTGGTTGAAAGCTACATAGCAGTTCGGCGATTTAGTGACGCTGAACGGCTTGCTGACAAAGGGATCAAGGCGATGGTCACACAAAACGGGTATCTTTGGGGACTCAAGAGCCAAGCTCTGCTTGGGATGGGACGGATCAAGGAAGCTGGCGCCGTCCTTGAAAACTCGCCTGTGGAGATGACGCACCTTTATCGATCAGTGATGGTGGCGATGTACGCGCGAGACTTCGCCCGAGCTTTTCAATTGCTAGAAAACGCAGCTCCTCGTGAAAAAGAGAGTGACTCGGTTCCTTTTTTCGATGGAATCGTCGCTCGAGCCCAACACGATGCCGCAAGAGCGCGGTCATCGTTTCAACTCGCGCGCAGCCGCATGACCATGAGATTACGCGAGCATCCCGAGGACGCGGAGCTAATTAGCAATCTTAGCGTGGCCGACGCCGGACTTGGCTTGAAAGAGGACGCCATGCGTGAAGCCAGGCGGGCTATCGAGTTGTGCCCCCTTTCGCGCGACGCAGTCGACGCACCGGGCTACCAAACAATGCTAGCGCTGGTCTATGCGTGGACAGGCGAACACGACGCGGCGCTGACACAGTTGGAAAAAATTGTACGGCTGCCGCGAGGACCGGACTATGGCGAATTACGTTTTAATCCCTGGTGGGATGAGATCCGTACAGATCCGCGGTTTGATACATTATTGAGTCAGGCGGCTCTTCCACCCGTCTACTAAAGAAGACTTTGCCGGGGTTTATCACCTGCTGAGTTTTTTTGCTCAACCTTTATTCAAAGGCCGAACAGACTTGCTTAGCCTGTAAAAAGTTCGCGGCCGTTAACCCGGCTCGCCGGACAGCTTATCGCCACTCGGCTGAGGCCAGTCGTGCCTTGGCGCGGTATCAGGCCGCATTTCGGGAATTTTAAGACTTTTTGAGCTCTTTTCCCAGCCACTATTGCATTACAGTATGTGGGAAAGTTTTCATCCGAGTGCGCTGATCAACGTATGCTAATTTCGCGGCGGCTGGCGGAGGGTCGGTCGCGCCGATGAAGATTGGGACGATAGCCAAAAGGGCAAAACCCTTGTCTATTGGCATTCTTGGCTTCGACGGCGTATCTCTCCTGGATCTCGCTGGACCATTCGAAGCCTTTACTGTGGCTCGGACAGATGCGGCCGACGGAAAAGATCAACCTTGCTACGATACAAGGATTATCGGCGCGACCGGCAAAACATTTGCTTCCGAGTCAGGCCTTGTTTTCAAGACCGAAGATACACTTCTCCGAGCCAGCCATGTAGATTCGATTATTGTTCCAGGCGGGGTAGCAGTGCGGGCCGGGGAGACATACCAAAAGATTTCAGAGTGGCTCACCGCTCATGCTCACCGCATCAGGCGGATAGTGTCCATTTGTACCGGGATCTATCCTCTCGCGAGGAGTGGCTTGCTTGATGGGCGCAAGATAACTACTCACTGGAGATTTGCGCAGGATGTCGCGAGACAGTTCCCGAAGATACGCGTCGATCCTATTTCGTCGTTCATCAAGGATGGGCCGTTCTATTCGTGTGGCGGTGGAACCGCTGCCACCGAGATGGCGTTGGCGTTGATCGAGGAAGACTACGGTTCGCGCGTCGCCCTTTCGGTCGCCCGCGAACTGGTGGTTCGACTCAGACCGGTTGGAGACGCTGAAAATTCTGTCGATCCATTGCAGTTCGAGTGCGGACCGATGGATCGACTTGCCGATCTCCCCGCCTGGATCGGTTCGCACCTAAACGACGACCTGTCCGTAGAAGTGCTCGCGAACAGAGTGTGCTTGTGTCCCCGTCATTTCAGTCGCCTCTTCAAACGTTTTTTCCACGTTACACCGGCGACCTTTGTCGAACAGCTTAGGCTCAACGAAGCACGACGCCATTTGATACTTCCTCGAAACCGCGTCGAGAATGTAGCGCTCGATGTCGGATTCAAGAACGCCGATTCCTTTCGACGCGCGTTTCAACGCCGCTATGGCGTCAATCCCCTCAGTTATAAGAGGAACTTTAAGGCTCAAAGCATTAGACCTCTAAACTCGCCTCTCTTTGCGGCATGAATTTGCGATGGTGAGTTGGTGGTCCGTGTGGGATTGCGTTAAGCGCGGATAAGCTGCTGATCGTTCTGGTGTCGTTCGAAGCGACAACCCGAAGG
>WNFR01002284.1_pt1 | contig 19992 bp, 17 predicted proteins | sample 5400221 | NCBI WGS metagenome assembly WNFR01 (sample SAMN13153357, study PRJNA577476) | soil metagenome | isolation source: 40 cm soil under Madrone tree | place: USA:California | collected 2016-06-14 | reverse complement strand
CAGCCGATCTTTTCGAGGCTGATCATCGGCGGCAGCCACTTCTGCTTCTGCTCTTCCGATCCGCCGAGATAGATGCTGCCCATCGCCAGCCCGGCGTGGACGCCGAAGAACGTCGAGATCGACGGATCGACGCGCGCCAGCTCCATCTGAATGAAGCCCATCAGCGCGAGACTTTTCCCACGGCCACCGTAACCCTTGATCGCAATGCCGCCGATGTTCAGCTCCTTGAAGCCTGGCAGCAGCTCGAATGGAAATGCGTCCTCGAGCCAGTACTTCCCGATGATCGGCGCGACCTTGCTCTCCAAGAACTCGCGCAAGCCTCTCAGAATCTCTTGTTCGTCAGCGCTCAACGTCGACGTGACGTCGTAGAAGTCACTGTTGGGTGCCGGCAGCGGTTTGTGTTGCCTGATTTCCTTTCCTTCACTTGCCATTTCAGTTCTCCTTTGAGTAATCAAATTCTTAGGTGCGACGTGGTGTCCACGTCGACCTAAGCCGCGATGCGATCTCCTAAGTTGACTCTAAGCGAATGAGCCGATTGCAGTGCCGCCGCTGCGAGGCTCGTCTCGCCGTCATCTCGGAAGCAAGCGAGCTTGTTCCCGCGCCGATCCACGTCCAGGACCACTACGTCTCCCAAACTCACCTGTCTGGTTGCGGAAAGGTTCGCAAGCGGATGGACCACAAACCGCTCGATCGCTCGCTTCAAGTGACGAGCGCCGTACCGGTAGTCAGTTCCTTCGGCTAGCAGGAATTCTCTTGCCGCGGGCGTGGCTGTGATGGTGAACCTCTCGGTTGCGCCTTCGTCGATCCGCTGCTGTACCGCCTCAAGCTCCAGCTCGACGATCCGACGCAACTCCTCGTGTCTGAGGCCACGGAACACCACCACCTTGTCAACACGGTTCATAAACTCTGGCGAAAACTTACGCCGGGCGGCATCGGTGGCGGTGCGGTAAATTTTCTGGTCCAGGTCGCTCGGCAGTAACTGGTCGCTTCCGGTTGGCGCAAAGCCGATTGCGCCATCGACGAGCTTGCTCATCTCACGCGCCCCGAGATTGGAGGTCATAAAGATGATGGTCTGGGAGAAATTCACGCGCTGGTTGTCGCCGAGTGTTAGCGTGGCTTTGTCGAGGACTCCAAGCAACAATTGCCAGAGCGCGTCACTTGCCTTCTCGATCTCATCGAAGAGGACCAAAGTGAAAGGGTTTTCGTCGGTGCGGTACTTGTCTAGATTCTCTTGGGTCAGCAGCGGCTGCGTCTCGCGATGGCCGAGGTAGCCTGGCGGCGAGCCGATCAGCTTGGCGATCTCGTGCGAGTGCTGGAACTCTGCGCAATCAATTCTAATGGCGGCGTTGCGATCGCCGAACAGCACCTCTGCCGCGGCCTCAACCACGTGGGTCTTGCCCGATCCGGTAGGTCCGAGAAAGAGCATCGTTCCGATGGGTCTGGTTGGATTGGTCATCCCGGCCTGAAATACCTGATAGATCGAAGCGAGGTTGCGAACGGCGCGTTCTTGTCCGACCACGCGATGCCGCAGCTCCGTCTCAAACTGCGCGGCTTGGACGCTTTTGCGGTCGGGATCAAGCGCGACCAATTTCTTTGTGTTCACGTTCTTGACGACGCCGGTTTCATTGAACGCCAGGGCTATTGAATTGAGACCGTGATTAAACATCTTCATGCCCTCCCGCTTCATTGCTGATCTGCGCCTCATCATCTCTGCGCTGGATAAACAGTAGGGCAACCAGAGGGCCACACTTAATTGTTGATTTCTATGTGGAAGATAGATTGGTGTTCGGGAATTTCTCACGAAGATCGCAAGAACCATGAAGATCGCAAGAAAATTGCCAGCAGGATCACGACGTTATTAGCAGCCTTCAAAGCAGTCGTAACTAATATGAACCTGGGGAGTGAAGGTGCGAAGAAACTTGGAGGGGCTATAGCTCAGCCTGAAAAGGGTGTGATTAAGAGTGAGCTTCGGGACGTAAACTCCGGATCGCCGTTTTATGGAGCACCACGTGCGACGACGGGCTGCACTCCGCAGGAGTGCCATGTTTATAGACCGGCGAGCTTCAAGACGGCGCACTCCGCCAGGAGTGCAATGTCCCAATGGTGCAATAAACATATCACCCCTGACGGGGTGACAGCGGCCATCGCATCCTATCTATAAACATGCAACTCCTGGCGGAGTTGGAGATCACGGGCACGCCAAAGTCTGCCAGCAATGAGGATTGAATTGACTGATACAAGTCCCACTGATAATCACACCCGCCTGAAAACGAGTGAAGGCCAGCCTGTCTCGACTGACCCTGAACCGTTCAACATCGATTGTGTTTCGATTCGTCCTCAACCAACCTCGCGTATCTGATGGGACCAAAAGCGCTCGCGGAGAACCTTTTTGAGTATCTTTCCGGACCCGCCTTTTGGTAACTCGGTTTCCGAAAACTCAACGCGGCGTGGGATCTTGTAATTGGCCAGAAATCGACGGCAGTGTGCGATCAAGTCATCAGCAGTGATGGCCTTCCCAGGCTTCAACACCACAAGAGCCGTCACTAGCTCGCCCCATTGCGGATCAGGTATTCCGATCACTGCCGCTTCGCGGACCGCGGGATGGCTGTAGATGACAGCCTCGACCTCGCCGGAGTAGACATTTTCTCCGCCCGTTACGATCATGTCTTTCAGGCGATCTTGAATATAGAAGTAACCGTCTTCATCTTGATAGCCGACATCTCCAGTGCGAAACATTCCATTCCGAAAGCCGCGCGCGGTTTCTTCCGGATTATTCCAATAACCGCGCGAGACGTTCGCCCCGCGAGCCACTAGTTCGCCGGGTTGTCCGACTGGGACTTCCGCTCCTGACTTGTCAACAATTCGAACGTCGATTCCGGGACAGGTGCGCCCACAAGACATTAGTCTTTCCTCGGTGTGTTCCTGATCCCGCAGCCCGGTGAGAAAACCGGTTTCGCTCAGCCCATACACCTGAACCAGTTTGATGTTAGGTAGAAGCTCTCTCGTCCGGTGAATCAGCTCAGGAGCCATGGGAGAGCCGCCATATCCAAGTTCCTCCAGGCTCGTGAGATCGTATTTGTTGAGGTCCGAAAATTGAGTGAGCAAATTGATCATAGTCGGTACAAGCACGGTGTGTGTTACTCGGTTGTTCTGGACCGTCTCGCAGAAGCTCTGTGCGTTGAACTTTGGAATGGTGACCTGGCAGGCGCCGAAAGCCGGCGCCGCGAACATGAACGGAAAATCCGCTATGTGAAAAACTGGCGCGGCATGCAAATACACACCGCCTTCTTTGTATGGCATCCAGTAGTTCGTGTGCTCGACATTTGCGAGAATATTCGTATGCGTTTGAACAACGCCTTTCGGACGTCCAGTAGTGCCGCTGGTATAGATCAACGCGAGTACTGCTTCGGGATCGTAGATGACCTCTGGATAAGAATCCGCGAGAACATCTAGAGGTTCCTGGTCGAGAACTCGCTCCCACGAAAGCCGAACCGATGGAACGGCGAGCGACGAATGCCGAATCAGGCCTCGCGGAGTCGCATCGGAGAGTATGTGATCAATTTCGGGCGCGGTTAGCCGCGTATTCAACGGTACGACGATCACTCCTAGCCAGGCGCATGCATACACTAGTTCGATGTACTCGCGCTCATTTGGGAGGAAGATTGCTAATCGGTCACCCACCCCAAAGCCGTGCTTCTTGAGCGTCGCGGCGATGCTCCCGACACGATCGTTAAGCTCACGGAAAGTCAAACGCTTTGTTCCAGACGCGATCGCGGCATTTTCCGGATGGTATCGAGCTGCACGACCAAGAGAGTGTATGTGGATCATCGTTTGTACTCTGGCATTCGCTCGGGCTGTTCAGCGGCGGCTCGAACTTTCCCCCTTGCTTTCTGAGCGTGTGCCTCAGTCTTAGGTCTTGTGAATGACCGAGCAATTAGGAGGCAACCTGAGGGCCAATCTTAAATTGTTGATTTTCGGCCAGGGAGGATTACTCTTCGTGAATTTCTAACGAAGTCCGCAAGAAATGTTAAAACGACTCTCCGACGAGTTCTTCACTTTTGTTCCAGAGCGCCTCAGCAGTTTTTGGATCGAGCGCATACCCGCGCACACCTTCGCTTATCGGGTTGATGGTCTCGTGATCGGGAACGATCTCGCCAACGTGACAGTTCTCGCAATATCGGCCGCCGATCTCACCAGCGGGAGCGACGACCGCGGCCCACACCGAGGTTGCGGCCCCCTGAGGAATGGTTTTCAACTGGAACGCCGGCTTACCCTCTGCCGCAAGCTGCTGATTCATCTCGTCTATCATTTTTTGAAATTGGCTCATGTCCATGTAACGACCCAGCTCCGTATGTATGCCTCCTGGATGCACAGCCGCGGCGCGTATGTCACGCTCCCGGTGACGTTTGTCGAAGGCGACGGCAAACAGGATGTTTGCCGTCTTCGATCGGCCATACGCGACGAAGGGCTCATAGGGCGTCCGCTCAAAATTGGATAATTATATCCTTGACAGACCACGCTAAATGTCACAGGTAGGACACTTGACCTTTGCCATCCGACCAGCGCAGCGAGACCATCAGGTTGTGCCAGTTTTGGTAATCTTGGAAGTTGGCGACCGTGCTTTCAGTGCCAAAGGCCAGCGTTTCAGTAAATGGAAAGCGAAATTCAAATCGGGAGGAAACGAAAATGGAAGTCAATGTTTCGTGGTATCAGGTGAATGACATGAACGTCGCAAAGAGGTTCTACGGTGAATTGCTGGGCCTCAAGAAGACCTTCGAGATGGAAGGCTGGTGCGAGTTCAGCCATGCGGATGGCAGCGCCTCGATCGGACTGAATCAACTGCGCGAAGGCGATGACGAACGCGGTGCAACCGTAGTGCTGCGAGTTGACGATCTCGCTCGCGTGCAAAAGGAACTCAGCGAAAAGGGCGTCAAGTTCGAAGGCGAAGCTTACGAGGTGCCAGGCGTCGTTCGGATCGCCACTTTTCGCGACCCTGCCGGCAATCGGTTGCAGCTCTGTCAGGCTCTGATGCAACAGTGAATCAGTCCGTAATGAATGTTGCGACGCAGGATCACAGGTTGGTAAGGGCGGTTTACCCCCGCTCCCCAGAATGTGAAAGCGGCAGGGCAAGACAACTTCTCACAGGAACCGCGGGGGCAAGCCACCCTTCCCAACCTGTGATTCTGCGTCGCATCGAGAATCACTTCACCTTGTCGCGCCTGATTATTCCTGTCTATTCTGGGCCTTGATATGTTGAACCAGATTCCTATCGAGCAAGAGACGCACTTAGTTGAGCGCGCGGTTCACGGAGACGGCGACGCGTTCGGCGAGCTCGTCGAGCCTCTTCGCAGGCCGCTGTTCTCGTACATCTATCGAATGGTCACGCTGCGTCAGGACGCTGAGGATCTCTTGCAAGATGTGCTGGTACGCGTGCTCCAGAGTCTGCCTGGCTTTCGCGGCGAAGCTCGATTCAAAACGTGGCTATTCGGGATCGCGACACACGTGTGTATGGACCACCTTCGCGCGAAGAAGCGCTGGCGTGTGGAAGCTCAGCTCTACGGCCAGTATGAAACCGAAGCGGATGAAAGCAGAGTTCAGCAACTCGAAACGCTGATCCATTCGCCGGACTTCGTTTTCGAGATGCGCGAGCATATCGCATTCTGCTTTTCGTGCATAAGCCGCACGCTCGAGCCCGACGAGCAGGCGGCGATCATGCTTCGCGAAGTCTTGGGCTTTTCGAATCAGGAAGCGGCCGCGATGCTCGAAGTCTCCGAGCCGGTGTTTCGGCATCGGCTGTCCTCAGCGCGGTCAAAGATGATCGGAAGCTACGAAGGCCTCTGCCAGTTGATCAACAAGACCGGCGTCTGCTGGCAATGTAACGGGCTGCACGAATTCGCGGGAGCGGGCCACAACGGCCAGGAGTTGGTGCAGATCGAAGTGGCGCCTGGCGTCGAGGTCTCGCCCGAGAGTTTGTTCGACGCGCGTCTGAAGATTGTGCGTGAGTCCAGCTTCCCTGAGAGCAAGACTCGCAGGATGCACGACGCGTTCTTTGAAGGGCTGACACGCCGTGAAGAGGACGGCGCGTAGAGCGCTTGTTCCTAACGACGGTCGCTATTCAGGTCTACCATTGGGTCTTGCTTGATCGCGACGATCCTGATGCGTCTGTAATCCGCGAACCAACTTCCTTCTTGAAAGAGCGCCGGCTTCAGTTCTTGCTCGACTCGAGCGATCACCTCTTCGCGTTTGCTCTCGGGAACCGGTTCGATGACGTTGTCGGCGAAGGTGAACAGCCAGTTCCGCAGACCCTTGTCGCCTTCGTCGAGTTTGGTCGGGCGATCGAAATGCGTTGCGAACGTCACCCGAAATCCCTGCGCCTCGAGCAACGTCGCATACTCGCCAATGGCCGGGTAGTAGCGAGCGAATGGTTCGGCGTTCATCTCCTCGCCTGCCGCCTGGATGGCCTGTGACAGCGCGGTTCGAATCGCGCGAATGTTTCCTTTGCCGCCGAACTCCGCGACGAATCGGCCTCCCTGTCGCAATGCCTCCCAGATGCATCGGGCAACGGCCGGCTGGTCTTTCATCCAGTGTATCGCGGCGTTCGAGAACACCGCGTCGAATGGTTGAGCAAGATGAAAGTCAGTGGCGTCTGCGATCTCGAAACGCAGATCCGGATAGAGTCGACGCGCCTCTTCGATCATCGGCCGCGATTTATCCAAGCCGATCACCTCGGCGCCGGCGGCTGAAATCTGGTTTGTCAGATGACCGGTTCCGCAACCGAGATCGAGGATGCGTTCGCCGGGTTTTGGCGCGAGCAACTCAACCACGTCCCGGCCGTGCTTCCAGACGAACGCATTCTTGCCATCGTAGAGCGCGGTGTTCCAGGTTTTCTCAGTTTGTCTTTGGTCTTGGGTCATTAGAAGTAATCGTGCGGCCGAATCGCCGACCACCCAAAGATCGCCGCGACCGCAAGCCACGTGAAACGCAGGCCGTACAGCCGAGCTTTGATGTCTTTCACGCAGCCTTCACTCACAGCGCTGGCCTGCGCTCGATGAAGCTTACGATGTGACCGGCGATCTCTTCGCCCTTCTCTTCCTGGAGAAAGTGCCCGGCGCCCTCGATCACGATTTCGGGCTCGTCCTTTGCCGACGGAATCAGCTTGCGGAAGAAGCGGTCACCGCCACGGGTCACCGGATCGCTGTCCGAGAACATCACCAGCGCGGGCTTCGTCCATCGCGAAAGCGCTTCGCGAGCTTCGCGCATGTCAGCGGCGCCGGCCTGGTCCGGCTCGATGGGAACCAGTCTCGGGAACATCTGCGCGCCCGCCTTGTAGGTGGCGTCGGGGAAGGGCGCGTCGTATGCCGCGACGATCTCATCGGTGATCGATTCGCGATTCACCGCGCTTCGGTGCACGATCGTTCCACACGGCATGTCGGGTGTAGCCATCGCATACGCCCGCCACTTCAGAAATCCTTCCGTCGCAGGCACGTCGCCCGTCGGCAGCCCGGTGTTCATGATGACCAGCCGCGCGAAGCGGTCGGCCATCTGTGTCGCCACACGAAGCCCCAGCAGCCCGCCCCAGTCTTGAACTACCGCGGTAATTCCTCGGAGATCGAGCTTCTCGACAAATGCTGCAATCGTCGCGCGATGCATCTCGTAGGTGTATTCGATGGGGCTCGAGAACTTGTCCGAGCGCCCAAACCCGATGAAATCCATTGCTATCACGCGGTGACGCTGCGCCAGTATGGGAATCATCTTGCGATAGAGATATGCCCAGGTAGGCTCTCCGTGGAGACACAGGATCGTTTCGCCCTCGCCTTCATCGACGTAATGTACGCGAGCGCCGTTGATCTCGACGTAGCGCGGCGAGAATGGAAAGCCGGGCAAGTTTGCGAATCGCTCGTCGTTTGTGCGAAGTAAAGGCATTTCACGGTCTCCGTGTCAACAGTCTTCAATCTCTACAATCCGCCTGCGACTTCGAGCACCTGCCCCGACACATAATCCGATAGCGGCGAGGCGAAGAATAGAATTGCACCCGCTGCTTCTTGAGGCGTTCCTGCCCGGCCCATTGGAATCATTGGAGTCGTGCGATTCAGCCGCTCGACAGGAATCCCGATCGCGATCTCAGCTTCGCCGCGGTGAATCGTTTCGCCTTTTTCCTTCGCCTGCGTGAGCCGCGTCTCGATTCGCCCGAACGCTACACAATTCACTTGAATGTTGAACTGTCCCCATTCCTTCGCGAGCATTTTGGTCAACCCGATCACCCCGGCTTTGCCAGATGAGTAGTTTGCCTGACCTGGATTGCCGCGTGTGCCCGACGTAGAGCTGATGTTCACGATCTTTCGGGCCAGCGCTGCCCCTTGTTCAGCCTTTTCGCGTTTCGCGGTCTCGCGCAGAAAAGTCGAAGCTGCGCGGATGATTCGAAACGGCGCGGTGAGGTGAACAGCCAGAATCGCCTCCCATTGTTCATCGGTCATCTTGTGAATCACCGCGTCCCAGGTGTAGCCGGCGTTGTTGACTATGATGTCAATACCACCGAACATTTCGATCGCCGCGTTGACAATCAAGTCCGGAAACGCGCGGTTGGTCACATCACCCGGAACGCTTATGGCATGCCCGCCGGCCGCGACAATGGCTCCCACAGCCTGTTCCGCGGGCACGGGGTCTATGTCGCTGAGAACGACGCGCGCGCCGTTTTGTGCAAAGAGTTCCGCCGTCGCGCGTCCAATCCCGCGACCGGCGCCGGTGATGATTGCAGTCTTTCCTTGAAGAAGAGCTTCCACGTTTTCCTCCGTATCACTTCTTGAATATCGCTTTCGGGATCATCGCATGCACTCCCTTGTTGCCGTCAACGAGCTGCGTTATTTCCATATCCGCCGCGACGCTCGCGAGCATGTATGCATCGTCCCGTGTGAGGTGCTTTTCTTTGACCAGGAAATCTATCATCTCGCGAAGGGCTGCCTTCGTCGCTTCGGTCAGGTCTTCGTGAATGCCCATCGTTATGAAGTGTGAAGGCGTTTCCGCGCGCGGCCATTTCAAATGCATGTCTTTCCGCACGATCAACTGAAACGTGCCGATGAGCGACGTTTCCATGGCGGTGATGTCAACCTCGCCGTTTCCCTGCCCCGCATGGCCATCGCCCGCCAAAAACAACGCGCCGCGCGCATGAACGGGAATGAAGAGCGTCGTGCCCGCGACCAGTTCCTTGTTGTCGAGATTACCCGCGTGAATCCATGGAGGCGCGCTGCTTATTCGGCCCGACACATCCGGAGGAGCCACGCCGAGGCTTCCGAAGAACGGCCGCAGAGGTATTTCTATTCCATCCGAGAAGCGGCCGATCATTCGCTTCTCGTCGAGCGGGATGATTTTTATTTTCGGATATGGAAAGTCCTCGGGGAGAAAGCCCCGCCCGGGACCAAACGCGTTGTACGCATAGGGTATCGCAAGCTTGATCGTCTGGATGCGGACTTCGAGCACGTCACCGGGCTCGGCGCCCTCGATGAAGACCGGCCCGGTCAATATATGCCCGCCTGGTCCTTTGTTGGTGACCTCTTTGTAGATGTCGCGAAGAGATTGTTCGACCTGTTCAGGTGGAACACCGGCGCCTTCGAGACGCACCGGGCTTGACGTGAGAAGCGTTTGGATCTCGACCGTGTCGCCGGACTTGATTCGCAGCACCGGCGGAGTGCTCGCGTCGTAATAACCCCACGCGACGGTTTTCGGTGTAGGCTTGAGCTGGTGCTGACCGAACGTCTCGAGCCGGCTCAAGCAGAGGACGGCGACTAAGAGAATTCCGGTTCGTTTCATGATGGTTCTCCGGGTATCGCGGCAAAACGCAAAGTCGATAAGGCGCAAAGTCGCAACGTTCGTCAACCGCAAAGCATCGCGAGTCTAGCACAGGGGCGACGAAGCGTCGAAGTCTGAGTCTTGAGATTCTGTTGCCGCCGAGTCGCGGCTCGAATATCATTCCCGCATCGTTCGAGCTTAATTTAGAGGTAACGGATGAAAGGAATCGTTCTCGCGGGCGGGCTAGGCACCAGGTTGGCGCCGCTCACGCGTGTGACCAACAAACACCTGTTGCCTGTGTTCGATCAACCGATGGTCCACTATCCGATCCGCACGCTGATCGACGCAGGCATCACCGACATCTTGATCGTGACTGGCGGCAACAGCGCTGGTGACTTCTTGAAACTGCTTCGCAATGGAGCGGAGTTCGGGCTCAACCGCCTCAACTACGCTTATCAGGAAGGCGAGGGCGGGATCGCGGCGGCGCTCGGGTTGGCGGAGCACTTCGCTGATGGGGGGCCGGTGTGCGTCGTGCTCGGCGATAACATTTTGGAGAAGAGCATTGGGACCTTCATCCGAAAGTTTCGGCATCAAGGCTCGGGGGCGAAAATACTGCTGAGCGAGGTGCCGGACCCGCAGCGCTTTGGCGTTCCGGTATTTGAAGACGGCCGAGTGGTGCGAATCGAAGAGAAGCCCGCCGATCCGAAATCGCTATATGCAGTCATAGGCGTTTACATGTACGACAACCGGGTGTTCGAAATAATCAAGACGCTAAAACCCAGCGGTCGAGGCGAACTCGAGATCACTGACGTGAACAATGCTTACATCGAGTCAGGCGATTTGAGCTGGGATGTGATCGAAGGATGGTGGACCGACGCGGGCACGTTCGATAGCTTGCTCAAGGCGTCAAATCTCATAGCCGAGCTGCGGTCCAGGGATGGAAGCGGTCAGGGCCCGTCATAGCTTCGCCGACAGCGAAGATAGCAACTGGCCATGTTGTGGCGGTTTGGACTGCGGCGGCAAGTCTTCGCGACGCCGCTTTTCATTAGTGATTCTCACAACCGCAAAAAGAAAGCGGCGTCGCGAAGACTTGCCGCCCGCAGCCCAAAAGAAGGACCCGCCCCTCAGGTCCGACTTGGCCCCCGATTCAGGTGGAACTGGAGCGCTATTCTCGCTGGCTACCAACCAGCAACCGCGCTATTATGACGCTACCTCAAGTTCGTAACATGAATTGACAACCTGAACCTACCGGAGGTCGTTATGCCAAAGACCGTTCGTGACATCATCAAGGATCGCAAAGAAGTCTACTGCATCTCGAACCAGACGACCGTAGCCGAGGCCGCGCGTTTCCTGAAGGATCGGGGAATCCGCGCCACCGGCGTTTGCAATCTGTCGGGTAAGATTGTCGGCGTGGTTTCGCAAAGTGACATATCCGATAAGGTTGTCGCTGAGAACTATCGCCCGTCAGAGGTGAGCGTTCAGACCATCGCCAGCGCGAACCTGATCAAGGTGACGTCTGAGGCAGAGATTGACGCTGCATTGCAGGTCTTGCAGGAGAACGGCGTCTATCATCTGATTGTCGAAGACGCAGATGGCAAGTTTCTGGGAATGGTCTCGATGCGCGACTGCGTGGCGATGAAGGGCGAAGAAGAGAAGGAGCGCGCGGAGATGCTCAAGGACTACGCGTTCCCGAGCTACTGATTCGGTTTCTGGTTTCTGGTTTCTAGTTTCTGGCATAAGCGCGCAAACCGGCTAGCGCGAGCAGCAACCACAAACCAGAAACCACAAACCAGAAACCCTCACTCGTGCCGCAGCGCAGTGATCGGATCGAGGTTCGCAGCTTTTATTGCCGGCCATAATCCGAAGACGATTCCCACCGTCACCGAACCGAAGAAGCCAAACGCCGCCGCCCACAACGGTATCGCCATTGTAAGCGCCGGAACCAGCGCCGACACGATAACACCAAGCAGCCAGCCAAAAAACAAACCGGCCAGTCCGCCAATGCCGGTCAGAGTCACCGCCTCGGTAAGAAACTGCCACACTATATCAGCGCGGCGCGCGCCAACGGCCTTGCGAATGCCAATCTCCCTCGTGCGCTCGGTGACCGCGACTAACATTATGTTCATCACGCCCACTCCGCCAACCATAAACGCGATCGACGAGATTATGATCATCACGCCGAATACCGCGCCCACGATGTCGTCGAACGTGCTGATGAACGAGTCGGGCGTGCCGATCTCAAAATCGTTATCCTTGTCGATCGAGACGTTGCGTCTCCGCCGAAGCACCTGTTCGATACCTGCGATGCCCTCCTTCATTTCACCTTCGCGCATTCGCACGATGAGAAAGTGATCGTCCTTCGAAGGGTACATCTTGTGAAACGTCCAGTACGGGATGAAGATGTCGTTGTCTTCCTGATTCTCCGAGCCGAAGGGGCCCGCCTTCTGCTTTTTGACTGTGCCCACTACGGTGAAGTCCTGGCCGCCAACGTTGATCGTCTTGCCGATCGGGTCCTCTGCCGGGAAAAGAGCTTCGACAACGTTGAACGCCAGAACGCATACGTAGGCCTTGTGGAGATTCTCTGAGTCGTTGAAAAAGCGGCCTTCGGCTATCGGAACATTCATCACCAGCTCGGCCACCGGGAAGTTCCCTATCAACTGGGTTCGATTCATTGCCCGATCCCTGTAGCGAACTTCGGGAGGGACCGGAGGCGGACCGCCGGGAAGCCCGATCACGTAAGGAATGCCGGCGTAGATATGCTCAACCTGTGGAACCTCGCGTTCAATCGCCAGCGCGTCTTCAAGCGAAAGCGGTTTGCGATTGAGAACTTCGGCCGGCGGCTTGCTGGTCATGATGAACGGGTAGCGCCACAGGTAAACGTTGCGCGTCCCGAAGCTCTCAGCGTTGTCCAGCACCGACTGGCGAAAGCCGTTCAACACAGCGGCCATCTCTACAATCACCAGCACGCCGATGAACACACCCAGTATGGTGAGCCCCGCGCGGAACTTGTGCGAGACCAGCGTCTGCATCGCTAGTGCCGTATTCTCTCTTATGGCCGATAAATTCATTCCGTTCTCAGCGCTTCAATCGGATCCAACTTTCCGGCTCGCCGCGCGGGGTAGATGCCAAAAAATACCCCGATGATAGTCGAAAGCGTCAGCGCTACAACCGGCGCCCACAGCGGGAAAGACGATGGCAGCGGCGTGAATCGCGCAAGCATCCACGAGATGCACCACGCAAAAACGATCCCGCCCAGGCCTCCTGCGCAACACAGGACGACCGACTCGACCAGGAACTGATTCACCACATCCTGTTGCCGCGCGCCGACCGCTTTTCGAATTCCTATTTCCTTCGTGCGCTCGACGACTGATACCAGCATTATGTTCATTATCACGATGCCGCCAACCACCAGCGATATGCCAACGACGAACAGCGATACCGCAAAGATGGTACTCGTGAGTTGGTCGAACAATGCATTGACGCCTTCGGAGGTGATCAACCCGAAGTCATCATCCTCGTGATAGCGCAGATGATGCAGCGTACGCATCACCAGCCGCGACTGGTCCTGCGCCTGTTGCATCTGTCCCTCTCCGCCTCTGATCGAGATGTTCACTGTGCGGCGCGAGCCGTAGATCTTCTGAAACGTCGAAAGCGGTATCTTTGCGAAGTTGTCGCGCGAGAATCCGAACACCGATCCCTTCTTTTCGGCTACTCCTACAATCGTGTATCCGTGATCGTCGATCTGCATGGTCTTGCCGAGAGGATCGACGCCAAGGAACAGCTTCTCTGCAACATCGGCGCCGATGAACGCCACAAACCGCGAATGCTCCTCGTCCCAATCCTGAAGCGCCCGCCCAGTCTCGACTCCGAAGCCTTCGATGTCCACGATGTTCGGCGTAATACCGGACATATCGATGTCCTCGAGCGACTGCCTTCCGTAGCGAACGCCCACCTGCTTGTGCACCTCGACTCCAACCAATTCGCAAGCCGTGCACGCTCGCCTGATGGCATCCGCCGCGTCGGCGTGAACGTCCGGGTTGCGCCGAATCATCTCGAAGAACTTGTCCAGGTTCGTCGTGATCGGGAACTGCGTGATCACGAAAGTGTTCGGCCCGAAGTTCGAGATTTTCGTCTTCCAGTACTGATCCATTCCCTGGATGAGAGAGATGACCGATATGATCGATGTGATACCAATCATAATGCCGAGCAACGTCAAAAACGATCGCAGCTTGTTCGCGCGCAGCGAGTCAATGGCCACCCCAGCGTAGTCCAGAAACCCGGCGTGTCCGCCCTGTTCCTGACTTACCGCGTAGGCCGTTTCTTTGATCGGCAGAGCCGTCCTCGTGCCCATAAGAACCTTATTTGGTTATAGCCGCCGGTGCTGTCGCGGTCAATGCTTCGATCCCGCAAACCGTTGCCTTTACAATCTCAATCGCGTTGTGCGATTGTACCGAACACCCGAAAACCATTGCTTGTCCGACAAACTTCAGTTTGTCGTAGTTCTCGGTGTCGACAAACTGAAGTTTGTCGGACAATCCAAAGTCGGACAACTGATCATGACGATAGGAGCTCGCTTCGGGTTCTGCCGAATCGAGGCAAGCGGCCGATGAGCATAGTCGAGGGGCTAAAAAACAGCGCCCGGAGCAAACCGGAGAAGCTCGCCGCCATCTGCGGCAGCACCCGCCTCACCTTCCAGGAAGTCGACGAGAGAGTCAACCGCCTCTCGAGCGCGCTAACCGAACTCGGGATCATCCGGGGCGATCGCGTAGCCATCCTCTCCTTGAACTGCCATCGGTTTCTGGAACTTTACTACGCCGTGCCGCAACTTGGGGCCATCGTGGTGCCGATAAACTTTCGCCTCCAGCCGCAAGAGATCAAATACATCGTGGATCATTCAGGCGCGAAGGCCATCGCGGTTGATCCGGCGCTTTCATCACTCATCGAACCCGTTCGCCCACAGCTTGAATCGGTCGAGCATTTCATCTTGATGAGCGATGAGCGCCGCGAAGGCTATCTCGCTTATGAAGAGTTGCTGGCCGGCGGCGCGCCCTGGTTCGACGCGCCGGAGATGAGCGACGACGAGCTGTTGGGATTGTTCTACACATCGGGCACGACCGCCGAACCAAAAGGCGTGATGCTGACACACAAGAACATGCTTTCGAACATCGCGCACTCGGAAGGCGTCTACAACTATCTGCCCACGGACATCTACCTTCACGCGGCGCCCATGTTTCACCTGGCCGACGGAGCCGCCGTATTCTCGCACACCTCTCGCGGAGCGACACAAACGTTCATACCCCGGTTCGATCCGAAGCAGGTGCTGGAAACAATCTCGCGTGAGCGCGTGTCGCTTCTTTTGCTTGTGCCGACGATGCTCAACTTCGTGCTTCAACAGCCGGACCTCGATTCTTACGACCTGTCGTCACTGCGTCATCTGACCTACGGCGCGTCACCGATCGCGCCCGATCTGCTGCGCAGGGCGATGAAGATTTTGAACTGCCGGTTTGGGCAGGGCTACGGGTTGACCGAAGCTTCGCCGCTTCTGACTGTGCTCACCCACGAGGATCACCTTGTCACCGATGAGAAGAGCGAGCGGCGTCTGGCTTCTTGCGGAAAGCCCGTGAAGGGCGTCGATGTGCGAGTCGTGAAACAAGACGGCTCGGACGCGAAGCCCGGCGACGTCGGCGAGATCATCGCTCGCGGTCCGAACATCATGCTTGGCTACTGGAAGCGGCCCGAAGACACTGAAGACGCGTTGCGAGACGAGTGGCTTCGCACCGGCGATCTTGCGACCGTCGACGAAGACGGCTACATATACCTGGTCGATCGCAAGAAGGATATGATCGTGACAGGCGGTGAGAACGTCTACTCGACCGAGGTCGAAGCCGTGTTGTACGCTCACCCGGCGGTGAAGGAAGCGGCGGTGATTCCAATTCCGGATCCCGATTGGGGAGAAGCCGTGCACGCCTGCGTTGCTTTGCGGGATGGGCGGCGGGTCACGGCAGAAGAGCTCGCGGAGTTTTGCCGGGAGCGGCTGGCAAACTACAAGGTGCCTCGCTCGATCGAGTTCATCGAAGGTGAATTGCCAAAGGGCGGCACTGGAAAGATACTGAAGAAGCAACTGCGGGAGCGATATTGGAAAGATCGGGAGCGGCGAATAAGCTGACGAGCGACGATGAAGAGTTCGTAGTACGGCCTTTAGGCGGAAGTCTGTGGCACAATGACGGGACCGTGACCAGGTACAAACTTCCGCTAAACGCCGTACCACGAACTCTTTCATAGGAGAGATTGAATGAACCTTACGCTTACACCTATCAGATTCAAGCGGCGCGCCGAAACATATTTTCCAAACAAAGTCGGCATCGTAGACGGCGACATCCGAATGACCTATCGCGAGTTCGGCCAGCGAGCGAATCGCCTGTCAAACGCCCTCATCGATATTGGTATCAAGCGAGGCGAGCGCGTCGCGTGGCTGGGCTACAACAGCCACGAATTGCTCGAGGCTTACTACGGCGTAGTGCAAATGGGCGCGGTGCTATTGCCGTTGAACATAAGGCTCACGCCCGCCGAGATCGGGTTCATCCTGAATGACTCGGACTCGGTCGCGGTGTTTTACAACCGCGATTTGCAGCCCATCGTCGATGGCGTTCGCAACCAGGCCCCCGAAGTCAAGCAGTACATCCCGCTTGAAGCGAACGGCGACGGCAGAGACTACGAAACCCTGATATCGGCTGCTGGAGCCGATTTCGCGCCTCCCGACATCCAGGACGACGACCTCGCCGAGCTGTTCTACACGTCGGGCACAACGGCCAACCCGAAGGGCGTGATGATGACCCATCGGAATCTTTACCTGCATGCTTTGCAGGTCATTGCCGGGCTCGGTGTTGACGATACGGTCGTTCAACTTCACACGATTCCCCTGTTCCACGTGAATGGCTGGGGCACTCCGCACACGCTCGCGTGCATGGGCGCGCGACACGTCTTGGTCAAGAAGTTCGATCCGACTGAGGTGCTCGAGCTGATTCAGAAGGAGCGCGTGACAAACTTTGCGATGGTGCCGACAATGGCTAACGCCATAATCCATCACCCGTCGCTCGGAGAATACGATCTGTCGAGTCTCGACTACATAGCGATCGGCGGCGCGGCTTCGCCGGTCGATCTGATCCGCCTGGTAGAGCAGAAGCTCGGCTGCCGCGCGTACGGGGGTTACGGGTTGACGGAGACCGTGCCGGTGCTGACCCAATCATTCATCAGGGATCACCTGAAGGACGAGCCCGACGAGGATCGTTGGAAGCGCCAGGCGATGGCGGGCTTCCCGATGCCCGGCGTCGAAATTGACATCTTCGACCCGGACGACAAGACCGTAGGCCATGACGGCTCAAGCGTCGGCGAAGTAGTCGTTCGCGCCGATAACGTGATGGCGGGCTATTGGAAGCTGCCTGAAGAAACGGCGAACGTGATGCGCAACGGATGGTTTCACACGGGGGACATGGCTACGGTTGATGAGCACGGTTACTTCCTGATCGTCGATCGCAAGAAAGACATAATCATCTCGGGCGGCGAGAACATCGCCTCGATCGAAGTCGAGAAAGCAGTCTACTCACATCCCGCAGTTTTTGAATGCGCAGTCGTAGCCGTGCCCGATGATCGATGGGGCGAGGTCCCTAAAGCGCTGGTCGTCGTCAAGCCTGGCGAGTCGCTTTGCGAGCAGGAAGTGATCGATCACTGTCGCACTAAGCTGCCCGGTTTCAAGGTTCCCAAGTCCGTCGAGTTCTTCGACGCGCTACCAAAAGGCGGCACTGGAAAAATCTTGAAGAAGGAGCTTCGAGAGAAATACTGGGCAGGTTACGAGAAGCGCGTGCATTAGGCACACGAAGACGGTTCAGAGTTCAGAGTTCAGGGTTCAGAGTTCGTGGTTCAGCGTTGAGAATTCAACTTTCAGGTTGCCTCTGTCACCAGCAAGCTAAAGCTTGGACTCCGAACTCTGAACCCTGAACTCGGAACCCTGAACTCTGAACTTCTAATACAACCTGGAGGAAGCATGGCTGAGACCAAGATAGTTGTCATCTATCCTCGTCCGACGGACGTGGAAGCCTTCGAGAAACTCTACGTCGAGGAGCATGTGCCGCTGGCCGTAGAAAAGATCAAAGGCCCAACCAAGTTTGCGGCGACGAAAGTAGTCGGAACTCCGGACGGCAGCACGCCGCCGTTCTACAGGATCGCCGAATTTTACTTCCCTTCCATGCTAGCGCTGCAGGACTGCGCGGCATCGGCGGGTACGCAGGAGGCAGTGGCGCATGCTTTTGCCATTTCTACCGGCGGGCCGCCGATCATCCTGGTGGCTGAGGAAGAAACGACAACGTTCTAGCGGGATTACTTCACGAAGACTCAAAGACATAAAGGCACAAGTCTCCGGCGTAGTCCTTGGTGCCTTGGTGTCCTGGTGCCAGGAAGCTGTTTTTCGCCGGCCTGCCAGAGCTTCGTGCGTACGAGACCAGTAAAGCACCTTCAAATGAGGAGCGTTCCCATGTCGAAAATTGCCTTACTCGTGCTTATCATCGCATCGTTATCGGCGCCGCTAACAACGGCGCGTCAGCTCAGACAGCCGGTCGTCAGCGGCAAGCGCTACTCAAGGCTTGTCATTCGCAACGCGATGATCGTCGACGGCAACGGAACACCCGCGTCCGGTCCAAAAGACATCGTCATCGAGGGCAATACGATCGCCGAGGTCGTTCCGCTCGATCCGGTTGCGCTTCGTGAAGACAGAGCTAAGAGGCCAGCAGGCGACGTGGAGATCGATGCCAAGGGTGCGTACGTGCTTCCGGGCTTGATCAACGCTCACGGCCACATTCAGGACGAACGCGGCGGCGTTCCGCAACCGGTAGACTACTGCTTGAAGCTCTGGCTCGCGTGCGGGATCACAACTGTCCGCGACGTCGGAAGCGATACGGCGAAGTCGCTTGCCTTGCGCGATAAGAGCGCCAAAGGCGAGGTCGCCGCGCCGCGCTTATTCATCTACCCGATGTTCGGGAATAAGCGCAACGCCGAAGAAGCTCGGGCTCGCGTGCGAGAGATAAAGCAGATGGGCGCAGACGGCATAAAGATTCTCGGTGTCGATCGCGACATAATGGCTGCGCTGCTGGACGAAGCTCACAAGCTTGGGCTGCGCGTTGCTCATCACGTCGGCGTCGAAGAGACGAACGCCTGGGATGACATCAAGTACGGGACAACGTCAATCGAACATTGGTATGGAATACCCGACGCGGCGATTGAGAGCGGCCGACAGAACTTTCCGTCGAGCTACAACTACGCCAACGAGGTCGATCGCTTTCGTTATGCCGGCCGTCTCTGGCGCGAAGCTAACCCCGAGCGATTGACCAAAGTGCTCCAAGGGATGGTTGCCGCGAACGTTGCCTGGGACCCGACGCTTGATATTTACGAAGCGAGCCGCGATCTCCAACGCGCCCAGACGCAGCCATGGTTCGTGGAGTATCTGCACCCGACGCTCGAAGAGTACTTCAAACCGAATCCGGCCAATCACGGCTCTTACTTCATCGGCTGGTCATCGACGGATGAAACGTTCTGGAAAGAGAACTATCAGATCTGGATGGCGGCGCTTCGCGAGTTCGACCGCCTGGGCGGCACGATCGGAGCGGGAGAAGACTCCGGGTTCATCTATCAGATGTACGGCTTCGGATTGATCAGAACTCTCGAGCTGCACCAGGAAGCCGGCTTCCATCCATTGAAAATCATTCAGCACGCAACCGGCAACAACGCCAAGATACTGGGGCAAGAAGACAAACTTGGCCGCGTGCGCGCTGGGTTCTTAGCTGACTTGATCGTGGTGAACGGCAACCCGCTCGAGAATCTGAAGGTGCTTTATCCCACCGGCGTAGACGAGATAAAAGACGGCAAGACCGTGCACACCGGCGGAGTCGAATGGACGATCAAGGACGGTATTCCTTATCACGGCCCGACTCTGATAAAGGAGATTAAGGAGATGGTTGTGAAGGCTCGGACGGAACGCGCAACTAAAGCAGCGCGGCAATAACGCGGATGATTATCTCAGAAGGATCAACGACGCGCCGATCAGAGCAAGATCTTCCCTACACGGGGCAAGCGGGCCTCATCTCGCTTTCAGCTTCCTTCGAAGCCGCCACATTGTTCGCGGCATCATTATCCAGGATGAACGCGGCAGCCGCGAAAGCG
>WNFR01002360.1_pt1 | contig 19995 bp, 15 predicted proteins | sample 5400221 | NCBI WGS metagenome assembly WNFR01 (sample SAMN13153357, study PRJNA577476) | soil metagenome | isolation source: 40 cm soil under Madrone tree | place: USA:California | collected 2016-06-14 | reverse complement strand
GATCTGCACTGGCGGTGGGTCGCACCTGGATCGCGGTGGTCGAAAATTATCAGCAAGCAGACGGTTCTATTGTTATTCCTGAGGCCCTACAGCCTTATATGAATGGAAGGAAGAGAATTGAGGTTGGGGAGTGAAGGTTCGTTACACGGCTGAGTGGTTTTACCGCACGGTGTTGTCGCCTGAGATTTATGGGCAAGGTGGCTGTACCCACTCATGGGCAAGATGCGCATCCTACGTGGTGCAGGCATCCCGCCCGGGAGGGTTGCAGGACGGTTGAATGGTTTAACCACACGCTTTCACCGCCGGAACTTCATGCCAAATACGGTCAGTAACGCGAACCTCGATGTGGAGCCGAGGAGTTGCCGTCGATAGTATTTCCGTCACGCTCGCCTGACGGTCGCGAATACCCGGGGCGTGAATTACGAAATGAACCTGGCCGGCCAGACGAAGAGGGTGAGTTGCCATATCCTCGACGCGGAGCTGAGCGCTGCTCGGCACGCTTTCTAACCAACATCGCATTTCCCAGCGCAATAGTCTCAGCGCGAAAAGGATCCGGAGGAAGGCTGCCGGTGAGCTGTACCTGCCATCCCTCGTAATTCTTGATGCGCCGTTTCGCGCCTTTTCTGCTCAGACCAAATTGTTCGGCGACCTTACTGATGCGGTCAGCCCTAGGACCTCTAATCGTCGTGTAATAGTCCCAAGCCTGTTTCCAGGCCATTCGGGTTTCTTCCGTGGCGACAGACCCGATTCCTGTCTTTGTGCCGTCTGGATTACCTGATTGACTCATAATTTCCTTTTGAGGGGCTAAAGGGGGCAAATGGCTAATATGCCGTACCGCTTTTACCCTGAAGCTTGAGTGAATTCGTTCCAAAAATAGCCGAACTGCTCAAGGTTATTGTTGGAGGCCGGGATCCGACACTGAAGCGGCTTTGCTTCAGGTTTAACATATCGGCAATTTCCATCCCGGGATAAATCCAATTTTTCGAGCCACAATTGGCAAGCAAAATCCCGCGATTTCGCCAAATCCAGGTAAACATTCACAGGGGACAATCACCCATAATTTCCACCAAAGTTTACCTTTTCAACGGCTGTTCTGGAAAGCCGAAAAATTCACTTCCAACGTTCCTCAGATAGCTCAGCAAGCATTGAGGTACCAACATTTAGAAAGAGGAGGAGTTATTCACATTCTAGAATATCAGACTCCTGGCCAGTGTAAAAGGTGGCCTGTTCATCACCTGAACTCAACCAGAAGTAAAAAACCCTGCAATTTGGTCCAAAGGAATGCGACTGACCCTGTCGGATTCAAGTACCGGAAGTGTTGAGAATGGCGATGAAATTTTATCTTCGCCATTTCCCCGGAATTCGAGCTAAAACTCACTATCGTATTCTCAATTCGAACGGAACCATCGCCATAATCTCACCACGCCGCATCCGGTCCATCATTTCAGCATACTGGAACGAATGCCGAACATCTTCAGGCAAAATACTGAGTGCCACACGCTGTTGCGCAAGGCGGCTTTCGGATTCGGTCTCCTCATTTCCGTATCCAAAAAGGTTCTCCAGAAAACTTCGTGGGTACGGAAGGACAACACGTTTGACACTTTGCTCGGCAGGAATTTTCGCAAGCTGTTTTGCGACTTCGATGGCTTTTTCCAACCCCCCAAGTTCATCGACAAGTCCGTTGGATTTGGCCTGGTCGCCCATCCAGACATGGCCCTGGCCAATGGAATCGATGTACTCAGGGTCTTTGCCCCTACCCTTAGCTACCTTTGGAACGAATTCGTTGTAATAGGTGTTTTTAATCTGTCCCTCGAACTTGGCCGCCTCTTCGGGGCTAAATTTCTCGGTTTCCCGGAATAACCCCGCCAACTTCCCACGCATCACGTATTGGTTTGTAATTCCAAGCCAGTTATACAAATCCTTCATGACCGGCTTGCCCGCAAAAATACCGATTGATCCGGTCAAGGTGGAAGGCTCGGCAACGATCTTGTTGGCATTACATGAAATGTAGTAACCGCCCGACGCAGCCAGGTCCGACATTGAAACAACCACGGGCTTCTTCAGTTTTGCCAGTTCGACGGCATGCCAGACTATGTCAGAGGCGTACGAGGAGCCGCCGGGGCTATCAACTCGCAGAATTATTGCCTTGATGTTTTTATCATCGCGTGCGTCATTCAATGCTTTTACAACAGTGTCGGAGCCGACGGACTGGCCACCTGTCGGGCTATTGCTCGAAGGGCCGGAACCAATTGCTCCGGAGGCGTAAATGATCGCGATTCGGTCGCCGGTGTTCAGACCCAGCGAATCGGCCTGAACTTTTCGATACTCGCTGCTTTTCGCGACAATTAACTCGTCAGTCTCCTTCATCCCAAGCCGTTTCTTCAGCTCGTTTTCAACCTCGTCGCGATACTTTGCACCATCGATCATGCCGTTATTGACGGCTTCGTTGGAGTGGAGGGGCGCTGTATCGATGATCGCTTTGACTTCGTCCGGCGTCTTGTGACGGGCTTTTGCCGTTGTTTCAACAAGTCGACCAAACAAATTGTCGAGCATCGAGTTCAGTACTTCTTTATGCGCATCGGACATTTCCTTGCGGGTGAACTGATCAGGGGCGTTCTTATACTTCCCGATCTGAAAGACCTCGGGATAGACTCCCAGTTTATCCAACGAACCCCGGAAGAACATGACTTCGGCCGCAAGGCCATTTATGTACAGATCGCCCGGAGGGGCAACGAAGATCTTGTCGCAGGCGGTCGCGATGTAATACTCCTTGTTGGAACCGTATTCCATATAGGCATAAATCGGTTTTCCGGAGGTTCGGAAATCGGCAATTGCATCACGAATCTCGTCTGCCTTGGCCCAACCGGCACCTGACATTTTGATCTCCAGCAAAATCGCGGTGATCCGTTTGTCGACCTTTGCTTTTTTAAACTGGAGTAGGAGGTTGGTCAGGGATTGATCGTTCTGTCCGAAGAGTTTTCGAGTTATGTCCTCGGGAACGTAATCCGGAAGATCGCCCTCGATCCGCAGGGCGAGAACGCTATTGTCCCGAATCGTTGGTTCGTTATTTCTGATTGAATAAACCACCAGCCCGACAACGAGTCCCCCGACGATTACGATCACCGCCAGGATTCCTAAAATAACGAGAGCAATCTTACGTGAGCTAGTCATTAAATCTTCTTCCTAGTGAACATACTGCATGTCAACGGAAAAGGTTAGCACGGCGCAAGGTTATTTACGAGAATGGATCAATAAAGGTTTAGGCGGGGATGAGATCCGGGTGACAGGAAAGAGAAAGAAGGGGAAGGGGTAAAGGGGAAGGGGGAAGGGGAAGGCTGCGCGCTGAGAAAGGCAGAGGTTAGATGTCAGAGGTTAGAGGCTAGTGAAGGCTGCGCGCTGGCGCGCGAATACTTTTACAGACTTTTAGGGTGAAGGTTGGCAAAAGGCAGTGACGGAAGATGTGACGAGTGAGAAGCTGTGAAAGGACGGTTTAACCGCCAGCTTTTGTTATCCAGCCCCCTCCGATAACTTCGTCCCCGCGATAGAAGACTGTTGCCTGACCAGGCGTAATGGCGCGCTGTGGTTCGTCAAATACCACACGCACCCGATTCTCAGGTTCAATGTGGATTGTCGCCGGAGCGGGATCGTGACGATAGCGAACTCGAACCTCGGCTCGGACAGGTTCAACCGGCGAAGCAATGGCGATCCAGTTGACTCCAGCGGCCACAAAATCTGCGGCCAATAGTTCATCGTGTTCACCGACGACAACACGATTCTTTGCGGAGTCAATCGAGAGTACATAAAGCGGACGCTGGCTTTGGACGCCTATTCCACGCCGCTGGCCGACGGTATACCGATGAATACCATTGTGCCGGCCAAGAGTTTCACCACCCGGGCTGACAATTTCGCCTTCGCCGGGGAGGCTTTCCAGAGAGTTTTCGGACTCCAGATACCGATCGATAAAACCGGCATAATTACCATCAGGGACAAAACAAATTTCCTGAGACTCGGCCTTTTCGGCAACCGCAAGTCCCTCTTTCCGCGCAACTTCGCGAACCTCCGGCTTGGACATAAGCCCGAGGGGGAATAGCGATCGCGAGAGTTGTTCCTGATTCAATTCCCACAAAAAGTAGGACTGATCCTTTTGGAGATTTTGTCCACGAAACAGCCTGTACCGGCCCGACAGTGTATCGAATTCGACTCGAGCGTAATGCCCGGTCGCAACCTTTTCACAACCGAGGCTGGTGGCCAATCGGTCGAGCGAAGCAAACTTCAGGCGACTATTGCAGGCCACGCAAGGAATTGGGGTTTCGCCTTTGAGATAACTTGAAACAAAAGGCTTAACAACATCTCGTTCGAAATCCTCTTCCAGGTTCAGAACATAGAACGGGAATCCTAATTCAGCGGCGACGCGTCGTGCGTCATAAACATCATCAAGAGAACAACATCGAGATGGAAGGGGGTCGCCATTTTCATCGACGTTAATGCCACGGCGCTGATTCCACAACTGCATCGAAAAACCGACCAGTTCGTGGCCCTCGGCCTTTAAAATTGCGGCTGCCGCACTTGAATCGACGCCGCCACTCATTGCTACTGCGATTTTCATTAGTTAGATATTAGATGTTGGATGTTAGATATTAGTAAAGGCGCTGGTTGTGATCGGTCCGGTTCCGGTGTCTGACGTTCAGCGTTTACCATGCTAAATCCCTGTGCCATTTAAAGTGCGTTGTACGCCGTTAACTCAATAGTGTCGTACTGAATCGATTTTCGGGTTACGTTGCCGGATGCTAAGATGCTCAGTCATCGCAATCGAGAGCCCGATACCAATGGATGAGCATAACCTAAATGGGGCTCCGGGTCAGCCCGGCAAGGGATTTCGGAGTGTTTCAGCTGTTATTTGTGATGGCTTTTTAAGTTCCGGCAGGTTTAAGAATTTTTTGTAGTTTTTATATTTCGTTACAGGAAAGATTAGAAAGTGGAATTAGCAGAAAAACCGATCGAGGAATATCGCGTTGTAAAGGAACCGTTTTACCTGTCCGTTGGGCGCGAAATAGAGCTGTTTGAAGCGGCGCATGCGACGAAGCTTCCGGTGATGCTAAAAGGCCCAACGGGTTGTGGCAAAACCAGGTTCGTCGAACACATGGCATGGCGATTGAACCGCCCACTGATAACCGTTGCATGTCACGAAGACCTTTCAGCAACCGACCTTGTAGGACGTTTCCTGCTGGAGGGTGAGGAAACCGTCTGGCATGACGGGCCACTGACAGCGGCTGTGCGAAATGGGGCAATTTGTTATCTGGATGAGGTCGTTGAGGCGCGCAAGGATACGGTGGTAATTATCCACCCACTGACCGATGACCGCCGTCGCCTGCCAATTGAAAAGCGCGGGACAGTGCTGGATGCGCCGTCTGATTTTATGCTCGTGGTTTCGTATAATCCCGGATATCAATCGATCCTGAAGGACTTGAAACAATCGACACGCCAGCGCTTTATAGCGCTGGAATTTGATTATCCGCCGCCAGAGCTCGAGGCCGAAATCGTTGCGAGAGAGGGTGGCATCGAACTTTCAGTTGCGCGGGACCTGGTGCTGATCGGGCAAAAGGTCCGTAATCTTCGCGGGCATGGGCTGGAGGAAGGCGTGTCAACGCGTTTGTTAATCTATGCCGCACAGATGATTGCAAGGGGTATTCCCGCAATCGCCGCCGCGGACGTGGCGTTGTGTTCCCCAATAACGGATGACAGGGATTTGCAGCGAAGCATAAGAGAGATTGTTACGACCGTAATCTAGGAAGAAAGAGGCTAGAGGCTAGAGGTTAGAGGCTAGTGAAGGCTGCGCGCTGGCGCGCGAATGCTTTTACAGACTTTGAGTGTGAAGGGTAATGGAAGGGTGCGGCGGGGGACGGGATGGGAAAGCCAAAAGCTGCGGAATGAGATTCTGCTTTTAGCCTTGTAGGTTGGAAGTATTGGGTTGCGGTTTGGATTGTTGGGAATTGAGTAAATGTCAAATGGGGAATCGGACACGCCTGAGTTAAGCCCACCTGAAAATCCTGTTTCAGTTGAACCTCTCGAAAGCGCATTTCAGGAACGTTTACAGTCGATAAAGAGTCATACAGAACGGCGCACGCTTGCGGGGCTGGCGCGAAAGCTTGGAGGTCTTCCCGTAGATGTTGCGCGCGTGGCGTTGGAGGTTAGTGCCTCGGTCGCGGGTGTGTCGTTACGCGCGAGCGTAGAATTTCTCAAAGCCGTTCCGGAAGCCGCAAAAATCCTCGAAGCTAATGAAATCAGAGCCTGGGGTGAGATGGGCCGCAGGCTGAGTATGGGCGATGTCGAAACAGGTGTCAGCTTCTTCGTGGCCGGTGTCGAGCAATTGGCGAGCATACCAAAGCAGGCACGGCCGTTGATCTTTCAGATTTGTTCGCGGCAGGTAACGCTCTCCAGCTCGGTTTCGCTTGAGACATTCAACTCATTTCCTCTGATCGCTGGTTCGATTTCAGATCCCGAAATACTACGCGGGATCCTAGAGGTTGCGGCAGAGATTTCCAGACGCTCGGCAAGGCATAGTGCCGACTTCCTGGAGGCGACGAAGAGCATTTCTCAAGTGTGGGGAAATGCCGGCGACGAGTATGGTAAACAGCTTGCCCGAGCTTCGGTGGAACTGGCGTCGAACTTTGCTGCGAGGGCCGGTGGGATCGCTTCGGATGCATGGATCGCCCTGCCGAAAGCCTTGCGCGCCCTGACCATGGACGAAGCGCTTAAATTGCTTCGCCGTTCGAGTGAATTTTTGGAGCGCGGTGGTGGCGCAGCCCTGCAGGTGCTGATCACCGGTGGAGATGTGCTCCGCACTGTGCCTGAGGCGTTTGATGCATGGGGAGATCTGTTGTGGGCAGTTGCCGAACATGGTAACGCGTCTTTGATTGCCTTTATTCGTGCAAGCGGGCCGTTTTTTCAGGCAATGGTCCATAACGCCGGAAGAAAGAGGGCGATCGAGCTTTCATGGCGAGTTATCGCGGTGTCTCGTGAAATAGCGAAGATTGATGCTGAGGCAGCACTCGCGTGTTTCCGATCAAGCACCAGGGCGCTGAGAAGCGTCACAATCGAGCAGTTTGAAGACTGGGCACGCGCCGGTGCCGACGGCAAAATCTCCGATTCGAGGGCGAGAAGAAGTTATTACGCATTAGAGACCCGGAGCAGCAATGAGGCCCTTCACGAAAGTGAAGGCGAAGGATTGTCGCTGGAAAAGGTGCAGCATCTTTTGCGCCTTTATGTTGAAGGACTGACTGGAAGGTCAATTGAAGTAGCTCCGCTGGCAGCCTTTACAGAAGAGGCGCGAATCGGGGACGGTAACATCATTTATTTGCCGTCGATGGTGGCCGAATTCAACAACAAAGATGACGATTTTCGCCTTTATAAAGTGCTGGCAGCGCATGCAGCGGGGCAAATCGAATTTAACACGCATGAACGCGACACGCCGGATTTGAAGACTGCTTATCAGGTATTGGCGGAACTCTATTCAGAGGAGAATGTAGATGCAAGGGATGCCTTTTCTCTTGACGGTCTGATAAACGATCCGTCGAAAAGCGAAAGGGCATTGCCGGCCGAAGAGGAAGCAGCCAGGGCGCTCGAGGAGCGAAAAGAGCTTCCACCCGATTCGGATTACAGAGCCGTCCTGTCGCTGTTTCCACAGAAGACACTCGCCCGAAGAGTCTTTGGAACGCTGGAGAACGGCAGGATCGATCGCAGACTGCGTGGCGTGTACAAAGGGTTGCGGCGTGATCTGGATGTGACGCGAACTCATTTACGAGCGCGGAGGCCGCGGATAGTGGAAGTTCCGGCCACGCTTGTACCTTTCGAATTGCTTTTCCAGGTTACGCTTTGTGGGGGCGCGCTTGACGATACGCGGCAGTATTACGGGCAGATCGTTTCGGAAGTTGAGACCATAGTTGCTGAATACCTCGGGCAGGCGAACGCAACAGTTGCCGACACACTGATGGCGACGAGCCGCGTCTATTCGTTATTTGCCGCGATTACAAATGACGAGATGCAGCAGCAATCAGAAAGCTCTGCCGAGGAGTCGGAAGCCGACCAGAGTGCAGGGGAAAAAGCGTCCACGCAGGCGAGTGAACGTCCACAGGGCGAACCTCAACAGCATGATGCGAGGGAATTATTTAACGCCTGGAATGTCGATGAGCCAACAGGCGAACCGCAAGATCTAGACGGCGGCGAGCGATGGACGCCCATGGATATGCCGGAACAGGGGCTTGAAGATGGCGAGGTCGCGTTCGCATATGACGAGTGGGATAGAGAATTAACCGACATGCGCGTGGGTTGGTGTCGAGTTGTTGAAAAGCGGGTGAAGCATGGAGATAGCGCATTTGTCGAATCGGCAAGGGACAGATATAAGGGCGTCATTTCTTCAATCCGCAATCAATTTCAGATGTTAAGACCGGAGAGCCTCCGGCGTGTTACGAACGAATTGGACGGAGACGACTACGATCTGAATGCGGTAATTGATTATGTGATAGACAAACGTGCGGACGGGCACCAGTCTGAAAGGCTTTATACGAAGCGCCTCCGCCGGCAACGGGATGTAGCGGTGTCTTTCCTGCTGGATCAATCGTCGTCGACGGCGCGGACGATTGGTCGACACCCGCTGCAGCCGTATACACACCCGGGCCGCAGAATCATTGAAATCGAGAAGGAAGGCCTGGTGCTGATGGCCGAGGCGCTCGAGGCGGTTGGCGATGTTTATTCGATCAATGGATTCACGTCCGAAGGGCGTCGCAATGTGAAGTTTTACGTCGTAAAGGATTTTAACGAGCGATATAGCGACGAGGTTCAAGAAAGAATCGGCGGGATAACCTATCAGAACAATACTCGATTGGGCGCGGCGATTCGTCATGCTGCCTCTCGCCTGTCCAGGCAAGAGGCGCGCACGCGTCTGTTGATAGTGTTGTCGGACGGGCGGCCATACGATCACGATTATGGCGACGCGCGTTACGCCCGCGACGATACGCGAGAGGCTCTTCGCGAGGCAAAGATTCTGGGCATTACCCCTTTTTGCATCACCATCGACCGTGAATCAGAAGCGGAGTTGAAAGATCTTTATGGTGATGTCGGTTATACGATAATTGATGATGTGTTGAACCTGCCGGAGCGAATGCCGGGGATTTATAGGAGACTGACAACGTGAAAAAGCAGATGTTAGATGTCGGATGTTAGATGTTAGAGACAAGATTCGAAAATCGACTAACATCTGACATCTAATATCCAGCATCTGTTCTTACCGGTTGAGTGGTCCGCGGGGCTGGGTTATATTGTCGCGAGTTCGTTTGTGGAGGCGTAGGCTAATTGGTAAGTCAGCGGTCTTGAAAACCGCCGCGCGTAAGCGCTTGGGGGTTCGAGTCCCTCCGCCTCCGCCACAGTTTTGATTGATCAGAGAGCCGCTCGCGAGTCCCAGAGGGTGACAACAGGGCGGCTTGATTGCATTCATTATGTTTTTTGCTTCGTTATTTCTGCTTGCCGTACCTGATGATATCGCCGCCGGTTTTAAGCAGGTATGGGAATACATTAATTACCCGTATCGAATTGGGAATATTTCGGTCTCGCTCACGAGTTTTGTTACCGGGGTCGCGGTATTCGCTCTGGCGTTGGCCGTTTCGCGAACTTTTCGGGTTGTAATACAGCGGCGCATCGCGAAACGGACGCATATTGATCCCGGACTGCAATACACGATCGTGCGGCTGGTGCATTACCTGATAATAACGCTTGGCGTTATGTATGGAGCAAAGGCCGCGTTTGCGCTTGACCTTACATCTATTGCCGTTGTCTTTACAGCGCTGTCGGTAGGAATCGGCTTTGGTCTGCAGTTTATCGCGGCCGATATTGCGTCGGGATTTATCCTGTTGTTTGAACGCCCTGTAAAAGTTGGCGACCGGGTAACGATCGGCGAAGACGAGGGAGATGTTCAGAGCATCAATCTGCGGACGACGATCGTCTTGACGAACGATCGCACCGCAGTGATCGTGCCAAACTCAAAATTGATCAGCCAAAGACTTGTAAACTGGTCCTATGGAGATCCGCGGGCGCGAATCGCAATCCCAATAAACGTTGCTCATGGTTCTGACGCGCAATTGGTAAAGAGCAATTTGCTCGAAGCGGCGCAGGGCGTCGAAAACATTTTGAATGATCCGAAGCCATCCGTTAATTTCAAGCGGTTTGGCGAAACTGCGATGGAGTTTCAACTTTTTGTATGGACCGCTAATCCACGGATGCACGCGCTAATAGCGAGTGACGTTTTATTTCGCGTCGAGGGCATGTTTCGCGATCGGGGCATTGTGCGCACACAGACGGCGAAGTTGGCAATGATTGCCGTGCCGGCGGTGGAAAAAGACGGGACGGGTGACGGGAAAGAGAAAGAAGGTTAAGGGGGAAAGTTCCGCAGCCCGCCAAAAAACGGCGGACAGATGGGAGAGTGAAACTGGGTAAGGTTGAGGGATTGTGACGGTAAGAGGTTAAATAGAGGGGCAGGTTGCAAAGGCCGTTTACACATTGGTGCAATATTGCCCGTGGGAAAGTTTGGTCTCAGAAGTCAGCGTGGATGACATTGGTGACAGAATCGGTCTTAGTTTGAGGCCGGTGAAGATCCCGTTAGAAAGATTGCAAGAAAAGAACGCACTTCTGCGCCTGCATAAACCAACCCTGAGAAGGAAAGAGGGAAAAGGAAATGCCAAGGCGCAGAACGAAGATAGTGATCGAGGGAAAGCCGGAGACAGCGGGAATGCCAAAGCACCTGCAGCACATCAACGTATACGCAGCAGGAATAGATGTCGGGTCGGACAGACATATGGTGGCAGTGCCGGAGGGGCGAGACCCTAGCCCAGTGCGGGAATTTGGAGCATTCACCGAAGATCTGCAGGAAATGGGGCGATGGTTGCTCAAGTGCGGAGTGACGACGGTCGCAATGGAATCGACAGGAGTGTACTGGATACCAGTGTTCGAGGTGCTGGAGCAGATGGGGCTGGAAGTAAAGCTGGTGGATGCGCGGTCAGTAAAGAACGTGTCGGGGCGAAAGTCGGATGTGCTGGATTGTCAGTGGATACAGCAGTTGCATACATATGGATTGTTGGCGGGAGCGTTCCGACCGGCGGATGAGATCTGCGTGATAAGAGGATTCATAAGGCAGCGGGAGATGCTGGTGCAAAGTTCCAGTATGCAGATCCAGCACATGCAGAAAGCACTGCAACAGATGAACCTGCTACTGCACAACGTGGTGTCGGATGTCACCGGAAAGACAGGAATGGCGATCCTGAAAGGGATCCTGTCAGGAGAAAGAGATCCGAAGAAATTGGCGAGGAACCGGGATGAGAGGTGTCGGAACACGGAAGAGACGATAGCGAAGTCGCTGGTCGGGAACTACCGGGAAGAGCATCTGTTCGCGCTAAAGCAGGCGGTGTCGCTATACGAGACCTATCAGGAAAAGGTGCGGGAGTGCGAAGAGGCGCTGATGAGCTATGTGGTGGGGAGAGCGAGAGTGACGGAAGAAGCGCCACCCCCCGGCCAGGGAAAATCTGGAAAGAAGGCGCGGGAGCGGATGCGAGGCGGAGTGGATGTAAGGGAGCAGTTGTACAAGATGACGGGGGTGGACCTGTTTAACGTTCCGGGGCTTGGAGCCGATACTTTGCTGACGTTGGTGGGTGAAGTTGGATTGGACATGAGCAAATGGAAGACTGAGAAGCATTTTTCATCATGGCTGTCGCTATGTCCGGGGACGAAAATATCCGGAGGCAAAGTACTGTCAAAGAAGAGCCAGAGGAGCGCCAACAGGGCGTCAGCGGCATTTCGAATTGCGGCATCTACGTTGAGTTCGAGCAAGACGGCACTGGGAGCGTTCTACCGAAGAATCAAAGGGCGAAAAGGCCCGGCACAAGCTGTCACGGCGACAGCACACAAGATCGCTGTAATCTTCTATTCGATGCTTAAATACGGGACAGAATACGTCGAAGCCGGCCAGGCCGCGTACGAAGAGAAGTACCAGGCCAGACGCTTCAAGGCGATCAAAAACCAGGCGCTAAAACTCGGTTACCAGTTGCTCCCAGTTGAGTGAGTTTCTAGAAAGGGGAAGGGGGAAGGGGAAGGCTGCGCGCTGGCGCGCGAATGCTTTTACAGACTTTTAGGGTGAAGGGTGGCAAAAGGCAGTGACGGAGCAGATGACGAGTGAGAAGCTGTGAAAGAATTGAAAAATAGCGATTTCTTGCGACTGTGAGTTGTTGATTCTTAAGGGGCCTTAAACACAAATCAAATTTTTCACACCTGCCGGCATGTGACAGGAAGCTCGGGTACTTAAGGCCGCTTTGTTGCTAACTGCGGCGCATGCGCTTAAGCGAACAGAAGGGAAAACACACTCACCGAAGTTCCCAGGATTTCGTACAAGAATCGACTTGGAACTCGCTTTTTCCTGGTGCCTGTTACGGGCTCGGCGGCCCTGGAAATGGCCATCCCGAGAGTTTGGTTACCTTCTTCGGGGGTGAGTGTTTCGGATTCGGACGCCTCATACTATCTTCTTTGTTGCGCAAAAAGTGTTCAAAGGGTAGGCTAGGCACAGCCCTGAACTGAGTGGCTGTTCATTCAGTGGGATAAATCTTCGATCCGATCTAACAATTTAATGCGTTCAACAAAGACATTGGGCCCGTCGCGTCCGGTTGTTCAGGACAAACGTGAAGCCATTCTTCGCGCAGCGACGAAAGTGTTTGCGCGCACCGGGTACTTCAATTCAAAAGTTGCGGATATTGCCCAGGAAGCCGGAATCGCGGACGGCACTGTTTACTTATATTTCAAGAGCAAGGAAGAAATACTCCACTCAATATTTGATCGTGGAATGGATGTGGCCATTAACGAAGGCCGCGAGCAACTTGTCGGTATTGATGATCCACGCGAGAAGCTGCGCCGGATCGCACATCTTCACCTGGAATGGCTTGGTGCGGATCGCGACCTCGCGATTGTTTTTCAAGTGGAGCTTCGGGGATCGACAAAATTTATGGAAGAGTTTTCGGGCGGCCGGTTTGCCGAATACCTGGGAATGATTCGCAGCGTGTTCGAAGACGGGCAGCATGCCGGTGTATTTAGAAGCGGTTTGAATCCAAAGATTGTTGCAAAAGTGTTTTTCGGTGCCCTTGACGAAATGGCAACAAATTGGGTGCTTTCCAAAAAGCGATACAAACTCGCTCCTATGGCGGACCAGGTGCTGGATATTCTGTTGCAAGGGGTAATGGCCGTTTAGCCTCCATCACGTAAAAAATGAACCCATTGGAAAACTACTCCGACCGCGTTCCTTTAAGCCCAGACGAGCCTAAAACGCTGATCGAGATGATTCTGAGAGCAAGCAGAATCCACAACAAACAGAACGCGCTAAATTATAAACGTGAAGGAACCTGGCACGCGATTTCCGCGGGAGAAATGCTCTCGCGAATCAGGAATATAGCCGCGGGGCTGTATTCGCTTGGGTTAAGAAAAGGTGACCGCGTAGCGATTATTTCCGAAAGTTGTCCGGAATGGACGCTTGCAGATGGCGGATGCCTGTTTGCAGGCGTGATAGACGTGCCGATTTATCCAACCCTAACACCGCAACAGGTTTGCTACATTGCAAAGGATTCCGGTTCGCGGGTGGCATTTGTATCGAGCAAGGCCAACTACGAGAGGTTCCGCGAAGAACTTGGCAGTTGCAGCACGCTTGAGAGAGTTATCTTTTTTGATGGCCGGGACGTCTCAGAGAAGGATGGACTTACGCTTGCACAGTTGGAGCAGCGGGGCCGCGAACTTCGCGAGATGGAGCCGAGTCTGTCGGACAAACTCGCCACGGATATTCATCCCGATGATCTTGCCACAATCATCTATACCTCCGGGACCACAGGCGAGCCAAAAGGCGTGATGTTGTCGCATGCAAACTTCACAATTAATGTGATCGACTCGTCGGGACATCTGACGCTGGGTGAAGCAGACGTCGCGCTTTCCGTGCTTCCGCTTTCTCACGTATTCGAGCGCCTTGCAATGTATATGTACATTCATCATGGGATGAAGGTTTTCTACGCAGAGTCGATCGATAAGATCGGTGAGAATGTGAGAGAGGTGCGACCGACATTTCTGATTTGCGTACCCCGGCTGTTTGAAAAGATGTATGCGAAGGTCAAGGACAAGGCGACTGACGCCGGACGGCTAAACGCCGCGATCTTTAACTGGGCGATCGAGGTTGGCAAGGAACACGCCAGGAAGAGACTGGGACACGAAACTATCTCGACGCTGCTTTCGCTCAAGTACAAACTTGCAGACAAGCTGGTGTTTAAAAAGTGGCGTGAAGGGTTGGGGGGGCGAATCCGATTGTTTATCTCCGGCGGAGCGGCGCTGTCGGAAGAGATTGGGTGGATTTTTGAAGGTGTCGGGATGCCGATCGTGCAGGGCTATGGATTGACAGAGACATCGCCGGTGATTGCGGCCGGCAGTCCCGAAGAAAACCGAATCGGAACGTCCGGCAAACCTATTCGGAATGTTGAAGTACGAATCGCGGCGGACGGCGAGATTGAAACGCGCGGACCGAACGTGATGATGGGTTACTATAACAAGCCGGAAGCAACCGCCGCGGTCTTCACAGAAGATGGATGGTTTAAGACGGGCGATATAGGCCTGCTGGACGAACAGGGCTATCTTCGCATAACCGATCGAAAGAAAGAGCTGTTCAAAACTTCGGGAGGAAAATATATAGCACCTCAGCCGATTGAACAGATGATAAAGGGATCGCGTTTTGTAAATCAGGTGGTGCTGATTGGTAACGGTCGAAAATTCCCTGCGGCGTTAATTGTTCCTGATTGGGAGGAGATGCGCGCTTACGCACAATATAAAGGCCTGAATTTGAAAACTCCGACCGAGTTTTGTAAGAGCCCGCGGATTATCGATCTTTTTCAAAGACAGATCGATTCGACCACCAACGGTCTGGCGAAGTTTGAAAAGGTGAAGAAGGTTGCGTTGCTTGAAAATGAGTTGACGATAGCAGGTGGGGAATTGACGCCTACGCTTAAGGTAAAGCGCCGCATTGTGGACGAGAAGTATAAGGATGTGATTGATCGGATTTACGCGGACGCGGAATGAGAAAAAAATTTAGGGGAAGGGGGAAAGGGGAAGGGGGAAGGGAAGAAGGTGTGGTGTTTGGAGTGGTGTAGTCTGGTCGAAACCGTTTGCCGGTCCTAAGTCAGAAAGGTAGCGGGAATGAAGGTTAAGGCAGACGTTATTTTAGACTAGCACCCGGTTTTTCCGAATTACTTACCCGAGACCACTGCGCTTTATCAGCTCACGGTGACCAAAGTCTGAGTTTCATGAGGATCATCTTCCTCGGCTGAGATACGGACTTCGACACTGTGTCCTAAACGGTTCAAGATGATTAGTAAACGATCAACTGAGAAACCAACAAGGCGCCCGTGCAAAAGATGTGAGACCTTCGGTTGATCCAGACCCACCGCCTCGGCCGCTTTCGATTGCGTCAATCCTTTTTCCTCAATGAACCGGCGGATCTGCACAGCTAACTGTGCCTTTAGCATCCGCTCGTCGGCGTCCGGAAGTCCAAGGTCGGCAAAGACATTGCCACTGCTTCGAATATGTTCCGTTTTAGATTTCATATTTCTCACATCGAGACTGGGCAGTTTGAATGGTTTGAATTCAGGATTGAAGGCCTTTCAACATACATGGCCGATTGAAGTAAACCATTCATTTCAAACATCAAAATCCCTTCTGCCTCTTTAATCTCGCTTCTCCCAACTTCTCCAACCCAGTTCCTTTATGGCCCTAGTCAGTTTCTCCCCATCATCTTCCCACCACCAGTCGCGGTCTACAGGAAGCGGCTCGGTCGCTCCCTGATAAAACACTCGAAAGCTCGACCATTGATAATCCTTTGCCGACTTACAGATTCCTGCTTTGACCGGATTCGCGTGAATGTAATTAATCTTCTGCCAAATCATTCGCCCACTCCAAAGCGGCAAGGCCTTGAAACTTTCCTGCCAAACCTGGTGGGTGGATCCATCTGTATCCGGCCTCGCTCTAACAAATTGTTCTTCGCCGTTTAAGTCACAAATTCTTTTTGCAGACAGGCTTTTCACTGCGCCAGTGAATTCCTTGATACGCCCATCTCGCGGGTTGCATACGAAATGAACATGATCGGGCATAAGAACGTAAGCAATCAATTTGCATGGCCAATCATGGCTGACTTCATCCAGAACCTGAAAAAATGTCGTGCAGTATTCAGTTCGCGTGAAGACAGGTAATCGGTCGATGATATTGCCAGTGACAAAATGCAGAGCGCCTGGCAGGTTTAGGTTGGACCATTTACGAGCCAAAGTCGAAGAAGTCCTTTTCAATAAATTTGCTGTGAATTCAGCCAGTTTTGGCTGAGTCATTTTAAACCATTGAACACAGAGATTGAATACTATTTCTCCATCAGGCATCTATCTCAGCTTGAGGCGGGGGTAGAACCGCCCTTCCTTACATCGAGACTGGGCAGCTTGAGTGATTTGAATTCAGGATTGAAGGCCTTTCAGCGTTCAAAAATACATTTCAAAAAAGATCATTCAAGCAGCATAAATTAAATGGTATGGAAGGATGGTTGACAAGTCGTTCTACACCGGTATCAGTTTATGTTCGGGCATCAGCTTTTAGTTATGGCTGATAGGGGTTAGTGACCCGGCGATGTCGACGTCGTTGCCGGCGATGAAATTGTCCTGGAAAGAGTAGACGGTGCCGGTAACTCCTACATTAACGCCTGTCAGGTTCTTTGAGATGGTGTTTTTTGACAATCTGGCGAGTCCAGTTCCGCCGGCGCTACCGACGACGGTCACCGCAATGCCGTTGACGTGAAAGACAGAGCTCTCGATGTTTGCTTCAGCTTGTATGCCCTGCAATATCGATGACACTCTGACGCCGGTGGAATTGGCGAACAAGATGCTATTGTGAACTGTGACGCGTGCGTTCGACCCGATTGTGATGCCTGTATTGTTTCTTTCAGCTCGAGAATTGTCGACCACGGCCCAATTGATAACGCCCACAGGGGAACTAATGTTGATTCCGATCTGACAATTGCGAACTGTCGTGTCATGGACGGTCGTTTTCCCAGGTGCCGAATTCCAGATACCATACGTTACTCCACTGATGTTGCAGCCATCGATAAAAAGATTTCCCGCGGTGGAGTTATTTATCCCCGAGATCTCCGGGATAGCGGCGGTGCCTTTTATCGTCAGGTTTCGCAATACAACGATGTCGTCAATCCACAAACGGAGGATGTTAACTCCGTCCTGGGTATTGGCGGTTATGCCGGCATAGATGCCAGGCGCCGCCGCGACAGTAACGGACTTCGTGATAATAATATTGTCATATTCTCCGCTTTCGGAGATCACAACTTCACCCTTGGTATCGACCACATTCAGGGCATGCATGATCGTTTTGCATGGCGCGAGTGAACTGCAATTATTTCCATCGTTACCGCTGGCCGCCACAAAAACGCGGGGAGCGGCATTCGCGGACATCGCAAAACAGAAGCATAGAATAAGTGCAGTAAGGAGCACCGAAAGTTTTAGACGTGACATAAGTTCGAACGTTCCTCCAAAAGAATTCTACGTCGTTTGGACAGAGTAAAAATGTAGATCTGGCCTCAACGCGAGCGAGTATGTCGTGTTCGATGCATAGCAAGCGTGTCACTTTCAGTTCATTTATCTGACTCGGACAAAATCGAATAAATATCGAAAATGCGTGATTTTGTTAAGCAAAAACGGCCATGGGTTGCGTACGCAACCTGAGGAGTTTGGTGGGCTGGCGGCTTGCGAGATTGGTTATGAGTTCCACACTATAGCGGGACTTCGCATAGCAGGTTCACTTTGATAGTCTTGTCGTACAGGAACCAGTTTCGTAGACACAAAGGTATCAGATGACGGAATCGAAAAAGCGCGAACTCATAATCAAGCGAATAAAGCAGCAGGGAAACCAGATTCGATCGTTTGACATGGCGACGGAAGACGAAGAGCCACTGGGGTTTAATGCCGGGCAGGTGGCAGTGCTCGCAGTCGGTGATTCAAAGCCGGGTTATTTTGCACTTGCCAGTGCGCCTGATGACAAGGATGCCGAGTTCTTAATCAAACAGAACGAAGGCTTAAGCGCGATTATATACGAGATGAAGCAAGGCGATCATGTCACCCTGTTAGATATAGTGGGCAATGGATTTCCGCTGGAACAGCAGCGGGGCAAGGATCTGGTGTTTGTGGCCATGGGGACCGGCGTGGCCCCGTTGCGTTCTGCGCTGCGTCAGGTTCTAAAGCATAAGAATGAGTATGGAAAGCTGGTGGTCCTTTATGGCGCACGTACGCCCCAGTTTTTCTGCTACAGCGAAGAGGCGGAACGATGGGAGGACGCAGGCGTGGAGCTGCGTCGCGTGGTGTCCAGGCCGGATGGTCATGACTGGTCGGGTTCGACAGGTTATGTGCAGTCTTTGTTGGACCATGTGCTGCCAATTCTTAAGGCTCCGGTCGCACTTGTATGTGGGTCACGCGAGATGATCGAACAGACGAAGGACCGGTTGCTCAAGATGGGGTTTGCGCCCGAGGACATTTTGACGAATTATTGAAGAACCGTGACGGGTGACAGGTGACAGGTGACAGGAAAAGAGTGGCCGCGGATAAACGCGGATGAAAACCGGATCAGAAAAAATGGATTAGCGGCAGATGGACGTGGAAGAAACGCAGAATTCACTGCTTACCAGAATTCAATGTCTCTTGAAAGAACGTTAATACCTTACGCTCATATTCAGTGCCGGCAATTTTGTGTAAGTCGGTGTGCGAGGCGCCTTCAACTATCCATAACTGTTTCGGTTCGGACGCGGCTTCGAACATTCGCCTGGATTCGGCGAGCGTGGTGTGCTGATCTTCCGCGCCGACTATGAGGAGTTTTGGTTCGGTCAGACCCGGGATTCGATCAATCGGCCGCAGTTGGTTGGCGGAGATTCCAAGGCGTGGGCGAAGTTGAATCGATAACAGTGGCGAAAGAACTCCGGACCAGGAACCAAGTCGCATCTGTATGCGATCGGCAATGGCTTCATCGATCGTGGGATAAACCATTTCCAGAATGATCGACTGAACATCAAGAGCTGGTGCTGCGAGCAAGGCAGCTGCGCCTCCCATCGAAACGCCGATGACTCCGATCTTCTCATCGGGGTTTCGTTCCCGAAGATATTGTATTGATGCCTGTGCGTCCATGCTCTCCAGATAGCCCAAAGTTATCCGCTGGCCGGGGCTTTCACCATGTGTCTGAAAATCAAAAAGCAAAACGGAATAACCGGCGCGAGAAAGGAAGCGCGCGCGGTCAAGCATGCTGGTGCGGTCTGCGCGTACGCCGTGCATGAGGACCACTGTGCCGAGGCCTTGTTGCCCTGGAATAAACTAGCCGTGAATTAAAGAACCGGAACGGCTCGGGAATAGGATTGACTCGCCTGATAAATCCTGTGGGAGGATGCCGACAGAATGGTTGACCGGAGCGGTGAGTGTGCCCGCTGCTATCCATGGAATAAGCACGGTGAAAATTGCGATAAGACTCACAGTTGCCAGGACAATTTTGAATGTTTTAGACGTTGCAAATGACATTTGATGGCCCGGCGTAGGAATTAGCATCGGACAAAGGAGCGAAGTGTCCATTTATTAAATGGGTTGGTGCACGCAATTGTTTTCGAACGCGATGTCGGATTTGTCCGAGAGTGAAAATGATTGAGTGCAAATCCGAGTAAACAGATTAGCCACCGAATTTCACATTTCGCTCCATCCGGAGCTTACTGTATTTTTTTTAACGTTGGATACTATAAACATCCCACCCCTACAGGGCTATGGACTGCCTGGATAATGAGGGTTCCGATCGTCTTCTGCGTCCGTCTGCGGCTAAACTTCCTGTTAGCAAATCAAATCCAGCATCATCAACCGACTCTTT
>WNFR01002283.1_pt1 | contig 19997 bp, 17 predicted proteins | sample 5400221 | NCBI WGS metagenome assembly WNFR01 (sample SAMN13153357, study PRJNA577476) | soil metagenome | isolation source: 40 cm soil under Madrone tree | place: USA:California | collected 2016-06-14 | reverse complement strand
TTGTAAATTCCCCAGCCGATGGAAAATTTTCCGCGGCCGTCCGCGAACGGCAGATAGTTCACGGCGGCTCGCGGCTGCACCATCGTCATCCGCACAAACTGGTCCCAGTCGCCGCGCAGGCCGACTTGCGCCACCCAATGCGAACTCAGGCTCCAGTTATCCTGCACGAATGCGCCCGCCAGCGTGTTCGACACATCGAGAATCGCGTTCCCTGTGAACGTCGTCCGCCGCACCAGTTGCTGCGCCGCGTTGAATGCCTGAATTTCGCCGCGCTGGCTCGACTGGTTCAGCACTACCACCGATATATTTGTGCCCGCGGAAAACGTGTGCAATCCATGCCAGTGAGAACCCGGGCGGATCGCGTCGGCAAAAAACTGGTGGCGGCGGCTCGACTGGTCCGAACTTTGAAAAAAATTTCCCTGCGCGCCATTCACGAACAACAGATAAGGCGCGTTGCCCTGCGGATCGAAATCGCGGACGGTGCGGTCTTCGGCGAAGCCCACTTCAAACAACGTGTGGTTCCACCACAACTGGTTTTTTATCGACGCGAACAGCCGGTTGCTAGGCTCGTCCAGCGTGGTCGATTGCGGATGCAGCGAATCGAGCCCCACGCTGGTGTCGCTTTCATTGTTGTAGAGCAAGGTGAAATGCAGGCTGTCGTTCGGCGCCACGTGCCACAACAGCCGCGAAAATGTGTCGCCGCTCCACTGCTCGCTGGTGTTGTTGCCCTGCGTGATGTCCCGCTCGATGTTCAACGTGTGATCGACGCTGAACGACTGCAGAAACCACAGTTTTCCCGCCACCAACGGCCCGGAAAACGTGATCCGCGGATAAAAATTCCCAAGCCGCACGCCCTGCTCCGATCGGAGTCCTGGAATGAAGTCCGTGGCATTAAAGCGCCAGTGGTCGTCGCCTTCGGGCGTCTCAAACTTCAGGATCGATGCGCCGGGATGCGCGAACTCCGCGCCGAATCTGCCGGTTTCGACTTCCGCGGTACGCAGCGCATCCACGATGATCGGAATCGTTAAAGCGCCGCTGACCGCGTCGCCAACCTCAAAGCCGTCCATTAAATATTGCGACTGCGTGGCCCGCGCGCCCGCGATATGCAACAGCGCCTGGTTGTCGCGTACGATCTGCGGCAAAGCGATCAGGCTTTGCTGGTAGTCATGGGAGCTCGCGACCGGAATGTAGAAAAATTCGGTGGAAGTGAGCGTGGCGGATTGCGGCGTTTCCGTGGGCTCGATGCGATTGGGGTCCGCCACTACGTCCACTTTTTCGCGGACTTCCTGAACGTGATTCAGCGTGAAGGAAAATTCGGTGGCGCCGGGAGCCACTTGAATGGTCTGCCCGCGCAGAATGAAGAAGTCCACCTTCTCCATCTGGGCGGTGTATTCGCCGGGCGCGATATTTTTGACGGAAAAGTAGCCGGCGTCGTCGGTCAGCACCGAAATTTTGGGCTTCCCCAAACCTTCAAGTTTTACTTGAACCCCGGCAACCGGCTGTCCGTTCTCATCCAACACCCGGCCGCGTAGGGTAAGTGGAGTGTCGGCGGCTCCAAAACTCCCAGCGAGCAGGAGCGCCACCGTTGCAGCCGCAACTCGCAGACCATGGAACACGAGGAGACCCTTTGGCGTGCGGAGGCTCTGCCTCCGCTTTTACGGTCTAAGTTTCGAGACCAACTTATCATTAGTCTAGAAATATAAACCGCAAAAGCGGTAGCAGAGCTACCGCACTCCAAAATACTACTTCCGCTTACTCTTCGCGGCTTTCTTCTCTTCCACCACCGCCTGGGCCGCCGCCAATCGCGCGATCGGCACGCGGAACGGAGAAGCGCTGACGTAGTCCATGCCAACCTGGTGGCAGAACTTCACGCTCTCCGCGTCGCCGCCGTGCTCGCCGCAGATGCCAATCTTCAGTTTTGGACGCGTTTTGCGGCCCTTTTCGATGCCCATGCGCACCATCATCCCAACGCCCTTGATGTCGAGCGTCTGGAACGGATCGCCGGGGAAAATGCCGGCTTTCTTTTCGTCCACGTAGTCGGGGAGGAAGCGTCCCGCGTCGTCGCGCGAGAGTCCCATCACGGTCTGCGTCAGGTCGTTGGTGCCGAAGCTGAAAAATTCGGCGACCTCGGCGATTTCGTCGGCCAGCAAAACGGCGCGCGGCAACTCCACCATGGTGCCAACCGTGTACGGAATCTTCACGCCGGCAGCCTTGATCAACTGGTCCGCAACTTTGCGTGTGGCCTGATCCAGAATCGCCATCTCTTTTCTATCGAGCGTGAGCGGAATCATGATCTCAGGTATTACTTTAACCTTTTGCTTGTGGCATTCGATCGCCGCTTCGATGATGGCGCGCACCTGCATCTCCAGAATTTCGGGATAGGTGATGGCCAGGCGGCAGCCGCGATGGCCGAGCATGGGGTTCGCTTCGTGCAACTGCTCCACGCGGCGCGTTACGACTTCCACGGGAATGCCCAAGTCCTTGGCGAGCTCCGCCTGCTTCTCCAGTTCGTGAGGCACGAACTCATGCAACGGCGGATCGATCAAGCGAATCGTGACCGGCAGGCCGTCCATCGCCTTGAAGATGCCGATGAAGTCGCGCCGCTGGAATGGCAGCAACTTGTCGAGCGCCTTCACGCGGGCTTCGCGGTTGTCGGCGACGATCATCTCCTGAATCGCGCGTTGCCGCTCGACTCCCTTTTCCGGGAACTCGAAGTCGGTGAAGAACATGTGCTCGGTGCGCGTCAAGCCGATGCCTTCGGCGCCGAACTCGATGGCCTTCCGCGCGTCCTGCGGCGTGTCCGCGTTGGTGCGCACTCCGATTTTGCGGATGCCGTCGGCCCACTTCATGATCGTGTCGTACGCCTTCGGGAATTGCGGCGTCACAAGAGGCAGTTTGTCGGCGTAAACCACGCCTTCGCTGCCGTCCAGCGTCAGCCATTCGCCTTCTTTTACGACCTTGCCGCTTTTGCCGTCCTTCATGGATTTGGTTTTGTAATCGATGTCCAGGGTTTCCGCACCGACGATGCAGCACTTGCCCCATCCGCGCGCGACTACGGCGGCGTGGGAAGTCTTGCCCCCGGTTGCGGTGAGGATGCCCTGCGCCACGGCCATGCCGCCCACATCTTCGGGACTGGTTTCGCGCCGAACAAGAATTACCTTCTCGCCCTTCGCGGCCCACTCTTCCGCTTCGTTCGCGGAGAAGCAAACCTTGCCGACGGCGGCTCCGGGCACGGCATCAATGCCGTGCGCCACGATTTTGCTGCTGAGCGTTTTCTTGTCCACCTTGGAATCGATCACCGGATAGAAGAGCCGGTCAATATCTTCCGGCTTGATACGAAGAACCGCTTCCTCTTTGCTGATGAGCTTCTCGTTGGCCATGTCCATGGCGATCTTGAAGGCGGCGGAGGGTGTGCGCTTGCCGGTGCGCGTCTGCAACATATAGAGCTTGCCCTCTTCGATCGTAAACTCCATGTCTTGCATGTCTTTATAGTGACCTTCAAGTTTTACTCGAACCTTTTCAAGTTGCGCGTATGCCTTCGGCATAATCTTTTGCAGCTCGGCAAGGCGCACGGGAGTGCGGATTCCCGCCACGACGTCTTCGCCCTGTGCGTTGGTGAGGTAGTCGCCGTAGAAAATCTTTTCGCCGGAGCTCGGGTCGCGCGTGAAGCAGACGCCCGTGCCCGAGTTGTCGCCGGTGTTGCCGAACACCATTTGCACGACGTTGACGGCGGTGCCAAGCAAGCCGATGATTTTTTCGACGCGGCGGTAGGTTACGGCCTTCTCCGCCATCCACGAGCCGAACACGGCGCCGATTGCGCCCCACAGCTGCTCCATCGGATCGTCAGGAAACGATTCGCCGGACTTTTCCTTGAAGTATTGCTTGTATTCGGCGACGAGTTCTTTCCAGCCGCTCGCGGGAACGGCGGTGTCTTCCTTCACGCCGAGCCGTTGCTTCATCGCGCGCAGGCGGTGCTCGAGATCTTCCTTGGACATGCCCATCACCACGGTCGAATACATCTGCACGAAGCGGCGGTAGGCGTCGTACGCAAACCGTTCATTCTTCGTGACTTTGGCGAGGCCGTCGACAGACTTGTCGTTAAGTCCAAGATTGAGAATCGTTTCCATCATGCCGGGCATGGAGCGCGCCGAGCCGGAGCGCACGCTAACGAGCAGCGGGCTTTTCGGATCGCCGAGTTTCTTGCCGGTGACTTTCTCGAGCTTCTTGACGTTATCAACGACCTGCTTTTTCAGCTCGCTCGGATATTTCTTGCCGTTCTTGTAGAAGTAATCGCAGGTTTCCGTAGAGATGGTGAAACCCGCGGGAACGGGAAGCCCGATACGGGTCATCTCCGCGAGTCCCGCGCCCTTGCCGCCCAGGAGATCCCGCCATTCACCGTCTCCTTCTGATTTGCCTGCACCAAAAAAATAGACCCACTTTTTCACTTTATGCCTCACATGAGTTCCTGACTGCGTGTACTGGCTTCCCCGGCCCGCGGCTCAATTGGGTTTGGAGCGCAAGGCGCGAGGAGCGCCGAAAAAACTTTTGCGAACTTTGTTTCAACGGCTGAAAATGTCGGCGCGCCGACATTTAAAGTAATACTTTAAGGTTGTTACTGTAGCTCAGGCCTTCAGGCCTGAGGGTTTTCATCACCGCGGCGCAATCTTGCCATCGCCACGGAAACCCTCACCCCTGAAGGGGTGAGCTACAGGGTGGCCATCACCTAAAAATCAATCACACTTCGCCGCCGAGTTCGGAGAAGTCGGCGATGGTGGTGAACTCGCGGAGAATTTCGGCGAGGAGCGCGAGGCGGTTCTTGCGGACCGCCTCGTCTTCGGCCATCACCATCACTTCTTCAAAGAAGCCGTCGACCGCCTTGCGGAGGCCGGCAATCTGCTCCAACGCTTCCTGATACTTCCCCATCCGCTTGTCCACGACGACGCTGGCTGCGGCCTTGCGAACGGCCGCGTACAGGCCCCTCTCGGCGTCTTTCTCGAAGAGTTGGGTGTTGACGACCTGCAAGTCGCTCGCCGGGAGATTCGCCTTCTCCAGAATCTTGCGGATGCGTTTGAAGGAGACGGCCAGCGGCTCGAAGTTGCGTGTCTTGCGGATGGCCTTCAGTGCCTTCAGGCGCTTCTCGACGTCCACCAGGTCATCGGAACCCGCGCGGAAGACGGCGCTGACTTCGTCGTAGGCATAGCCGGACTTTTCCTTGAGGACGAACTTGGCGCGGTCAAGGAGGAAGTCGAGGACCTGCTGCTCCTGCGCCGGGGTCACTGTCTTCTTCGGTGGATTCGTGAGCAGCGCTTTCGAGGCAGCACCCACGGCGAGCGAGAGCGACACCGGTAGCTTCTGGTCGAGAATGATTTTCACGATGCCGAGCGCCGCGCGGCGAAGAGCGTAGGGGTCACTCGAACCGGTGGGGATCACGCCCACGCTGAAGCAGCCGACGACCGAATCGAGCTTGTCAGCGAGTGCTATGGCGCAGCCGGTGAGGTTGCGCGGGATGGGATCGTCTAGTCCCACTGGCCGGTAGTGGTCGTAGACCGCATCGGCAACCACTTCGGGTTCGCCTTGGGCGCGGGCGTAGAGGCCACCGACGATGCCTTGCAACTCCGTGAACTCGCGAACCATCTCCGTGGCCAGGTCGCACTTGGCGAGTTCCGCGGCGCGGTCGGCATCGGCTACGTGCGCCTGGATCATGCCGAGGTTGAACCACTGCTCGGCGAGCCAGCGGGCGATGGCGCGCATGCGTTCGACCTTGGCATAGTAGCTGCCGAGGCGCGATTCGTAGGTGATCTTGTCGAGCTTCGGAAGGATGTCCGCGAGGCGCACTTTCTGGTCGGACTCCCAAAAGAAGCGGGCGTCGGCAAAGCGCGCGCGCAGGACGCGTTCGTGGCCGGCGCGGACGAGTCCCTGGGAATCCTTGGCGAGATTGATGACCGCGACGAAGTGGGGCGCCAGTTCCCCGCTGCGTTTTTCCACGGCGAAATATTTCTGGTGGCCGCGCATCACGGTGATCAGGATTTCGTCGGGGAGTTCGAGGAACGCGGGATCGAAGCTGCCTTCGATGACGTGGGGAAATTCGTTGAGATAGGTGACGAGTTGCAACAGGTCGGGATCCGGGTGGACGTGGAATCCGGTGCGCTTGCAGTAGGTGGCCAGTTCGCGCTCAATCCTTTCGCGACGTTCGGCGGGGCGCACGATGACGCCGTTGGCACGTAGTTTCTTTTCGTATTCGGCGAAATTGCTGACGCGGATTTGAGCCTTGCCCAGGAATCGGTGGCCGACCGTGACATCGCCCGCGGTAATGCCGGCGAAGGAAAACTTCAGCGGCTTGCCGTCAAGGACGCCGACGAGCCAACGGATGGGACGGATGAAGCGCGCGCCTTCGAGGCCGGTCCAGGTCATGGTGCGCGGCCAGGGGAGATCGTGGATTACGCGAGGGAGAATTTCGAGCAAGAGCTCGTGAGCGGTTCGTCCGCGCTTGGTTACTTTTGCGGCGATGTATTCACCCTTGGGAGTTTGTACCAGGTAGACCTGGTGGAGCGGCACGCCCTGGCGTTCAGCGAAGCTGACGGCAGCGCGGGTGGCAGCGCCGCTGGCGTCGTAGGCAACGGATTTGGGCGGGCCGGTTACTTCGTTCTCGACGTCAGCTTGCTTGGCGATGAGGCCGCGGACCCAGGCGGTGAGGCGGCGCGGGCCACCGAAGGTTTCGATGGTGACGCCCTGCTGATAGTTTTCGGCGGCGAGGTGGCGTTCGAGGATGGCCAGGAGTTCGCTGACGGCGCGGGGCAACATTCCCGCGGGAATTTCTTCGGCGCCAATCTCGAAAAGGAGTTCGACGCGTTGGTCGGGTTTCGCGGAGGGCTTGGGCATGGGGGAGGGCTGCTTGCTTCCCTTCTTGGCGGGGGTCATTGGGACACCGCCTCGCGTGAGTAATGTTGACGTTTGTAGCTCAGGCCTTTCAGGCCTGAGCGTTTTCGTTCCACGAGCACGATGTCGCCAACGCTGCGAAAAACCTCACCCCTGAAGGGGCGAGCTACAGGGCGCAATGTCGGCGCGCCGACATTGAAAGTATTACTTGAAGGTTTGTGGAAGGATTTTGTTTTCAGAGGCATCGGAGATTCGATCGAAGCATCGTTCCAAAATGGGAATCGTGCGGCATGGCTCGCATCGCAAGAGCGGAGGCTGAGCCTCCGCTCTCCAAATGTCGGCGCGCCGACATTGAAAGTATTACTTGAAGTCATGCGCGCACCCCGGGTTTGGGGGCTGCGCCGGTGGCTTGCTCGAGATAGGCGGCGGCTGCGCGGCAGGAGAGCGTACGGACGCGCTGCATCAGGGCCGCACGCTCGGTGGCCGAGATTACCCCGCGCGCGTCCATCAGGTTGAAGAGGTGCGAGCACTTGAGGCAGTGGTCGTAGGCTGCCAGGATCGGGTAGCGCTTCAATGCCGCAGGGGCGGCGCCTACCGTTTCCTCGCGTTTCTTCCAGCCATCCAGGAGTTCCTTGGCTTCCTTTTCGTGCAACTCGAATTCGGCGCGCAGGGCTTTGGCGTCGCTGCGGTCGAAACTGTACTCGGAGAGTTGCTGCTCTTCGGCCAGGCGGATGTCGCCGTAGGATTTGTCGTTGGTCCAGCGGATCTGGTAGACGCTTTCGACATCCTGCAGAAAAGCGCAGATGCGTTCGAGGCCGTAGGTGATTTCGACCGAGATGGGGTCGAGGTCAACGCCTCCGCTTTGCTGGAAATAGGTGAACTGGGTGATTTCAAGGCCGTCGAGAAGAACTTGCCAGCCGATGCCCCAGGCGCCGAGCGTGGGTGACTCCCAGTTGTCTTCCTCGAAGCGGATATCGTGGGCGCGGAGGTCGATGCCAATGGCGCCGAGGCTGCGGAGGTAGAGATCCTGGACGTTGGCGGGTGAAGGCTTGAGGATCACTTGATACTGAAAGTGCTTGTAGAGACGATTGGGATTTTCGCCGTAGCGGCCATCGGCAGGACGGCGGGAAGGCTGTACGAAGGCAACTCGATAGGGATCCTTGCCGAGAACGCGGAGGAAAGTTTCCGGGTGCATGGTGCCCGCGCCGACTTCGGTGTCGTAGGGTTGCTGGAGAACGCAGCCTTGGGCGTCCCAGAAGTGCATGAGCTTAAGAATCAGCTCTTGAAAGGTGAAGCCCTTGGGCTTTGCCTTAGCTTCAAGTTTTACTTTAACGTTCACGGCGTCTCCAAAACCTTTTAATTCCCTGCTTTGTAGCTCAGGCCTTTAGGCTTGAGGGTTTTCAGTGCCACGGCGCCATCTCGCCTGCGCTTTGGAAAGCCTCACCCCTGAAGGGGTGAGCTACAGACTCACGGCGTCTCCAAGAGTTCGCGCGTTGCGAGCTTTCGCTCGGTGTGATGCTCGATCCAGTTCAGCGCCGCTTCGCGCAATTCCCTGGCCCAGGGTTGCGATTCTAGCGCGGCGTCCAGCTTGGCCAACCCTTCTCGCGTGAAGACTTCGGCGAGATGCCGGGCTTCGCTTGAAACCGGCTTCATGCCAGAGCGGCGATGCTCTTCGCAGACCAGGCCGGGTTGCGCCGCGGACTGGTACGCCGGCTTGTTCCCGAACGGCTTGCCACAATCGGCGCAGACATCGAAGCGCGGCAGCCAGCCCGCCAGGCGTACGGTCCAGAAAGCGAAATAGCTGAGCGGGAGGATGCCATTCCCGCGGCGTTCGACCTCGCGCACCGTGAGCAGGATGAGCCGGAACATCGGCTCAGACGGCTCGTGCTCCGGAAGAACGAGTTCGACGGTTTCGCTGACCAGCGCGAGGCTGGTCGAGAGCTCGTAGTCGCTCTGAGACTTGTTGAAGGACTCGAGCAACTCGGCCTGCTGGATGCGAACCAGGTCGCGCGTTTCGCGTTCGACATACCAGAGCTGCACGTGTGCGAGCAGTTGCAGCGTGGAGCCGTAGCGATTTTTGATGCGGCGCGCGCCAGCGGCTACTCCCCGCATGCGACCCGAAGTGCGGCCCAGAAAACTGACCAGGCGATCGGCCTCGCCCAGCGCGAAGGTCTTGAGGATGATGGCTTCCGTTTCGCGGGCAGGCATGAAATGTCGGCGCGATCGCTTGGAAAGAGGGATACGGAAAGTCTCTGGGCAAGCGGGACGCACATGCAGGACTAGATTAAATACCACAGGTGGGGATGCATCGCAATGTTAGCGTGGGGGAGTTGTGGAAGAAATGGGAGAGGAGATGACCACACTGGGCGTTTCGAAGGCAATTTTCAATTTGGGAAAACCTTCAAGTATTACTTTCAATGTCGGCGCGCCGACATTTTCCCTGGGTGGCATCACTGGAACTGCCGCAAATCCTGCCCTGCAGCTCAGGCCTTTAGGCCTGAGGGTTTTCGATGATGCGGCAGGATCTTGCCCGCGCTATGGAAAGCCTCACCCCTGAAGGGGTGAGCTACAGGATCGCAGCGCCGACATTTTGGGGATTCAACAGCTTCCCTGCTCTGAGAATCCGCCCGAAACGGCCAAAGCGGCGAAGCGGCCTACAGCTTAACTTCGCTGATTTGAATTGTGGGCTGTGTGTTCGTGTAGTTGCGAATGTCGCCGGTGATTTCCGCTACGTGGGGTTCAAAGGCGGCCTGGAAGGCTTGGACCGACTCGAAGGACAGATGCCCCATCGCCAGAAAGGCCGGGGGCGAGCCTGCCACAAGGCCTCCCACTCCTTCCTCCACATCAACTCTTTTGAGGGCCGCGCCGGACAGGCGACGCACAAGCGGGATGTGTTTCGCGAGGTAGTACTTCATGTCGAAGATCTTGCCTTCGCCGTTTGGATACAGCACGCTGATTCTGATCATGAGCCCTCCTTCAAAACAGCCATGGCGCTCCTGGCTTGAAGTACCCGATTAAACCCATGCGCAAGCTGGCGAGTCAATTGGGTGGTTCACCTAATTCGCGGGGTTGCGCTCGGATCGAGCGGAATTTCAGAGCGAAATGCGGGTAAAAAGATTCTGTTAACCAGGGAAATGGGGGCAAGAATTATAGGACGCCGGGGCTTCAATACTTCCCTTCTCGGCGCGAGCTTTCGGAATTTTGGTGCGTGCAAAGTCGGCTACAGGCAAGGAACAAATGGATTGAGGTCCGCGGGGCCGTGCAGTAAGTTTGGCGGAGACGGATGGTCGGTGTTTCGACGGAGGCGGAGAACAACATGCGAATTCTGAGAATGCTGGTTGTGTTGGGTGTGGTTTTGTGTGCGTTTGCGGGAGCCGCGAGGGCCCAAATTGTGCGCTGCTCTTCCGATGACGGGCGCAAACAATTTTGCCAGGCGGATACGCGCTACGGAGTAACGATGGTGAAGCAGGTGAGCGGCGCGCCATGCCAGCAGGGCCGGTCTTGGGGTTACAACGACCGGGGGATCTGGGTGGACCACGGTTGCAGGGCGGAGTTTGCGGTGAGGAGCGCGGCCTATGCCAACGGCGGGAGGCAGGTTCCCTGCTCTTCGGATGACGGCCGGCGGCGCAATTGCCCGGCGGATACGCGAGCGGGCGTGGCGCTGGAAAAGCAGACCAGCGGCGCGGCTTGCCTGCAGGGGTATTCGTGGGGATATGACGAAGGCGGAATCTGGGTGGATCATGGATGCCGGGCTTACTTCCGGGTGGAGTTCGAGCGGGCGGGGGAAAATCGCGGCGGCGAATCGATTGTGCGCTGCTCTTCGGATGATGGCGGGCGGCACTACTGCGAGGCGGACACGCGTGGCGATGTGGACCTGATTCGGCAGCACAGCGATGCGGCTTGCCAGGAGGGAGTCTCGTGGGGCTTTGACCGGCGCGGCATCTGGGTGGACCATGGATGCCGGGCGGAGTTTGTGGCGCAGCCGAACGAGCGGCCGGACCACCCGGGAGGTCAGGGCGGACCAGCGCAATCGCTCTATTGCGCTTCGGACGACGGGAGAAGGAATTTCTGCCCGCTGGACGTGCGGGGCGGAGTGCAACTGGTGAAGCAGCGGAGTGGGGCGGCGTGCCAGGAAGGATATTCGTGGGGGGCCGACGAGCGAGGGATTTGGGTGGACCACGGATGCCGGGCGGACTTTGTGGCAACGGGCCGCGGTGAAGGAAACGGTGAAGAGCATCGGCATGGACGAGCCTGTAATCGCTCGGTTGGACAGGAGAGAGCGGACGAATTGGAACGGCAATGCAAGCAGGTTGCGCCGGGGAACCGGGCGGCTTGCAGCGATGAGAATTCGTGCCACGTGATTACGGAAGAGATCCGGAAGGGTTGCCAGTTGTTGGGGAGGGATGCGCCGAGGTATTGCGAGGAGTATCGGTAGAGAATGTCGGCGCGCCGACATTGAAGGTAATACTTGAAGGTTTGGGCTAGGATTGAAACGATCAAGTCTAGATCCGCTGAGATCGAAGAGCGCTGGCCCCGCAGATTCGTCCGGGGCGCAAACGACGCGCATGGAGGCCAGCGCTACATGGGTAGGGACAGCCTTCGTACCAATTAAAGAGGGCCGGGCGAGCCCGGCCCCTACAAGTTTGCTATTCTGTTTCGGACTCCATGATTCCGCTGAAGGATATTAATCCGACTCGAAATTTTCCTTTTGTCAATGTGATGCTGATTTCGGCGAACGTGCTGGTGTTTTTTTACCAGATCACGTTGTCGCCGCACGCGGCCAAGGCGTTTCTGCTTGCCAATGCGACTATCCCGTCGCGGATCCCGGCGTTTCTGGCGGGGCATGCGCCGGCCAGCATGGCGCTGTTTCCTTTGTTCAGCAGCATGTTTCTGCATGGGGGGTTGATGCACCTGCTGGGGAACATGCTGTTCCTTTATATATTCGGGGACAACGTGGAGGATGCGTTCGGGCATATCGGGTATTTGTTTTTTTATCTTTTGTGCGGGATCGGCTCGGGGCTGATTCACGTGATGTTCAACTGGGACTCGGCGATACCGGCGCTGGGGGCTAGCGGGGCGATCAGCGGGGTAATGGGGGCGTATGCGGTGCTGTTCCCGAAGCATCAGATTTTGACGTTCTTTTTTATTTTTCTGATACCGGTGCCGGCGATTCTGATTTTGGGGTATTGGTTTGTGCTGCAGTTTGTGGCGGGGATCAATGGATTGGGGATGGCGACGGCGGGGGGAGTGGCTTGGTGGGCGCATATTGGGGGATTCTTGATGGGGGTGGTGATTGCTTGGGCGGGGAAGAAAAGATAAGAGGGGGACTTAACGCAGAGTTCGCGGAGGAGACGCAGAGGGCGCAGAGAAGAGCAAGCTGGACTTCGCTTTATGCTATTCTGTGGCTTCATGGCAGCCAAAACCAACCGAGAAAAACAGCAGGCGCACGAACTCATCGACCGCCTCGGACCTAAGCAGGTATCCGCCGTTGTTGGACTGCTTGAGGCGTTGCTCGACCCGGTCTCGCGGGCGATTGCCAATGCGCCGACAGACGATGAACCGGAGAGCGAGCAGGAGCGCCGGGAAGTTGAGGAATCAAGAGCCTGGTTCGAGCGACAAGGCGGCCAAGGAATTTCCCACGAAGAAGTACTCGCGGATTTCGGCATCTCCCCCAACCGTCCCAAAAAACAGAAGGGCTAGGCGTGAAGAAAATTGCCTGGTCGGAACGCGCTCGGGCCGAGATCCGCAGGTTGGATCGAGAGACGGCCATGCGTATTTTCACTGCGCTTGCTCGCTTTGCTGAAAGCGGAGAAGGTGACATCAAAAGGCTCAAAGGAACCGCAGGCGAATTACGCCTTAGGGTTGGGGACTACCGTATTCGCTTCACCGAGGAACAGGGGGATATGTTGCACATCCACTCCGTGCGGCATCGCAAGGATGCCTACCGCTGATGGCGGACAAGGAAGATAAAGACGAAGAACGATTTAACGCAGAGAGCGGAACGAGACGCAGAGGGCGCTAAGAAGAGGCGGAAAGGATTAGGGTTCAAGTGTTACTTGAATGTTTGGAGATTTGGTTGAGGAGGTAGTCGGAGACTTCGAGAGTAGATTTGGAGCCGCCGAGGTCGGGAGTGGTGATGTTGTCGTTTAGTGCGGATTTTACGGATTGCTTTAGTTGGTGAGCTTCGTCATTCCAGTTTAGAAATTCCATTAACAAGCCAGCGGTTAGAACGGAGCCGAAGGGGTTGGCAATTCCCTTTCCGGCGATGTTGGGGGCGGAGCCGTGGACCGGCTCGAAGAGCGAGGTGCGACCGGGATGGATGTTTGCGGAGGGAGCGAGGCCGAGGCCGCCGGCGAGTTGCGCGGCGAGATCGCTGATGATGTCGCCGAAGAGATTGTTGGTGACGATGACGTCGAACTGGCGCGGGTCGCGGACAAGTTCCATGGCGAGTGTGTCGATATAGAGGTGGCGGGAGTCGACGTCGGGATATTCGGCGCGGACGGATTTGAAGACGCGCTGCCAGAGGTCGCCGGCGTAGGTCATGGCGTTGGATTTGTCGGACATGCAGAGGCGTTTGAGCTTGTGGGTTTGGGCGTAGTCGAAGGCGTGGCGGATGATGCGCTCAACGCCCTTGCGGGAGTTGACGTCTTCCTGAGTGGCGATTTCGTCGGGGGTGTCTTTTTTGAAGAAGCCGCCCATGCCGACATACAGGCCTTCGGTGTTTTCGCGGAAGACGATCAGGCGGATGTCGTTGGTGGTGATGTCGCGGAGAGGAGTGTAGCGCGGGTGGAGGAGTTCGGTGGGGCGGGCGTTGACGAAGAGATCGAGCTTGAAGCGCAGGCCGAGGAGGATGTCGGCGGCGTGCTGATTGGAGGGGACGCGGGGATCGCCGAGGGCGCCGAAGAGGATAGCGTCGAATTCGTCGCGCAGCATTTCAACGGCGCCGGGAGGAAGGGTGATATTTTCGCGGAGGAATTTGTCGGCGCCCCAGTCGAAGTGGACGAACTCGATGGGGCGTTCGTGCTTGGCTGCTGCGGCCTGGATGGCTTTGACGGCGACAGGCGTGACTTCCTTGCCGATGCCGTCGCCGGGGATTACCGCGATGCGGGCGTTGGGACCGCCGTTGCGGAGGGGGATGTTGGGCACGTGTGTGGCTCCGTTGGAATGGTGAAGAGGTAAGTTAGCACAGGTTGATGAGGGATATCAGATGGCAGCGATCAGCTAGCAGGAAGCCTAGGAAAGAAAGCTTAACGCAGAGGCGCTGAGGGCGCAGAGTTCGGAAAACGGGAATCAGGAGCTGCGGGCGGAGTTATGATTGGCGTCGGGATTTCGCGAGGGGGGGAGATGTTGGATAAGAGCAGGATGGTGGGATTTGTGCCGACCACGGATTATGAGGCGGCGCGGGAATTTTATGTGGGGAAACTGGGTTTTACATTTGTGAGCCTGGACCAGTTGGCGCTGGTGGTGATGGCGGGCAAGCAGAGGATCCGGATAACGAAGATGCCGAATTATTCGCCGCTGCAGGGGACGATCCTGGGATGGGAAGTGGAGAAGATCGAGGATGTGGTGAAGTGGCTGGCGCAACGCGGAGTGGTAACGGAGAAATATCCGTTTGTAGAAGACAAGGAGTTTGGAATTTGGAAGGCACCGAGCGGAGCCAAGGTGGCGTGGTTCAAGGACCCGGACGGAAATATATTGGGGATTTCCCAACACCCCTGAGGATATTCGGCATGATTGCGGACACTAGGAAAATATTTGTGACCACCTGGCAAGGGTATGCACGCGCGTTTCCTTCGAGCACACGAATTGCGCATCCGGAGATGGAGATTGCGTTCGCGGGGATTGCGGTGCCGCTGTTTAACCTGGCCTTTCCGAAGACCAAAGCGGAACTGAAGCGAGAGGAGTTCGAGCGTTTGCTGGGCGAGTTTGGGAAGATTCTGGAGTCGCGCGGCGTGCCTGGGCTTATGTTTTTACGGACCGGGCAGGTTGAGAAGAACTCTGGAATTGAGGCGATGTTCCGCATGCCGGGGATGGTGGCGGGAGAATTGTTGCCTCCGAAACGCGCGCTGGGGGAATTTGTGATTCGAGAAATTGCGGGAGCGGCGATGGCGGAGGAGATTGCGCGGCTGAATGTGGTGTGTCACGAGATGGAGTTGAAGGACGTGGCGGAGTTGACTTGCGCGGGACTGTGGGAAGGGCCGAATCACGGGTTCTTGCTTTACGAGAATGGCGTGGCGGTGGCAGGAGGTTCGGCGTCGTTTATGGAGGGAGTTTCCTACGTGGGATGGATGGCGACGCTGCCGAAGCATCGCGGGCGCGGGTACGCGGAAGCGCTGCTGCGGCATATGGACAGGTTTATGAGGCTGCGGTATGGAGTAAACGAGACGGTTCTGCACGCGACCGAGATGGGCCGGCCAGTGTACCAGCGCATGGGGTTTCGGGCGGTGGATGAGTTTGCGGCGTATTTGTGCGTGAGATGAAATGGGGGACGCGGTCTGACGGCGGAATGTTAGACGGGAGGGTGCGATGAAGCGATTGAGGACGATGGGGATTTTGGTAGTGGCACTGCTGCTCTGCGTTGGTGCGCGGATCGCGGCACAGGGGACGGCGGTGGAAGGAACAGTGGAGGCTACGGGGAAATTGGTGAAGGTGATGGCGGCGGGAGCGGAGACTACGGGATGGGCAATTCAGTTTGAGAATGAGGTGAGTTTCGGCGGGAATGCGGTGCATTCGATTGAAGTGGAAGGCGACGTGAAGAAATTTGGGAAGCTGGAGAACAAGAAGGTTACGGCGAAAGGGATGATTGTGCACCGGCCGGGAACGGAGCGGAAGGATCGGATGGTGTTTGCGGTGCAGAAGATTAAGGAATGGAAGGCGCCGGCGGCGGATAGGCCGAGCAGTTATTGATACGCGCGAAGGAGTGGATTGACTCCGAAGGAAGAGTTCAATAGGCTCACGACACCTGAGGAGGGACCATGAGAAAAATCGTCACACTGGGATTGATAACGGCTGTTGTGATGCTTTGTGCGGGGATTTGGACTGCGGCGCAGGACAAGCCGGAGGTTGTGGAGGTCACTGGGATTTTGGTGAAGGTGTCGGCGGTTGGGGCAGACTCAACGGGATGGGAGATGCACCTGCCGAATGAAGTGAACATCGACGGGAAGGTGACGAAGGCGGTGGAAGTACAAGGAGACCCGCACAAGTTTCAGAAGCTGGAAAATTTGCGGATTACGGTGAAGGGGATCGTGATGCATCCGTCGGCGGATCGGATTGTGATCAAGGTGCAGAAGATTAAGGAGTGAGGGGAGTGAGTGGCCAGTGGCCGGCGACCGGTGACAAGCGAAGAGAAGATTTTTAACACAGAGGGCACTGAGGAAGGGCACAGAGTTCGCTGAGAAGAAAACCCAGAGGGCCGGGCAAGCCCGGCCCCTACAACGGCAAGAGTTAGGAGGAGCGGGCGGATTCGGTTAGGAAGAGGCCGAGGAGGGCCAGGGCGGCGCCGAGGAGTTCGGACATGGAGCCGTGTTCGTTGAGGAAGAGGATGCCGAGGATGGTGGCGGAGACGGGAAGAAGGTAGGAGAAGGCGCTGAGCTGGGAGGCTTCGAGATAGCGGAGGAGCCAGAAGTAGAAGAGGTAGGCGAGGGTGGAACTGAAGATGGCGCTGAAAGCGAGGCAGGCCCAGGCGAGCCAGGGAATGGATTGCCAGTTGGGGAGCGGGCCAAGCGCGAAGGCGCGGTTGATGGCGATGGGGAGAATGATGAGGCCGCCGAAGAGATAGTTCCAGGTGGTCATGGTGAGGGCGTCGTACTTCCCTGCTACGCGCTTGCCGAGGACGACGTAGAGGGCGAAGGCGAGCGAGCCGCAGAGGGTGATGAGATCGCCCGTGAGCGTGGGCGAGTGGCGGGAGACTCCGCCAGAGCCGGAGGCGAGGATGGCTACGCCGACGAAAGAGACGGCCATGCCGAGGGCTTTGCCTAGCGTGAGTTTTTCGAGGCGGAAGAGGACAGCGAGGATGAGGGCGTAGATGGGGCCCATGCCGAGGATTAACGAGGAGTGAGCGACGCTGGTGTAACGAAGACCTACCGTGAAGCACATCTGATTTAAGCCGATACAGAAAAAACCGAGATAGGCGAAGGTGAAGAGGTCGTGGAGCGTGCGGGGCTGCTTGTGCGCTTTGAGGTCGGCGGAGAACGCACGGAGTCGGGCGGCGATGGGGTAGATGGCGAGCATGAAGGCGGAGGCGGCGACTACGCGGAAAGAGGCGAGGGTGAGCGGCTCGAAGGAGCGGAGAGCGATTTTGACGGTGAGATAGTTAACGGCCCAGATGGCCATGATGAGGGTGATGCAGACGACAAGGATGGAGCGGGAGGGACGGTGGCCGTCGGAGGGATTTATGCGCATGGGATCGGGGACATTTTTAGGATTATACGGGAGAAAGGAAGAAGATTTAACGCGGAGGGCGCGGAGATCGCAGAGAAGAAAAAGATCGGAAGAAAACCCAAGAGCACAGCCAGGAATGGCTGTGCCACAGAAGCGGGCCGGGCGAGCACGGCCCCTACAAAGGCGCGAAAACGATTAGGTGAGGTGGAGTTTGCGGGTGGTTAGGGTGTCGATGCGTTTTAGGTTGGGGAGGAAGCCGATGCCGGGGGTGGCGGGGACTTGGATGGTGCCTTGGGGGCTTACGGTTACTTCGGGGGTGATGATGTCGCGCTCCCAGTAGCGGGCGCTGGCGGAGACGTCGCCGGGCAACGAGAAATTGGATTGGGTGGACATGGCGATGTTGTGGGCGCGGCCTACGCCGGACTCGAGCATGCCGCCGCACCAGACAGGGATGGAATTTTTGGCGCAGAGATCGTGAATGCGTTTAGCTTGCAGGTGGCCACCGACGCGGCCTAGTTTGATGTTGATGATTTTGCAGGCGCCGAGGGAGATGGCGGCTGCGGCTTGTTCGTAGGTGTGGATGCACTCGTCGAGGCAGAGGGGGGTTTGCAGATTTTTCTGGATGGCGACGTGGCCGAAGAGGTCGTCCCAGCCGAGGGGCTGCTCGATCATCATGAGGTAGAAGGCGTCGAGCTGCTGGAGGAGTTGGAGGTCTTCGAAGCGATAGGCGGAGTTGGCGTCGACGGAGAGCTTGATGCGCGGATAGAGATTGCGAATGTGCTGGACGGGGGCGAGGTCTTTGCCGGGCTTGATTTTCAGCTTGATGCGCTGGTAGCCGGCGTCGAGCTCTTTTTTGACGGCGGCGGTGAGTTCTTCGACGGTTTCTTTGATGCCGATGGAGACGCCGCAAGGAATTTCTTCGCGAGTGCCACCGAGCAATTTCCAGAGGGGAAGATTTTTGAGTTTGGCTTCGGCGTCCCACGCGGCGGTTTCGAGCGTGGCTTTGGCCATGGTGTGGCCGCGGACGCGTTCAAGGAGGGGCCAGACATCGGCGGCGGATTGGATGTGCTTCCCTTTCAGCATGGGCCAGAGATAGGCGGTGATGACGTGCCAGGAGGTTTCGGTGTCTTCGGGAGAGTAGAAGGGACTTTCGCCTGCGGTGCATTCGCCCCAGCCGGCGGAGGAGTCGAGATTGAGTTCGGCGAGGAGGATGCGGCGCTCGGTGACGCGGTCCATGCTCGTTTCGAAAGGAGCGATGAGCTTGAGGTGGATTTCGCGGAGGGTGAGAGAACGGATTTGCATTGGAGATTTATTATGACGCAAGTCTGGTGGGTGGAGGGGTTGGAATTTGGGGATAACAGATAGCAGCGATCAGATAGCAGGGGGCGAAGAGGGGAGGGGACTTAACGCCCCGACCGGGTGGGGTAAACGCCGGACGCTGAGATCGGACGCAGAGGGCGGAGAGAGATTTTGGTGCTACGAGGAACTGCGTGGAGGTGAATTGGTTGCCACGGTCCCTCCACTGCGCGGCCCGACGCGCCAAAATGCGGCGCGGAGGAAAAAATCGGGCCGCTCCGGTCGGGATGACAGAGAAGGGAGAAGAGAACACAGGCTGAAGCCTGTGCTACTAGAAGTCGGACCAGGGTTGGAGAAGGTAGTCGGCACCGGTCGGGGTGAAGCGTAGGGAGGTGGCGGCGTAGCGTTTGGAGAACCAGGATTGGAAGTCGGAGCGGATTTTGGATTGGAAAGTGGAGATTGAGGATTCGGTGGATTCGAGTTTGGGGATGTGGATTGTGGCGGGGGCTTCGGTGGGGTCGGGGGTGAGGTTGTTGATGGCGGCGATGGTGCGCTTGGAGTCGAGATGCCATTCGGCCAGGAGGCGGTCGGTGGGGAGGTTGCGGTGGAGGGGGCTGGAGGTGATGCCGTAGAAGTTGGGGATGTAGGTGCGGACGATGGCGCCGAGGCGATTGAGATTGAAATGGGCGTTGCGGGTTTCGAGCGGGTCGAAGGTCCACTCGATGAGGCGGATGTCGCGGCTGAGGGCTTCTTCGCGTTGGAAGAGTTTGAGGGCGCGGCCGATTTTGCGGTCGCGGTATTCGGGGAGGACACCGGTCATGTGGGAGTGGAGGTACGGAGATTTGTCGCGGACGCCGACTAGGGCCATGGTGAAGCCGACCATGGTGGGGCCGTCGAAGGCGCCGAGGACCTGGCCGCCGGTCTGGTTGGCAACGACGAAGGTGGTGTAGGGTTCGGTTTCGAGGTCGGACTCGTTCCAGACGGATTTTTGGATTTCGACGCAGCGGTGGAAGTCGGGAAGGGTGGTGCATTTGCGGATTTGGATTTGGGATGTCATGAGGAAGCCGACAGTCGGCAGCCGACAGCTAACAGCTTCGGAGAAGAGAAAACGTAACGCAGAGGCGCAGAGGACGCAGAGAAGAGTAACCCAAGAGCACAGCCAGGAATGGCTGTGCCACGGGAGGTGGCGGCAGTGTTTGCGGCCGGCATTATTTTGAGGTGGCCTTGGAGAGTTCGTTTCGTTTGGATTGATCCCAGAGAGATTCTAGGTGGGGGCGGGGGATTTCGGCGAGAGTGGTTCCCTGCTCGCGGGCGATTTTTTCCATTTCGCGGAAGCGGCGTGTGAATTTGGCGCTGGCTTTGTGGAGGGCGATTTCGGGATCTACGTTGAGGAAGCGGGAGAGATTTACGGCGACGAAGAGGATATCGCCTAGTTCGGATTCGAT
>WNFR01004127.1_pt1 | contig 20002 bp, 21 predicted proteins | sample 5400221 | NCBI WGS metagenome assembly WNFR01 (sample SAMN13153357, study PRJNA577476) | soil metagenome | isolation source: 40 cm soil under Madrone tree | place: USA:California | collected 2016-06-14 | reverse complement strand
CGTGCATTTATGGGCCTTGAAATGCGGCCGGAGCTTGATGCGCCGCTTGGCGAAATATTCCGCGGCGCGGGCGATATTGCGATCCGCCGCGGCGCGGTCGACGACGAGACAGGGGGTGGCGAGTTTGGCGAGAAATTCCCTGGGGAAGGTCATGAGAAATCCAATACTCCAATGAGCCGTTTAAGAACCTGGTTGACGACGATCAAGCCTTCGCCGGGCCCTCTCGCAACCGCCGGAGATTAGCCGCTGCCAAGCCGTTTCCAAACCCGGACGCCATAGCGGGTGGCGATCGGCCGGCGCGCCCGCGCCATGCCGACCCGAAGGCTGTCCCAGGGAGTCATCTTGACGGCTCACATGTTCTATAATAAGCTAACTAAAGTCGCTACCCGGTATCGTCGGAGGGCCCATGCCCGCCTTCGCCTGGCAGATATCAATCAGCCCGCGGTTCGAACTGTTCCTGGCTCTTTGGTCGGCGCTGGGCGACAAGGCGCGGCGCCATCCCGAATGGCGGCAGAGGGTGCGCAAGATGCTGCCGCCCGAATTCCATCGCGCGCAGGCGGTGTTGGGCGGTTGCCCCGAACTTTGGATCCTGTTTTTCGATGCCCCGGGATTGCAACCCCCGGAAGCCGACCCCGGCAAGGTGCTGGCGGCCATCCGCCGGCGCCCGGCGGGCGAATTGGTGGAGGGTCTCCTGGCCGCCCTCCTGCACAGCAGGGCGGCGGCGGCGCAGTTGATGGCAGGCGATATCACGTTGATCGACGCGCTGGCGGGATTGCCACGGCGAAAACGCCAATGGCTGGGATACATGGGGCTCTACCCCTACGAGGGCGAGCGGCCCATGGCCCGTGCCGTTGCCCTCATGATCGCCGATCCCGCCGGTTTCAAGGGCCATGCGCTAAGCGCGCTGGAGATTTTCCTTCGCGATGTCTTCGCCGCTGATTGGCGCCGGCTGCGCCCGCAACTGGCGAAAGCGGCGGAGCATGCCCAGGGGATGCTCGAGGGCGGCGACTGGCCCGCCATCGGCCGGACCTTGGGCCTCAATATTGAATTCGACTTGCGGAGGCGACAGATCCGCGCGCTGCGCGGGGGCTATGCCCTGCCCTTCGCCGATCTGGGCCAGGCTTATTTCCTGCCTTCGGCTTTCAATGAATTGCAGTTCTGGACAGTGCTGGAACAGGAATCCGGCCGCACCGACCCGCTGATTCCTTTCCTCGATCCCGGCATCCGGCTCACCCTCGAGCGGCCGCACGCGGCGCGCCCCGCCCTGCCGGTTCGCGATGTCGCCCTGGTCTTTCGCGCGCTGGGCGATGCCACGCGCTTCGCCATGGCGGGATTGCTGGCCCGCCGTTCCATGTCCTCGGCCGAACTCGGCCGGCAGCTGGGCCTCAGCAAGCCCACCGTCGCCCATCACGTCCACGAGCTGCGCCAGGCGGGATTATTGGGCGAACAAAACGACGGCAAGGCGGTGATCCTTTCCCTCGACCGGGCGGCCATCGAAGCGTTGTCGGGATTGGCCGTGGCGAAATTGTTCGACGCGGCGCAAGCGCCCGCCCTCGCCCGCTCGCGGCGCCCGTGATGAAGCGCACAACCAGAGCGATCACGCCGCCGGGTGTGAAAATTCGAGCGATCACCCCCACCGATCGCCGCGCCATCGAGGCTCTCTTCGGGGACCGCGGCGCCTGCGCCGGTTGCTGGTGCATGCATTGGCGTTTGCCGCGCGGGGGCCAGCTCTGGCGTGAGATGCAGGGCGAGCCGAACAAGCGCGCCTTTTTCAAGCTGTTGGCGGCCGGCCGCGTTCGCGCCCTGATTGCCGAAGCCAAGGGCGAGCCGGTGGGCTGGTGCAGCTTCGGCCTACGCGGCGATTTCCCCAGACTGGCCGCCTCCCGTGTCTTCCATCGCGCACAGGAGACGCCGACGACCTGGAGCGTTGTCTGCTTTTTCATCAAGCCGGTTTGGCGCCGGCACGGCCTGGCAACCGCGCTGCTCCGGGCGGCGACGGCCGAGGCCTTTCGCGCCGGCGCCAGCGAGATCGAGGGCTTGCCCGCCTTGCATCGCCCGGGCGCCACCCTTGCCCCCGTCTTCGCCTGGACCGGCGTGGCGGAGATGTTCGAATCCTGCGGCTATGGCGCGGTCGAAAGCACTACGGGCCGGCGCCTCTATCTGAAATCGCGCTGAGGCGGTAATGTTTGCGGGATATCGCGAGGTCTTCGCCAATCCGAACTTCCGGCGCTTCTGGCTCGGCGCCTCGGTCTCCATGTTCGGCGATTCCATGACGCGCATGGCCTTCATCTGGTTCGTCTACCAGCAGACCAGATCCTCAGCGGCACTCGGCATTCTGATGATCTGTTACACCGGCCCGGTGGTGATCGGCGGCTTCGTGGCGGGTTGGGCGCTGGATCGCTTCGATCGCCGCCAGGTGATGATCTGGGATTGCCTGGTGCGCGGCCTCGCCATTGCGCTCGTGCCCTTGCTCTATGCCACGGGCCAGCTGGCAGTCTGGCATGTCTATGCCGCAGCGGCGGTCTACGGGCTTTTGACCATGGTATCGCTGGCCGGAATCCCCGCCATGATTCCCTCGCTGGTGGGTGAATCCCAACTCACCACCGCCAATGCCCTGGAGATCCTGAGCTATACCATCGCCGGTATTGCCGGGCCGGCGCTGGCTGGTGTGCTGATCGAGCTGATCGGCGCGCCAGCGACCGTGCTCGTCGATGTCGCCTCTTATCTCCTGTTCGCGCTCGCCATTCTCGGCGTCCGGCTGGCGCCACTGGCGGCACCAGCAGCGGCGAAGGCATCCCAGGGCCTGAGTGCCGCCATCGCGCTGCTGGTGGGAAATCCGGTGCTGCTCGCCATCACGGCCATGTTCATCGGGTTCAACATCGGCATGGGGGCGATGAACGTCTGGCTGCCCATTTATGTGCAGGAAGACCTGGGTGGCGGCTCGGCGCTTTATGGCTTGCTGCTGGCGGCAACCGCCGCGGGGGAATCGGCGAGTGCCGCGGCGCTGGGGGCGCTGCCCGCCGATCGCCGGCTGGGAATCAAAATTTCCATAGCACAGATTCTGGCCGGCCTGGCTATCGCGCTTGTTGGCCTGCTGCCCGGACTATGGAGCGCGGTCGCCGGCCTGTTCCTGGTGGGCTTTTTCGATTCGCCGCTGACCATCTGGGCCCAGACCCTGCGCATGGCCATCATTCCCCCGGCCTTGCGCGGCCGCGTCTTCGCCCTCATCCGCATGTCGATCCAGGCCGGCGGTCCCCTGGGCGGCGCCGTCGCCGGATTCCTGCTGCCCCTCCTGGGCATGGGTGCCACGATCCTGCTGTCGGCCGCGGCCATCGGCCTGCCCGGATTTGCCGGCTTCGCGGTGCGCCCGCTGCGCCGCGCCCAGGGGCCGGTGGCGAGCGGCGGATGACGCCAGGTCAGGAAGGAGCGGCCCGCGAAATCAGGCGGCCGGGACCGTCGCGTCGCGCTCGGTTCTGCGTTTGCGGATGCTCTCGCTCTTCAACTGGCCGCAGGCAGCCATGATGTCGCGACCGCGCGGCGTGCGCACCGGGCTGGCATAGCCGGCGTTGAAGACGATGTCGCTGAAGGCCGCAATGGCCTCGTCGCTGGCGCATTCGAAGGGTGCGCCGGGCCAGGCATTGAACGGGATCAGATTGACCTTGGCGGGAATGCCGGCGATCAGCTTGATCAGCGCCCTTGCATCGGTCGGCGAATCGTTGACGCCCTTCAGCATGACGTATTCGAAGGTGATGCGCCGGGCGTTGGTAAGGCCGGGGTAGCTTCGGCAGGCATCCATCAGCTCGGCGATGGGGTATTTCTTGTTGATGGGCACGATGCGATCGCGCAGTTCGTCGTTGGTCGCATGCAGCGAGATGGCGAGATTGACGTTCAGCTCCTGCCCGCAGCGCCGGATCATGGGTGCCACGCCGGCGGTCGACAGCGTGATGCGGCGCTTGGAGATCGAGATGCCCTCCCCATCCATGATGATATGCAGGGCCTTGGCCACGTTGTCGTAGTTGTAGAGCGGCTCGCCCATGCCCATCAGCACGATGTTGGAGATGAGGCGCCCGTCCGGCGGCGAGGGCCATTCGCCCAGCGCGTCGCGGGCCAACATCACCTGGCCCAGAATCTCCGATGGGGAAAGATTCCGCACCAGGCGCTGGGTGCCGGTGTGGCAGAAGCGGCAGGTCAGCGTGCAACCGACCTGGGAGGAGACGCAAAGAGCGCCACGATCTTCTTCCGGGATATGGACGGTTTCGGCCTCCTGACCGTCGGCGAAGCGCAACAGCCATTTGCGCGTGCCGTCGATGGATTGGCGATCGACCACGGCGCTCGGCCGCTCGATGACATAACGCGCCGCAAGCCGCGCCCGAAAATCCTTCGAGAGCGTGGTCATGGCGGCGAAATCGGTCAGGCCGCGATGATAGATCCAGTGCCAAAGCTGGCGCGCACGAAAGGCCGGCTCGCCCACCTGCTGCAATTCCGCGGTGAGTTCGGCGCGATCGAGCCCGACCAGGTTCTTGCGAGACTCGCTGTCGGCGGCTGGCGGCGCGAAGAGTTCAGCGTGGCCGGCCGTGCTCATCGCCTGACTCTCATCTCCTGGCTATTGAATCTTGCAGGCAGTGCCGATGGCCTGATAGGCCTTGGTGAAGCCGTTCAGCGAATATGTATCGGTGATCTGATTGCCGCGCGAGGACACGCCCTGGATAACCAGCGTATTGCCCTTGCGCATGGCAGTCACCAGCGCCTTGTCGGTATCCGCATCCTTGGCCCAGGCGCGATCTTTCTGCAGCAATCCCAACGAGAAATTCTGCTTGCCGATGGTGACCTTCACCTCGCTGTCGGGCTTGAATTCGTAGCCGGCGATATAGCTCACCTGGTCGCGGACGTTGGCCTGGGGGGCATGGGTGATAGCGATATATGGTTTGCCCCGGTTGGAGAATTTGCCGGCCTGTTTCTTGGGCTCGCTCGTGGCATAGCACAGCGTCTTGCCGCCCTCGTCATAGGTGGACGCGGTCCAATCGGTGAATTTGTTGATGGGCGTCGGCGCGCTGGCCGCCGCGGCTGTCTCGCCCGGCACCGCCAAGCCCGACATCGCCAGGCCCGAAACAGCCAAAATCACCGCCACGCCGCCCGCCTTGAGCAAGTTCATCATCGTCTTGACCCTAACTTTGCCATTCAACCGAAGGTCCTGAATTCGTTCCGCCCGGCCATTGAACCGCCGGAGGTTCGTTCCCGTAACATATTGTTGTGCAGCAGGCAATTTCACTGCTTCCCTTTCCGGGATTTTCGCCCTGGCGGCCCCGCCGGCGGCTTGCCCGATTTCCGATCCTGGGGCTAGATGTCCCAGTGACCCGCGACCGGCCAGCCCAGGTTCAAACGGCCAGTCCGGCCGACGAGCTGATCGAGCGCGTCGCCCGGACAGCTGACCGCGCCGCCTTTGCCGAGCTTTTCCGCCTGTTCGCTCCTCGGCTCAAATCTTATTTGATTCGTCGGGGCTGCGACATCGCTCTTGCCGAGGAGTTGATGCAGGAAACCATGGTCATGGTCTGGCGCCGAGCCGCCAGTTTCGACCGCCGCCGCGCCGGGGTGGCGACCTGGATCTTTACCATCGCCCGCAACAAGCGGGCCGACGCCCTGCGTCGCCAGCGCCGGCCGGAAATCGATCTTGAAGACCCGGCCTTGGCGCCCGATCCGCCACCCAGCACCGAAGAATCAGTGCTGGCCCATGAGCGGGGGCGCCGCCTGGCCCAGGCGCTCGCCACATTGCCCAAGGAACGGGCGGCACTGATTCGATTGGCTTATTTCGACGATCGGGTCCAAAGCGATATCGCCGCCGAGACGCGGCTGCCGCTCGGCACCGTCAAGTCGCGCCTGCGCCTAGCCTTGGCCAAGCTGCGCCGGGCGCTCGAGGCGTTCGAGCAATGGCCAGCCTTCATCCGGGACATCACCCCGCCGACGAGTTGTTGGTCGGCTATGCCGCCGGCAACATCGCCGAGGCCCCGGCTTTGATGATTGCCACCCATCTGGCGCTCTGCCCGGCCTGCCGGCGCCAGGTTGCCGATTACGAGGCCCTGGGTGGCGAATTGCTGAGTGAATTGTCGGAAGAACCTTTAGGGGCCGACAGTCTGGGCAAGACCCTGGCGGAGCTCAACCGGGTGGCGCCGGAGCCGGGGCGGCCGAGCTCCGCCAGCCCGCCGAAAAGCGATTCGCCCCTGCTGCCCCAGCCGCTGCGCGACTATATGTCTCAGGCCTGGGCGGCGCGGGGAACCTGGCGTTCGGCATGCCGGGCCTGCGGACCCTGAAGCTGAAGGCCGACGGAGCCAAAGTCTGGATGATGGAGCTGGGCGCGGGTCGACCCGTCCCCCATCACGGCCACCGCGGGCAGGAGATGGTCCTGGTGCTCTCCGGGGGCTATCACGATGGCGAAACCGGCTACGGCCCGGGCGATCTGCACGTGTCGGCGCCGGAGATCGTTCACCAGTCCATCGTCGATGATGACGGCCCTTGCCTCTGCCTGGTGATGGTGGAAGGCGGCATCCGTCCCACCAGCCTGCTGGGCCGTGTCGTCGCGGGCTTATTCGGCTACTGAAACCGTCTTCCGGCTGCGCTTGCGCCTCCACAGCGGCTCGCCATGGACATGGGCGGCCGGGCGCGCTTGGCCTCCGCCGGTCCGCACCGGCCGTTCGGCGAATCTTCCCAGGCTGATCATCCGGTCGTACATGACAAGGGCGCCGGCGATGGCGAGATTGACGCAGAACTTCGTGGGGATCTTCACCAGGAAATCGCAGCGCTCGACGAGATCCTGCGACAGGCTCGCGCGTTCGGCGCCCAGCACATAGGCTGCCTGGTGCGGATGGGTGAAGCTGGGCAGATCGACGGCATCATCCATGAACTCGACGCCCACCAGCCGGCAGCCATGGGGCAAATGCAGATCCGCCAGAGCGCCGTAGGCATGGAAGGGCAGACTCGCCACCGCCGCCGAGGTATCGGATTGGGCCGCGGCCTTGGCATCGAAGGCGGCGCCAATGGTGAAGGTGAAACTGGCGCCGAAGGCATGGGCGCTGCGCAACAGGCTGCCGAGATTCATCGGCTTGCTGATGCCCTCGACGCCGATGCCGAAATATCCGCGCATGACGGCGAAGCTTGCATGGGCTCTTGCGGCGCGGCAAGGTGTTTCATCCCTATAAACGCCTCTCGAGGCCTATCCGTGAAATCCGAAGATATGACTAATCAGCATCCGCCTTTGATCGTCGAAGTCACCCGGGGCAAGGCCGAGCAGGACGGCGATTTTGTCGAAAGCCGGCATCGCTGCCATGCCGCCGTAGTCGATCGAGATGGAACGGTCGTGCGGAAGTGGGGCGACGTCGATCAGCCGATCTACGGCCGCTCGGCGATCAAGCCGATGCTGGCCCTGGGGCTGGTGGAGAGTGGTGCCGCCGATGCCTTCAAGCTCGGCAACGCGGAGATCGCGCTCGCCTGCGCCTCCCACAGCGGCGAGCCGCAGCATGTGGATCGGGTACGCGCCTGGCTGCAGCGCATCGGGCGGTCGCCTGCCGATCTCGAATGCGGCGCCCACATGCCCTACAACGAAGTTGCCATGCGCGACATGGTCCGCGCCGGCATCGAGCCCGACGCCAGCCACAACAATTGTTCGGGCAAGCATAGCGGCTTCCTGACCACGGCCGTGCATCTCAAGGAACCGACCAAGGGCTATATCCGATACGAGCATCCCATCCAGCAGCGCCTGCTGGGCATCATGGAACAGTTTTCAGGCCTCGATCTTTCCCATGCGCCCCGCGGCGTCGATGGCTGCGGGATTCCCACCATCGCCCTCCCCATCGCCCAAACGGCCATGGCCATGGCGCGCCTGGCCGATCCGCAGGGCCTGCCCCCGGCGCGTGCCGCCGCCGCCAAGCGCATCGTCACTGCCATGACGGCCGAGCCTTACATGGTGGGCGGCACGGGCGAGTTCTGCAGCGAGGTCATGCATGCGCTCGGTGGCAAGGCGGCGCTTAAGCCGGGCGCCGAAGGGGTCTATGCCGGCATACTTCCCGAACTCGGGCTCGGCATTTGTCTCAAGAACGAAGACGGCGCCGGCCGGGGATGCGAAGTGGCCATGGCTCAGATCCTGGTCGAGCTCGGCGTCTTGAGCGCGGAAGAGCGGGCCAAGCTCGCGGACCGGCTGACGCCGCCGGTGGTAAACCGGGCGGGGCTCAAGGTCGGCCGCATTCGCGCCGCGGCCGACGCCGCGTTCTAAGGATCGGCGTCGATCATGCGCGCAATTCAATGTCGGGCCTGGGGAGAGATCGACAATCTCGCCCTCGTCGATATTCCGCCGCCCGACAAGCCAGGCCCGGGCGAGATCCTCGTCGACGTCGCTGCGGCCGGGGTCAATTTCGCCGATCTCCTGATGACCGCCGGCAAATATCAGGAACGGCCCATGCCGCCCTTCACGCCGGGATTCGAAATCGCCGGAACGGTGCATGACATTGGCGCGGACGTCTCACGCCTCAAGCCGGGCAATCGCGTCCTGGCGTTGCTGGATCGCGGCGGCTTTGCCGAGCAGGCGATCGCGCGCGAGGCGGACACATTTATTTTGCCGGACGCCATGGATTTCGCTACCGCGGCTGGATTCGCCATCGCCTATGGCACCTCTCACGGGGCGCTGACATGGCGCGCCGCGCTGAAACCAAACGAGTTGCTGCTGGTGCTGGGCGCCGCGGGGGGCGTGGGATTGACGGCGGTGGAGGTCGGCAAGGCCTTGGGCGCCCGGGTCATCGCCTGCGCCGGTAGCGCTGAGAAGCTCGCCATCGCCAAGGCCCACGGCGCCGATCATGTGATCGACTACCGCGAAGAAAGCCTCCGCAGCCGGTTGCGCGAGATCGCCGATGGCGGCGGCGTGGATGTGGTCTATGACCCGGTGGGCGGCGACAGCTTCGATGCCGCCCTGCGTTCGACCAATTGGAACGGGCGGCTCATCGTGATCGGTTTTGCCGGCGGCAAGGTGCAACAGATTCCTGCCAATGTCCTGCTGGTGAAAAACCTCTCGGTGCACGGTTTCTATTGGGGTTCCTACCGGCGCCAGCAGCCCGATCTTCTGCCCCCCGCCTTTGCCCAGATGTTCGCCTGGTGGGAATCGGGCAAGCTGAAACCGCGAGTTTCCGGGCGCTACGATCTGGCCGAGGCCAAGACCGCGCTCAGCCTGGTCGCCGAGCGACGGGCGACGGGCAAGATCGTGCTGACGACCGGTCGCGAATGAGCGATCCGGTTGCCGCCCAATACGAGGCCTATCCCTACCCCGCACGCAATCCGCAGGATGAGAAATCCCGGATGGTGGATGGCTCCCCCAGCCATCTGAAGGAAGTCGACCATTATATTTTCGGAGGGTCGCGCGATTTTCGGCAGCCCTTTCGCGCCCTTGTAGCGGGCGGCGGCACGGGTGACGGGCTCATCCTGCTGGCTCAGCATCTGGCCGATCGCGGCTGCCCGGCCGCGGTGGTCTATCTCGATGTCTCCGTCGCCTCGCGGCGCATCGCCGAAGCCCGGGCCAAGACCCGGGGGCTGACGAATATCCAGTTTCATACCGGCTCGCTGCTCGACCTGCCCCGAATCGGCCTCGGCCGGTTCGACTACATCGATTGCTGCGGCGTGCTGCATCATCTGGCGGATCCCGCCGCCGGTGTCGCCGCGCTGACCTCGGTCATGGCGCCGGAGGGCGGCATGGGTCTGATGCTCTATGGGGCCCTTGGCCGTACCGGCGTATATCACGCTCAGGCCATGCTGAAGATGCTGGGCGACAACGAAGAGGCGTTGAGCGCTCGCATCGATCGTGCCAAGCGGCTGATGGGGCAATTGCCGGAGACCAATTGGCTGGCACGCAATTCGGCCATCGGCGATTACAAACGCGGCGAGGACGCCGCCATCGTCGATCTGCTGCTCCATGCCCGCGATCGCGCCTATGGCGTCGATGAAATCGACCAGCTCGTTCGAGGAGCGGGCCTCGAGATCGTCTCCTTCATCGATCCCTGGCGCTACGATCCCGACAGCTATCTGAGCGACGCCAAGCTGAAGGCGCGGCTGGCCCCGCTTCCGGCGCTGGCTCGTGCGCGCTTTGCCGAGCTTCTGGCCGGCAATATCAAATCCCACATCTGCTATGTCGTCGCGGCCGGCCGCGCCGCCACAGCACTGGCGCGATGCGACGATCCTTCGGCCATCCCGGTAATGCGCCATGACGACGGCCCGGCAATCGGGCGCGCCATCAAGGACGACCGCATCGCTTTTCGCATCGATGGGCTCGAGGTCGGTTTTGCCCTGCCCCGCATGGCCCCGGCCATCTTGGCGCGCATCGATGGCCGTCGCTCACTCTCGGAGTTGCAGCGCGATCTCGCAGCCGAATTCGGCGCGCGGGCGGCGCCCGCCGCCTTCGACAGCGACTTCGCCCGGCTCTACAAGGTCATGAACGGCATCGGGCGCATGACGATTCGGCATGTCCCAACATGAAACAACAAGGCGCCCTGCGATGATCTCCCGCGAATACCGCCTGTTTCTGCGTCGGTGGGCGAAGAATCCCATGAGCATCGGCGCCATCGCGCCCAGCAGCCGGCGTCTGGCCGATGCCATGGCGCGCCAGGTGCCCGCCTTCGGAGCAGGTCCGGTGATCGAACTGGGCGGCGGCACCGGCAACATCACGGCCGGGCTTCTGCGCGCCGGCATCGCCGCCGGCCGGCTGGTGGTACTCGAGCGCGATCCCGCCCTCCATCGCATGTTGCAGGAGCGCTACCCGCAATTGCGCGTGGTGCTGGGCGATGCGGCGGCGCTGGTGGAATGCTTGCGGCCGCTGGGCGTCGAACGGGCGGATGCGGTGGTCTCGGGCCTGCCGCTGTTGTCGATTCCCCGCAACATCCAGGACGAGATCGTGCGCGGCGTCTTTCGTCTGCTGTCGCCGGGCGCGCCGTTCATCCAGTTTACCTATGGGCCCTATTCCCCAGTCGGGCGGGAACGTCTGGGGGTCAGCGGGAAAGTGGCGACATGGGTCCCGGCGAATCTGCCGCCGGCCAGCGTCTGGGTCTATCGCCGGACGGCGGGCTCGTCCCAGGTCAGGTGAATCATATCGAGGGAGGGCGGGGCGACAGGGGTCGCCGAGAGCAGGCCATGGATCTGGCCGCGATGATGGGTCTGATGGTTGAAGATGTGGCCAAGTACCTGGACCATGGGCACGGACTTCCCCTCGCCCGCCATGTTGTGATAGCTGAGATTGTCGACGAGGTCGGCGTCGGCATAGCTGTCGACGATGACGACCAGGCGCTCATCCTCGCTCACCCGGGCGGCGCGGAGTTCCTCGAAATCGTCGTAGAGTTCCTGATCGAGGGCCGCAATTCCATGGGGCTGATCGACGAGGCGCGATAGCCAGACACGGTCGCCCACCAGAATGTGGTTCAACGTGGCATGGATCGAGCCGAAGAAGGAGGGCAGCTTGGCCTTGCGCTCCCCGTCGGAGAGCATGGCCGCCGCCGTGTAGATCCGCTCGTTGGCCCAGGCGTTGTATTGGGCCATCTGGCGGAAATAGGCGACATTCATCGGCACCCCCTGCTTCGGACATCCCGCCGATCACGGCCTCCAAAACGGCTTGGAAACCTCGCGCTCGACATCGGCCAGGCTGATGCCGATATCGTGCAACAACCGGTCATCCAGCGCCATCAGATGCATGCGATCCTTGTGGCGCCGCTGCCAGGTGAGCAGGGAATCGACCACGGTGGACAAACCGCTTTCCATCGTGCGAACAAAACGTGTCCAGGAGCTATTCTGGGCCGACAGGGCCTGGGAATTGGCCTCATTTGCGCAGATCTGGTTCATAACGGTCTCCTTTGGTTGATCAGCATTTGTCGTAGCTGATGAGTGGAATTTGGCACCGGAGGGGTGTAATCTCAAACGATCGTTTCTCATATGTTTCGTTAGAAAAACTAACAGGTAGACAATGGCTGACCGCCTGCCCCCTTTGAATGCTTTGCGCACCTTCGACGTCGCCGCCAAGCATCTCAGTTTCACCAAGGCTGCGGCCGAACTCAACGTTACCCACAGCGCCATCAGCCATCAGATCAAGGCTTTGGAGGAATGGCTGGGAATCCCCCTTTTCCGACGCGTCAATCGGGGACTGGTGCTCACCGATCCGGGCCAGGCCTATCTGAAACCGGTGCGCGAATCCTTTCTGCGCCTGGGCGACGCGACCCGCCGCCTGAAGGCAAAGGGGCGCAGCGGGCCGTTGACGGTCAGCGTCATGCCCTCGTTTGCCGGCAAGTGGCTGGTGCCGCGCCTACGCGGATTTCGCGAACGCCATCCCGATATCGATGTGCGGATCTCGGCGGACTCGCACCTCACCGATTTCGATCGCGAGGATGTGGATGTCGCCGTGCGCTATGGCCGCGGCAATTGGGCCAACGATTTGCGGGTCGATCTCTTGATGCGCGAAAGCCTGTTTCCAGTCTGCAGTCCCAAGCTGCGGGAGGGCCCGATCCCGCTCGCCACGCCATCGGATCTGCGCCATCACACCCTGCTGTCCGACTTCGATTGGCGCGTCGATTTCTGGCAGCTCTGGCTGGACGCGGCCGGCATCTACGATGTGGTGCCCGAGCATTCGCTCAGCTTCAACTACTCGAACCTGATGCTTCAGGCGGCCATCGACGGATTGGGCGTGGGGCTGAGCCAGAACGCGCTCGCCGGCGACGATCTGGCGGCAGGGCGCCTGGTGAGGCCCTTCGATATCGCGCTACCGACCGACTACGCCTATTACGTGGTCAGCCCAACCATCACCGCCGAGCAGCCCAAGATCATCGCCTTCCGTGATTGGCTGACCGACGAAGCCAACATTGGACGTGCCGATCCGACGGGCTGATCCGGCTCAGTTGAAAAATGGCTCGAGGCGATCCATGGCCTCGGCCAGCCGTGCCGGGCTGGCGGCAAAACATAGTCTGAGGAAGCTCTCGCCGCCGGTACCAAACGCGGCACCCGGCGCCAGGCCGACACGGGCCTCGTCCACCAGGCGCATGGCAAGCTTGTAGGAATCCGGTTCGCCCTCGACCTGGAACATCAGATAGAACGCGGCCTCGGTGCGGGTCACCTTGACACGCTTCATTCCGCCCAGGCGTTGGGTCACCAGATCGCGCCCGGCGCGAAACCGCGCAATCTGTTCGGCCACGAAAGGCTCGCCCTGCTCGATGGCCACGATGCCGGCGCGCTGCAGGAAGGCTTGGCCCCCGCTGGTATTGAATTCCAGCAACCGCTCGATGACGGGGACGAGGCCCAGCGGCATGACCATCCAGCCCAGCCGCCAGCCGGTCATGGCCCAGGTCTTTGAGAAGCTGTTGACCACGATGACCGGATCGTCCGCCTTCGCCACCTGCAGGACCGAGGGCGCGAGCGGCCGGTCATAGACCAGGCGGCCATAAACCTCGTCGGCGAGAAACCAGATGCGCTTACGCCGGCAGAATTCCACCACCGCGGCCTGTTGCTCGCTCGACATTACCCAGCCCGTGGGATTGCCGGGCGAAGCCGCGTAGATCACCCGTGTGCGCTCATCGCAGGCCGCGAAGAGCTTGTCGAGATCGAGCTGCCAGCCGCGCCCGTCGTTGCCCAGCGCCACCATGCGCACTTCGCCGCCCATGATCTCCGCCGTGGCGAAGATATTGGGCCAGACGGGGGAGACCGCCACCATGTTGTCGCCGGCGCCCAGCGCCATTTCCATGATGATGATCATGGCGTTCATGCCCGCCGAGGTGACGGCAATGCGCTCGTCGGCGATATCCACGGCCCAATGGCGCTTGTGATATCCGGCCAGCGATTTGCGCAATTCCGGAATGCCGCGCTTATAGGTATAGAAGGTTTCGCCACCGATCATGGCTTGATAGGCCGCATCGGCGATGAACTTCGGCGTGGGCAGATCGCCCTCGCCAACGCCCATCATGATCACGCCGGGCTTGCCGAAACCGCGGCGCCAGACGTCGACGATCTTCGAATCCTCCAGTTCTTCGATCTGGGGGCGGATGGGCAGGTTCATGTGGGGACGGGATCCTTAACCGACAGTTTGCGGCGCATCAACACAACGACATTGCCGAGCAATACCAGAGCTACCCCCGTGCCGGCCAGAGGCGTCCAGCGATAATTCTCGAGCCAGGTCGAGAGACCCAGCGCCACGATGGGGAAAAGCACCGTGGCATAGGCGGCCCGATCGGCGCCAATGCGCTGGATCAACGTCAGGAAACAGCCGAAGCCCATGATCGAGGCGACGACGGCGAGATAGATCAGCGCGATGCTGTATTGCAATCGCCCGTCATAGGCGAAGGGCAGGCCCTGAACGGCTGCGACGGCGAAGGAACACAGCGCCCCATACCCCATGCCGATGGCATTGCTTTCCACCACTGGAATCCCGGCCTTCTTGTGGCGCAGCGACACCATGTTGCCGAGCGAGGCGAGATATGTGGCGATCAGGGACAGGATAAGCCCGGTGACTGCCCTGCTCTGCAGGCCGAAACCCGCCACCTCGGGCCAGAAGACCATGGTCAGGCCCCCCAAGCCCAGCAGGGCACCGAAGAATACCCGCGCGTCGACGGGGTTGCGAAAGAACAGCGCGCCGTTGACGATGTTCATCAGCAGGATGGTGGAGAAGCAAACGGCCATGAGGCCGCTCGGCATGTCCAAGCTGGCCTTGTAGAACAGAACGTAGTTCAGAGCGGTAGGCGATGGAGAGTTCAACCGGTACCACGCCGGTCTGCAGCGTGATCACGTACCAGGAGGTGCCCCAGATGGCGACGGTCAGGCCGTAGAGGGCGGGACTGGGCAAGGCGGAACGCCTGTCGTCGAAGAACCGGAGACTCCTTTTAGAGGCCGGCGCCCCAACGCGCCAGCCGCGAGCATGCAGGACTGCCATGCAGCGGCCGGATCGAATTGTGTGGCGACAACTTCAGGCGTCTGGGGCGCCGATGGCAGTCCTCAGTTCTTCGCCGCGTCCGCGGCCAGGCGCTCGGCCAGGGCCGGCGCTGCCGGGCAGGGCCAGCACGTTCTCTTCGTCGGCGAGGCGACGGGCTACCTCCATGGCCGGGCGCCCGGCGAAGGGATGGGCGAGATAGGCGAAATAGGCGCCGGCGCTGATCAGGCGATAGCCCAGGTCGTTGCGGTTCAACGTCGCTTTGACGGCGCTGAGCCGTTCGCGCATCAGCCGGGTATTCGCCATGCGCCAGTCGCCCAGATGCCCCAGGCCGTAGATCGCGGCCAGCTGGCCGATGCGCGGCGCGCAGATGGCGATGGTATCCATGGCCTTGGCGATCTCCTCGCCCAGGGCCGGGCCGGCGATGATCGAGCCGACGCGATAGCCGGTGAGGCAATAGACCTTGGAGAAGCTGTAGAGCTGGACCAGCGTGTCGCGCCAATCCGGTTCGGCGAAAAGATCATGCGGCGGTCCGTCGCTGGGCATGAAATCGCGATAGGTCTCGTCGACGATGAGCGCGATACCGTGCGAACGCGCCAGGCGATAGAACTCGGCGATGACCTCGGCGGGGTAGATGGCGCCGGTCGGATTGTTGGGCGTCACCAGCACGATGGCTCGCGTACGCGGCCCGACGAGCCTCGCCGCTTCGGCCGGATCGGGGATGCCGTTGCGCTCGGGCCGGAAGGGCAAATGGCGCGCGCCGATGCCCTGCATGTCGAGCCACATCTGGTGATTGAAGTAATAAGGCAGCGGCAGGATCACATCGTCGCCCGCCGCGGCCAGCGCCATGATGGCGAGACAAAAGGCCTGATTGCAGCCCGCGGTGATGCTCACGTCGGATGCGGCGATGCGTGCGCCGTAGAATTTCCCCATGTCGGCAGCGAGTGCGGCGCGCAGCGGCGGCAAGCCGGGAACGTCGGTATATCGGGCGGTCGCCGCCTCGCCGACGACGGAGGCCAGATGGTCGGTCAACGCCTTGGGCGGCGGATATCCCGGCACCGCTTGGGCCACGTCGATCAGCGGCTTGTCGGCGGGAAAGCTTCGCCCCTCGATCCAGCGATGGGCCTCCGGGATGGGTGGCGGCGCGACGGCGGCAAGGAGAGGGTTGGCGGAGATTTTCATCGAATGAGCCTTAAAAAGACAATTTAGCCTTATGCTTCCGCCGGCTAGAAAGAGGTGGATGCGCGCTTTCGCGGGCATGACGAGATACGACACGACGAGGGCGCCGCTCCCCGCTCTCTCTGTGCCTGGGCGGTGAATCCCTTCACTCGGCCAACTCCGCACGATTGCGGAACAGCTCGAGAGCCTCGGGATTGGCGAGCGCCTCGCGGTTCTTGATGGCGCGGCCATGGATCACGTCGCGCACGGCAAGTTCCACGATCTTGCCGCTCTTGGTACGGGGAATATCGGCGACCTGCAGGATCTTCGCGGGCACATGGCGCGGCGTGGTGTTGCGGCGGATCTGCTGGGCGATCTTCTTGCTCAACGCCTCGTCCAGCGTGGCCCCGCTCTGCAATCGCACGAACAGCACGACGCGCACGTCGCCCTCCCAATCCTGGCCGACGACGATGCTTTCCAGCACCTCGGGCAGTTGCTCCACCTGGCGATAGATTTCCGCCGTGCCGATCCGAACCCCACCGGGATTGAGCACCGCGTCCGAGCGGCCATAGATGATCATGCCGCCATGTTGGGTCAGCTCGACGTAATCGCCATGGCACCAGACATTGGGGAAGCGGGCGAAATAGGCATTGAAATATTTCTGCCCCTCGGGGTCGTTCCAGAATTGCACGGGCATGGAAGGGAAGGGAGCGGCTGCCACCAGCTCGCCCTTTTCGCCCGCCACCGGCCTGCCCTCGTCGTTCCAAACCTCCACCTTCATGCCCAACCCCCGGCATTGGATTTCGCCGCGCCAGACGGGCCCGATGGGATTGCCCAGCACGAAACAGGAGACGATGTCGGTGCCGCCCGAGATTGATGAAAGGCACACGTCCTTCTTGATCCTGGCATAGACGTAGTCGAAGCTCTCGGGCAGCAAGGGCGAACCGGTGGAGGCGATGGTGCGCAGCGCGCTCAGGTCCTTCCCCTCGATGGGTGCGATCCCCGCCTTGGCGCAGGCATCGATGAATTTCGCCGAGGTGCCGAAGAAGGTGCAGCGCTCCTCGGCGGCGAAATCGAACAACACATTGCCATCGGGATGGAAGGGCGAGCCGTCATAGAGCAGCAATGTCGCGCCCGACGCCAGGCCCGAGATCAGCCAGTTCCACATCATCCAGCCGCAGGTGGTGAAATAGAACTGGCGGTCGCCCGGTTTGATATCGCTGTGGAGCTGATGCTCCTTCAGATGCTGGAGCAAGGTGCCGCCGGCGCCATGGACGATGCATTTGGGCACGCCGGTGGTGCCGGAGGAATACATGATGAAGAGGGGATGGTTGAAGGGCAGGCGGGCAAAATCGATCCCGCCCGCCGGATATCCGGCGATGAAATCGGCGAGAGTGACCGCCTTCGGCAAGGCTGCGAGGATCTGTCCGAAGCGGTCGAGCACGCCTTGGACGCCGAAATCGGGGGAGCAGGATGACCAGGTGGCGCCGATGCTGGATGCTGCCAGCGTGGCCGCCAGGGTCTCCGGCAGATTGGGCACGAATCCGGCGACCCGATCGCCGGGCTTCACCCCGGCGGCCTTCATCGCCTTGGCCAATCGCGAAACCAGATCGTAGAGCTGGCGATGGCTGAGGCGGCGGCTGCCCTTGTCTTCACCGCGGAAGATCAGCGCATCCGTGTCGTCGCGCCGGCGCAGCAGATTCTCGGCGTAGTTGAGGCGGGCCTCGGGAAAGAAGCGCGCGCCGGGCATCTTGTCCGGATTCTCGATCCCCACCCTGCCCGGCCCCTCGCCGATGACGCCGGCAAAGGACCAGACCGCCCGCCAAAAGGCCTCCGGCTCGGCGATGGACCAGCGGTAGAGGGCGGCCATGTCGGCGGTTTGCCCCACCTGGCGGCAGAAGCGGGCGAGATTGCTGGCTGCGATACGTTCGGGGCTTGGCCGCCACAGGAGTTGGGACTGGGATTCGTTCATCGCCGGCGCTCTTGCTTGGATAGCCCGGCTGCGGATGAAACAGAGGTGCCGGCTTCCTGGCAAGCGGCTTCCGCAAGACAGCCCAACCTGCGCCGGCTTGGCGGGCGCGCCCGTTCCGGGCTAGGCTCCGCGACGCGATGAGACCCCTCGTCATTCAAAGCCATCTGAGCCAGCCCGTTCAGGCCATCTTCTGGATGCTCGGCTCCGGCTTCTTCTTCTCCTGCCTCAATGCCGAAATCCGCTATCTCTCGGACTATATTCATCCCTTCGAGACGGCGTTCTTTCGCAATTTCTTCGGCCTTGTCTTCATGCTGCCCTGGCTGTTCCGGGCCGGGCTCGGCGGGCTCAGGACCAGCCGATTGAAGCTCTATGTCTTTCGCACCACCCTGGGCCTGGTTTCCATGCTCTGCTGGTTCACGGCGCTGGCCCTGCTGCCGCTCTCCCAGGCCGTGGCGTTGAGTTTCACGGCGCCGCTCTTCGCCACCATGGGGGCTGCTGTTTTCCTCCATGAAAAAGTGCGCGGACGGCGCTGGGCCGCGACCGCGATCGGTTTTCTGGGGGTGCTCATCATCGCCCGGCCCGAGGCGGTGGGCCTCAGCCTGGGCGTGGCACTGGCCATCGGCTCCTCGGTGATTTCGGCGGCCATCACGCTCATCGTGAAGCGCCTGTCGCGCACCGAATCGAGCAGCGCAATCGTGACATACATGGTGCTCATCATGACGCCCATGTCGCTGGTTCCCGCCCTCTTCGTCTGGCAGACGCCGCCATTGGCGATCTGGCCCTATCTCGTCGCCACGGGCATGTTCGGAACCGCAGGCCATCTCTGTTACGTGCGGGCCTTCCGCATGGCGGACGCCTCGGCCGTGCTGCCCTTCGATTATGGCCGCATGCTGTTCGCCGCCATCATCGGCTATTACGCCTTCAGTGAAATTCCTGATCAGTGGACCTGGATCGGCTCGGGCGTCATCGCCGCGGCCTCGTTCTACATTGCCCGCCGCGAGGCCATGCTCAATCGGCAGGCGGCGGCGATCACCACGGCGCGCGCTGCCGAGTTGCCCTCGGCTGCGGGACGTTAGCGCGGCCCGGCCAGCTTTTCGACTGCCGCCTTGGCCCGGTTGCGGTGGTCGTCCTTGATATGAGGCAGGATGCTGCGGATGGCCGCGGCCAGCACCGCTGCATCGTCAGTATAGCCGAGCCCGGCGATGAAATCAGGGATGATGTCGAACGGCAGGATGAAATAGGCCAGCGCACCATAGAGGATGGCTCTGGCCTGCAGCGGTGTGTTCGGATCGATGGCGCAGTAGTAGGCGGCGAGAAGTTGGTCGATAAAGGGAATGCGTCCGGCGTGGCGGCGCAGCTTGCGCCAGAACCCCTGTTCGGTGCGCTGCCGGTCGCGCTTCATTCTGTCGCGTTGGAAGATGGTCAGTTCCTGGCCGGCCATGGCAGGAAATGTGCGCGAGGCGCAGCCGCTTCGCAAGGGGCGGGTGAAGTGTTAAGAAGGCCGCCGTTTTCGCCAATCCGTGAAACCGCCCGCGGGGCGGAGGGGAGCAGGCCATGGAGATCAAGGGTCAATCGGCCATCGTCACCGGCGCCGGCTCGGGCATCGGCGCCGACATGGCGCGCCATCTGGCGAAGGCCGGCGCCAAGGTTGCCGTGCTCGATGTCAACAAGACTGGCGCCGAGGATGTAGCCAAGGAGATCGGCGGCACGGCCTTCGAATGCGACGTCGCGAGTGCCGCCAGCGCCGAAGCGGCGGTGGCGGCCGCCACCCGAGCCCATGGCGCCGCGCGTATCCTGATCAATGTCGCCGGCATCCTCATTCCCGGGCGCATCCTGGGCAAGGAAGGCCCGCTGTCGCTCGAGAAATTCGCCCGGGTCATCGAGGTCAATCTTATCGGCACCTTCAACATGATGCGCTTGGCTGCCGCCGAAATGGCGAAGCTGGCGCCGCT